>VTLG01008659.1_pt1 | contig 27599 bp, 20 predicted proteins | sample 4694571 | NCBI WGS metagenome assembly VTLG01 (sample SAMN12604809, study PRJNA352737) | marine metagenome | biome: ENVO:00000447; feature: ENVO:00000209|ENVO:00000569|ENVO:01000036; material: ENVO:00002151; isolation source: viral sequences binned using virsorter ...
CCTACCCTTGATGAAAAAGGAAGGTAAAACATCACCAAAATTTGACGAATACCTAAAATACAAGCCTATTCATTATTCTGATAGTTTAGAAAATATAGCTAATTTTTTTCAAACAAATTCAAAGCCAGAATCAATTTGTAATATGTGTCCAAGTAAAATTGTAAAAGTCAGGAATAAGTCAATTGGATAAAGTAAAAATTTCTAAGTTGCTTGATGGGTTTTATGGCTATCCTAAAACTATAATTTGTGACTCACTATATAAATACAATAAAGCATCTCTGCAAAATAAACATTACTTTATAAAAACTCCAGATGGAGTAAGATCTAACACTATATCTTTTAGCAAAGGAAAACAATTGCTTATAGACAGAGGGGCTCTCAGGAGCTTCCCACTAATAGTACAAGAAGAAGTTTCTCCCAAATTGGACGATGGGTATAAAGTTGATTATAGAGCTTGGTGTTTGGTGGTTAGCAAAACCCCTCATCTATATAAGAAGTGCATGGTGAAGAAATGTCACACCAAGTTTTCAAGACTAGATCCAGAAGGATTGTTCACTAATGGCCTTAGAGATGGTAGGGCCACCGTCTTGATTGACACGCCAAATGAATTTGACCAACTAGTGCTGGACTCATTTAACTTAATAAAACACGAGGTTCCGAAACAGTCAGTATTAGGATATGATATTATTTATGATGAGAACGGCAAATGTTGGATATTAGAGATAGAAGTTAGAGGATACGGCTCATTTAATAGCATTGCTCTCAACAACAGGTTTGACGAAAGCTTTGACAGAAAAATAAACAGAGAATTGCTAATGTTATCGAAAGGGTTATCATCTGATGAATTTCGTAATATTAGCTAGGCCAAAAACAGGAACCACATTCTTGGGAAGAGTGTTAGACTGTGTCACAGAGGGGCAGTTCAAAAAAATAGATATGGACTACAAGGACTTCAAGAGGGTATACATTAACAAGAAACATATTATATACCTCTTTGCGCACCCAGCTATACCAGCGAATAAGCTCAGCAAGTTTGATAAAAAAATAGTATTTACCAGAGATGTAAGAGATATGCTTGTAAGCTATTACTTTCATCTGAAATACAGAAGAGACATATCCAGAAGAACTCTACAGGAAATTCCAGAAGGTATGACAATTGATGAGTTCTGCTTAAGGAGCTTAGACGAAGCCATTGATAACTTCTATATTAAGTACGATTCCTGTTATGATCTATTGGTAAGATATGAGGACTTGTACAGTGGAGGCATTCAAAAACTTATTGATTACCTACCAATAGACTGTGATCGGGATAAAGTTAGTGATTGCATCCTACTAAATAATTTTGATAATATGAGAAATATAGAACTTGAGGGAAACGACAAGGGCGAGTTAAGAAAAGCCGACTCCAACAACAAGGAATCCTTCAAGGTCAGAAGGGGCAAAATAGGAGGGTTCGTTGACTACCTGAGTCAAGACACGATAGAAAAAATGAACAAAATAGTAAAGGGTAGGCAAAAGGAAACAAGCGTGCCTATAACATATAAATGATAACACTAGGAGGGACAGTAAAAAACGAAGCTAAGTACATAAAAGAGTGGCTTACACATTATCACCTTTTAGGAGTTGACAGGTTTATCATTAATTTAGACAGGTGTACTGATGATACTCATAAAAAGATATTAGACCTACCATTTAACGTAAAGATGATAACCCATAAAGATAAAGACTGCTCAGGGCAGTGCTTTCAAAATTCGGTATACCATAAAATCTCTAGAATATGTACTACAGAATGGCTAATGCTTCTAGATGTCGATGAGTTTCTATTTTTGCCAAACCATACACTAAAGGAATTTTTGTCTTTGAAAAGGTTCTCCGAGGTTGGGGCAATTTCTATTTGTCAGAACATATTTGGAAGCTCTGGTCATGCTACTTCCCCTAATAGCTTAGTAGTAGATAGCTACACGTTAAGAAATCCAGATGATATAAAAATTGATAACATTTATCCTCTACATCAACATCCTTCAGACCTACTTAAAATGACAAAGCCTATATTTAGGAATGAATACTTACAGTCAATAAAAAATGCTCACGATTTTAAATTTAGTAAACCTACCGTGTATGAAGACGGCAAAATTTTTGCTAGGTATAAATGCAGAAGAACTACAAAAGACATTGTAATAAACCATTACTTCACCAAGAGTTTGGAAGACTGGGAAGAAAAAACAGGTAGACCAAGAATAAGTGGATCTCCCAAATATAAAAAACAATGGTTTGATTATTTTAATTCATTTAACTATTTCGACAGTAGACTAAAACATGAATGATATACGAATAGCTGTTTCTTTGTCTGGAATGCCAAGAAACTTTGAGCAATGTTACCAAAACACTCTTGAGTTCTTTAATATAGATAATGCTCAGGTTGATTTTTTTATACATTGCTGGTCTAACCATTGGTATCCTAAAAGAGTAAAGTCTCCGTATGAAGACCCAGAAACCGGCAAGATACTAGAACAAAGCACACTAAAAGAATGTCTAACCAAAGTATATGAGCCCAAATGTATTGAAGTAGAAAACCAAATAGAAAACCTAGATCTCATCAATACAATCAAATTTATCAAAGACAATTTACTAAGAAAAACTTCCAAGTCTAGATTAACAAAATGGATGGTTAAAATCTTAGAGTCTGACGACGCCAACAAATTCCTTTCAACACCATTTCATTTAGCTCAAACTTACTCAATTTCTAGAACAGCAAATATTATATCTAAGTACGAACAAGATTATGACTTAGTAGTAAGATACAGGTTTGATAACTATATTGAATTAAGAGATAAATCATGGCGAACTAAGATGTTTCACGATATGGTAAATTTAATTAGACATGCTGAACACAGGAGTTCAATAGCCAAAAGGTTTCATAGGGACTATTTGTTTGTTTCATGGTTGACAGCTATGGGTGAATGTGGCTTTGCGAGAAATACAACTTGGATTGGAGATAAGATATTTGCTTGCAGTAAAAATAAATTTGCAGATTTTTCTAAATATTTTCAATCCCAGATTAACAGAATAGTAACATACGACCGAGTTAAATCTAAAAATGAATGCGCTACTTTCTTTATGCCAGAACAAACTTTGTATGATATGTGCTTAAACAATTCATTCTTTGTTCACAGCAAAGGATATTTAAATAAACTCAGTTTATTGTCTTATAGAGATTATCATTTGAACTTAGAGCAAACTTTTGAAACTTTGCAGCAAGAGTATATAAAAAGAGAAAAAATGAACCATGATTCAGCTGAGGGTATTGTATTAGGTTTATGAGCAAAAAAATATATATAGGCGGAACTTTTGATCTATTTCATTATGGACATGTTAACCTATTTAAAAATTTGAAGTATTACCTTAAAGGAAAAATATCCCAAGTGATAGTTGCAGTTAATAGTGATGATTTTGCTAAGTCATATAAAAGAAAGCCGGTAATGAACCAATACGAAAGACTTGCCGTTGTAAACTCATGTAAGTATGTAGATTATGGATTTATTATGGACTCTTATGATAACCAGCCGTTTTTCATTGAGGAAAACAACCCAGACTACATAGTCATGGGGACTGATTGGCAACAGAAAGACTATTTTAAGCAATTGGCAGTTAGCCAAGAGTTTCTTGATCGAATAGGAGCTAAGATAATATTTATGCCCTATACAAGCAGCATTTCTACCAGCAAAATAATTGATAGGATTAAACTAGGTAGCGCGTTGCCTCCTAAATATTAGGAGCATAACTAAGAGAAAAACGTGTATATTTATTGTAGAGAGTACGTATATTCCCATAGGAGAGAGAAAAAATGGCAATTTTTCAACTAGAAATAGCAGATGACGATGTATCAAGAGTGTTTGATGCCATCTGTTCAAACTACGGATATCAAGCGAATATCGCCAATCCAGACTATGTGCTTGATACCAGCGACCCTGAAAATCCAGTTGAGCCAGTTGATGGAGACGGAAGCCCGATCCCTGCCACTATCGCAAACCCTGAAACTCAGGGCGATTTTACACACAAGATAGTTAGGAAATTTTTGGCGGATCACGTTAGAGCTTATGAAATCGACGAGGCTAAGAAAGCTGCAGCCGCTGCTGTCAACGCCACTGTAGCTATTTCAGATCCTCTAGCATAATGTTTGCATCCGCACCATTTTCGTCACTACCAATTAGTTTTCAGTTTGTAGTTGCTAGATCTGAAGGCTGCGAAAATTTTGCAATTACACTGAATGTGCAGCAGTCGCCAGAGTATAGTTTTACAATTGACACGCAATCAGCTGTAGACTTGAATTTAGATCAGAAGAAAACGGTTATATTATAATGGCACAAACCCAAGTAGAAATAACATTAAGTATAAAACAAAAACACGATATTACTTTGAAAAGGTAAAGCAATGCCAAGCGAAATACATCATAACGATATTGGCACTAGATTCTTAGTGACCGTTAAAGACGACGGCTCAACTGTAGACCTATCAAATGCTAGCGCCTTACAGATAAGTTTTAGAAAACCTAGCGACGAAATAGTAAACAGAACTGGGTCAACACTTGGCGATGGAAGCTCGACTTCTGGCGTCATGTATTACGATACGCTAAACGGAGATTTGGATGAGGTAGGAAACTATAAACTACAAGGCAAGGTCACACTTCCTAGCGGAACTTATTTTACGGATATACATACATTCAAAGTTCATTGCAACATATAGGGAGATAGCTATGTCTTGGCAAGGCCAGATGTCAACAATACTAAGATATTTGATAAATGATGTAGACTCTTCATCTTATACGTACTCAGACCATAGGCTGGAAACAACAATATTAGTCGCTGGTCAATTAGTCACTCTCGAAGTAGATGTAGAAAATACATATACAATAAACGTAGAAACATGCACATTAGATCCAGACCCAACTGAAACAGCCACTAGAGATGACGCCTTTATGAACTTGGCTTGCCTCAAAGCGGCATGTATAATTGTTGGCAGTGAAATAAGAAAAGAAGCAAGTAACGCAATATCTATTAAAGACGGCCCTTCTTCAATAGACCTTAGAGGCGTTACTGGAACACTAAGTGTTTTATATAAAGATCTATGCGCTAAATATGAAAAATACTTACTAGATTACAAAACCGGAAGAAGCATTGGCGGTCAGTCAATCATAGGCCCATACAGTCCGGGCAGCGACTTCGTAGCAAGAAACCAAGGCTACTATGACCATCGGTCTGGTGGATACTTATTTTAAGGAGTTCTTTTAAATGACAGTTAAAAATACAGGTGATTTGCTCTCTAGCATAAATGCTGATTTAGCGGATAATAACGCTGGATTAATTTCTGCTGAAGACGTTAGACATAATCTGGCTGACGCCGTTGAGTCTATAAACTTAATTGTTTCCAGCGGTGACTTTGACACCAAGTGGGCGTTTGTTAACGACGTAAGAGCGAAACGCAATAGTGTCACGAGCACCGGAGGTTTATTTATACCAGAGTCGGGCATAAACTTTGTAAACGGTGGAGGTATCCAGTACGAGCCGTTCAAAGGCGTTGGCAACATAGACCACGATTCTCTAGGCGGTCTTCCCGGAACAGATCCTCATACCCAGTATATCTTAGCTGATGGGTCTAGAGCATTTACTGGAAATGTAAGTATCAAAGATAATGTATTTAGCGCCTCGGGCACTTCAGCCAGAGGCTTAAACTTTTTATACATAAACGATAACAGAGAAGATATCCATGTCAAGGGCTCTGGTCAGCTAGTATTTGAAATGGATTCTGGAAGAATACCATCAGCAAAATCAACAGCAAAAGCTTGGATCACATTTAACACTAGCGGAAACGCTGCTCCAACAAACTGGGCTCCAACAGTGTACGATGCTTACAATATACAAAAGCTAGAAAGACTAGGTGTTGGTAAATTTAGAGTTACGTTTACTTCAGGGGTTCTTGGTAATAATTTATATGCTGCGTTTGGTACAGCCCGATTCAGGCATGACGGCACTAACTCAAATAGCGCATCTGACGGCGCTGACTTTTCACAAGGTTTTATTGGCGTAGCTAAGAGGTCTGGAAGTGACGACATTGCATCAGACCCACGTCAGTTAACTTTTAATGTTTTAGCAGAGGATAATACATATGTAGAATCAGATCAGTGCGATTTGGTCATATTTGGAAGAGGATCTGGAGTGCTTGACTCTCCAACCACGGAAGTTCCAACTCCAGCCTATGACGGCTCCTAAGACTAATTAGATAGTAACATAACAAGGGTAGAAAAATGCATCCTGATTTCAATGATAATATAATCCAGTTATCAGACAGAGTAAAAGAGCTGAGCTATACAACAGGAACTAATAATATGGTTCTTGAAGGCGCAGCTCCGGGCTTTAGTCGTTTTCAAGACTTTTACCCTCAAAGCGGTTTAGTCTTCTATGCAATTACTGATGGTTCAAATTATGAGGTTGGCTCAGGTCATTACTTAGCCACTGGTACAACTCCTTTCTATTCTTCTGAGCAAATTAGAAGATATCCCTTTAGAAGTACCAACAGCAATAATAAGGTAGACTGGCCCGCTGGGACAAAAGAAGTATTTGTTACTTATCCAGCTCCTTTCTCTGTGTTCACAGCTTTTGGCGTTGACGAAAGATTTAAGCAACCACAAAGGAGTGGTATAGCATTTTGGGACAACGACGGTGTCGCTTCTGGCACTAATATTCTTAATTATGACTCCAGCGGAAACTGGGATAAAGACAATCATTTTCTTGGATTGCATACATTTTCTCCCGGATATGCAATAGATATCGCTGGCCCAGCTCATTATGCTATAGTCAAAACCTCTGGCTTATTTCTTGATACTTCTGGAATTATATTCTCAGGCGGTTACGATGGAGAAGGTCAACATAGCACTAGACAGGTAGACCCATTCTTAAAAAATCAGGTTGACGCAACTACTGGTCTTAACGCAGTTATTGATGTTAGCGGATGGGTAAACGAGTCATTAGTATTCAAAAAGCAAGCTGCTGGTCAAGCATTTCTAGGCCCATTGAACGACTGTGTGGGAGGGTGTGATGACGGATACCCAGCGTTTAGAGTTCTTCACTACACTGATATACCCGATCTATCACACTTATATCTAACTGGATTTGATATCGCCCCTGACGCTATGAGTGGAATTCCCTATTTTCATAAGTCAGGAGTTTTAGCTTATGATAGGGCCTTTGTGTGGGATAGTGTAGACTCTGACAACGTTTTAGGTCGTCTTGGTATAAATCACAGTACTCCTCAAGCAGAATTTGATTTAGTTGGTAGTGCAAGAATATCTTCAAGCGTAACGATTGGTGGAGATTTAGAAGTTTCTGGTAATCTAGACGTGGTGGGAACTACTACATATATAGACAGTACCAATGTAAGTGTTTGGGATAAACAGCTAGAGTTAGCGTCTATGAGTGGCAACGCCAGTCACGACCAGCTAGACTCTTATGTCAATGATGGTGGTATTGTAGTTCGCTCTTCAGGTGATGGCATCTCTGATACTGGCGATAAAAAATGGACTTGGCAAGACTCATCAAACACTTGGAAAGCTCAAACATCCAATGGTAATTTGATTGGTGTTACAGCTAGTGGCATGATCTTTGGTAACGGTACTGCTATCAGTGGCGCATATCAGGGCGGCAGTGGCATTGATATAAATGGATTTAATATAGACATTGGTAATGTATTTAGTGTATCTGGTAACGACAACGCTGCATACGGGCCTAGCAACCAGCAAGTTCATCAAGCTGACAACATCGTAGTCAGTGGGGTTTCAGGTGTTTCTACTTGGATAACCAAGGCTGGCTCTAAGACTACATTACATATTGATCCGGGTCATTTGTCCGGTGTTCTTAACGATCAAATATCCGCTTCCGGCTATGCTATTTCAGGATTCTTTGCAGAAGAACTGCACGAAGTGTCTGGGGTTGGCGGTCTTATACATAAGATATCTGGTGTTGCTGGTGGGTGGGATTCTGTAACTGGCAAAGGGTTAATACATGCAGTATCTGGATACATATTAGATTCTGGGTATGCCATATCTGGATCTTTACAATACCAGATAGACAATTTAGGCGACGTTGGAGAAGTCAACCAAAATGCGTTTTCAGTAATGGCGGTATCTGGAGCATTTCATTCAAACGGCACTTCACATTTTAACGTCTCCGCAAACGCAAAAACAGATACGATAACATTTGTTTCTGGAGATAATAATGCAATATTAGTCTCAGGTAATGGGGTAGACACCATTACTATTAGTGGAGATCCTCAGTTCCGCTTTGGAGCAGACAACCAAAGTCAATTTGGAGCTTTCCCAAGTGGTTATGTTGGTCACAACGACGGCGTTACATTCTCAGGCGGTTATGGTATCACAACATCTGGTCATGCAGGCTCTGTGACGGTTAGCTGGAGTGGCGGTAGCAACCTGTTCTCTCTTAGGGGTGACAGCGATGCTGGAGCTGGAGGTTCCACAATATCTTCCGATGGGCCATCAGCCGTTAATATCTCGGGCGATGCATACATAACTACTACAAGAGTTGGCGATACTGTCAAGATTGCTTGGAGTGGTGGTGACAACGCCTTTAACTGGTTCAAGGGAGATCCTGCAACTACGTTGAGTTCTATTGACAACGCCACAATGGTGGGCGCCGATAAGATGTTGGTATTTGACGCCGACGCTTCGGCTTGGAAAACCGCTACTTTAACAGAGCTTTCTACTGAAATCAATGCTGCAGATACCGGCGATGCTAGTAATTCAGACTTAGAGCAGGCATCTGGCACTCTAGATGCTAGAATTTCAGCTTCTGGGCACGCTCTTTCTGGTGTGTTTGATGCTGATCTGATTGCTAACTCTGGATTCTTTAGTAGAGAGTCTCATTTGATCTCCGGCGTTGATGGTTTATTAGACCAGAAGGTTGCAAACTCTGGTTATCGCATATCTGGAGTGTTGCAGCCTCAAATAACGACGAACACTACAGCAATACCAGCGTCTGGTTACAGGATTTCTGGAGTGCTGCAGCCTCAAATAACGACTAACACCACGGCAATCCCGGCGTCTGGTTACAGAATTTCTGGAGTGCTGCAGCCTCAAATAACGGCTAACACCACAGCAATACCAGCCTCTGGCTATCGTATATCTGGAGTGCTTCAGTATCAACTCACTGAGATTAGTGGTGAACTGAACAACTATGACTGGTTCCCTAGTCCTAACAGCCTAGCTACTATTGATGATACTCACTTAAATAATGCTAACGACAAAATGTTGGTTTGGGACGATACTGAAGGCTCAGGCTGGAAGAGCATAACCATTGGCGAGCTGGATGATAAAATAGGCGCGGGAGCTGACGCTGGTGACCCAGACCAAAACATATTCAATAGTGTTCAAGTGCAGACAATAGGACAAATGGGAGCTCAGCACTGGGATTATAGTGCGCACGGTCTATATAAAGATGATACTAATATTAATGCGGGAACAACTTCTGACAATTTATTCTTTGTTGGAGATACTGCTTCAGGTATTGCTATAAACTTGATCGACAGTGGAGTTAACAAATACATAAAAGTAGCTTCGACTCTTGGCGGCGATATAACAGCGAACTCTGGCTTCTTTAGCGAAGAGCTGCATGAGGTGTCTGGCGTTGATGGTTTATTAGATCAGAAGGTTGCAGATTCTGGTTACCACATATCTGGTATCCTTGACACTAAAAAAGCAAATTTGGCTAGCCCGACCTTTACTGGTACACCGGCTGCCACAACTCCGGCAGTTGCTACTAATAGCACACAGTTGGCTACCACGGCGTTCGTTCAGGAAGTAGTGCGAGCATCTGGCGAAGATCACTATGAAAACGTAAGAGCATCTGGTCAGATCCTGAAAGATCTTATTGATACCAATACTACAAATATTGGCACCAATACTACAAATATTGGCACGAATGTTACAAACATTGCAGCTAAGGCAAACAAAAATAACGCTGGACTTACCGGTACTCCTACCGCGCCTACCGCAGCTTTATCAACAAATACAACTCAGATAGCTACAACGGAATTTGTACAAAATGTTGCGGCAGCGTCTGGCGAAGATCACTATGAAAACGTAAGAGCTTCGGGTCAGTTGCTATACGACTACACCACTAGCTACGTTAACGCAGAGAACGCTTCTGGCGTTGCACACTCTGGCTTCTTGTTTAACGCCGCAGTTGCATACACTGATGCAGAACATGCTTCCGGCGTGGCTAGATCTGGACATTTGTACGACTACACCACCAATTACGTTAACGCAGAGAACGCTTCTGGCGTTGCACACTCTGGCTTCTTTGACGAAGAACTCTTTGAGATTTCTGGTAGAGCGCCAGATGGTAATCCAGCATACAGTGGACTAGTGCCTATTCTTTCAGGAGTGTTAGACCAAAGAATTTCAGATTCAGGCGTTGCCGTGTCAGGTCATTGTATGACATTTGATGGCTCTGGTATAGACATATATACTCACGCAAGTCCTACAAAGACAAGAACCATAAATCTTAATAAAGACTACTACAGAAAAGAATCCTACGCTGGAGCTACATCAACTAAAAACAATATGATATTTGGTACTTCGGCGTTTGCCCGTACTGGAACAGCTTCTTATGGCTCAGTCGTGATAGGAAATGAGGCTGGCGGTGGACTAGGTAACACTAGCGCCGTATCAGAACGAAATGTGATTGTTGGATACCGTGCTGGATTCTATCTAGGTAATGGAAAAAGCGTTTATAACGTATTTATTGGCGATGAAGCTGGGCAAGGGGAGATTGCTTTTCCGCATAGTGACGTGCAAGAGGGCAACATTTGTATAGGCTCAAAGGCGGGTGCATACCGTGACGGAAATAGCTCTGACAATATATTCATAGGTAGATATGCAGGCTCACATCATCCATTTATAGGGTATGGAACGGGCAGTAGCAATATTACCATAGGCTCTTTCGACTTACCGGGTCACCCAGAAGGAGATAAAGTAAACGGAGGGCAATATGCAACGCATAGCTTCAAGTTTAATTTAGCAAACGTGGTAGCTGGCGACTGGAACACGACTGGCACTTATGCCAAACGAGTACTTATTGGTGACCTTCCCACTTTATCATCAACTGTTGGCCTTGAACCTAAAGCTACTCTTGAACTTAAATCCTTTGATACTGTTACTACGACATTCTACATAAGCAAACAGGCTACTCAAAGTCAGCCGTTAATGAAAGTAGAAACTGATTCATATCAATACGATGGTACAGCGGCCAATACCGAAAACCCAGTGATTAACAAGCAAGGATTTTTGAGGTTGCCAGTATTTACCAACCGCAGCCACCTTCCAAACGCTGCGGATGTTGAAGGTATGATATGTATTATAAAGAATAAGAATACACAGGCCGGTATAGTTATAACAGCCGTTAACGGAACATGGTGGGCTACTGTTGAGCCAGATAGAGCTAGCGCAAGTGCAGAAACTAGCATAACATCGGGTACTAACAAAAATCATACTTTAGCATAATAAAACATTTGGAAATTATTAAATAACTAAACTTTTTTTGGAGAGTAAAAATGAGTTGGGATGTAGCAACATCTGGGTCTTATGCTGATACTGCCTACAGTAATGGTGGCGCTATCACATTTGTAACCCAAACAGGACGTATACAAGTCCTAAATCCAGAACTTAATTCTTTCGTAGGCTCCGGCACCTTGTACAATAGGTACGGTGACAGATTCGACGACCCAAGATACTATACAGGCGATACTAATAACTAAGGAGTAAGAAATGCCTATTAATGTGCCTCAGAGTGTTTTTGATAAATACTATGATGTAATTGATTCCACATTTACAATATTTGGCGTTACTTGCAAACTAGTGTATATCGAGACTGTAGAGGAAATATCTACTTCATATGATAATCTTCCTACGCACAACTCAATTAGTGCGCACAGGAGAGGTGGGGGAAATCCCGCATATCGTAGAGAAGAAGTGGTATTAAAAGAGGTCGAAAAGACGGAGGACATTAAATTAAAAGTATATTGGGATAATAGAGCTTGGATAAAAGTTTCCAACGACATTGTTGTTCCAGACAATTCAATACAAACTATATCATATATGACAGATCTTCCTAAAATACTTAGGGCAAAAGAGCTAATAGTTCATAAAGATATAGAGGATTACGGTGAAATAAGATTTAAAAGAGCAGGCGAATATTACCCTATGGGCCTGAAACAAAACAGATACGTTGCTTGTTTTTGGGAGCGTGCTTAATGAACATCAGCATTAAGCTTCTGGATACAGCGGCAACAATTCAACAAAAAGTAAATACGGCTTTAGCTGCAGAGTTGAACAAGGCTGTAACTGGTAATAGAACCAAGTTTGAAAACAAAGCAAAGTTTTTTGTTAGAAAATGTATAATGGAGCAACCTGAGATAGCTAGCATCAGCATTGGCGGGCAAGGATCTCTGGCGGCTCAACTAGGTATTCAAAAAGGACAAGAGGAGTCTGTAGTTAACTCTATAGTAAATGCTATAGTTGAATCTACTACAGTAAAATTAACAAGGTTTGATAATAAACTACACGGAAAACTTTACATTAATTTCCAACCTTCAGATTTTGTTAACTTGCTAGCCTTACCGCAAGGTTTTGTGAACACAGAAAAGGGACAAAGTTTACACTGGTTAAGATGGCTACTTAGAGAAGGTGCCAAGCCAATTGTTATAGGTTACCAATACGTGCCGGGAAAAGCTGGTAGGTCAAGAGGTGGTGTTATGATGGCAGACGCGCAATCTTGGAGAGTGCCTCCTCAGTTTTCAGGTACAGACGAAAATAACTTTATCACAAGAGCTTTTTCAGGTAGGGAAAAAGAAGTGCAAGATTTATTTGGTCAATTATTAGGTAAGTAAAGGTTTAAGATGGGCGAGTTTGACTTAAAAGGTCTTAATACAGTAACAGACTTAAATCTTAATAATCATATACAAGATAATATGATAGAATTCTTTGATTGGGCCTTGCTTAACAAAGGAAACTATTTTAATGTGGATTTAGGTGAACAGTCTCCCGGCGGAGACGATTATAGCAGGCTTCGCCTGTCTTCAGATCCTAATTACACAGCAGGACAAGTTTGGGAAGGTTTTAGAGGAAACTGGGTTTGGCAAAGTGGGGTCATTAACGAATACAGTGCGTCTCCCATCGTGGGGACGAACAACGCTAAACCGGGCATATCTGGTGTTTATGTTGACGACACCTTTTATCCTAGCGACACAACAGGAGCCTATGCTCATCATGTTGACTATTTTAACGGTCAAGTAGTTTTTGACACTGCAATACCAACAGGTAGCAAGGTTCAGGCTGAGTTTAGCTATAAGTGGATAAATGTCGTTTACGCTAACAGCATCCCTTGGCTGAGAGAAGTTCAGTACAGATCGCTTGATTTGAACTCTAGCTTTCTTCAGGCGGGAAAAGGAGAGTGGGACACTCCGCCAGAAACTAGGCTACAGCTACCAGCTATAGCCGTTGAAATTGTTCCTAGAAGGACGTTTAGGGGCTATCAGCTTGGCGGCGGTCAGTGGGTTTATACAGATGTATTATTCCACTGTATTGCTGAAAATGAGATGACTAGAAACGAATTAGTGGATATAGTCTCATTCCAATCGGATAAAAAAATTGGCACTTATGATAGCAATATTGTTGCTAGAAGTGGTGATTTCCCCATTGACTATAGAGGAACACCAGTTTCTGGAGCTTTAGCTTTCCCTGATCTTGTTAAAAAGCATAGGGGAACATTTATAAGGCTTATAGATCCCTCTGTTCAGGGGATGGACATGATAAATAGCAATATGTACGGTGGAATCGTCAAGATAACCACTGAAGTAATCAACTTACAAATATAAAATGTATAATTTTGTGTATAATAAATTAGACAATACTTTCTACTTAGGAGAGAAAAGAAATGGCCGCTAATAATAGAATTTTCTACGCTTGCCAAGCCGTAGCCATGAAACCAATGGCGGGCACAAACGCTGAGTACAAGGTTGCTCACGGTGTGCAAAGTGTAGGTATTACAACAAACTTTAATCTAGAACAGGCTTTTGAGCTTGGTCAGATTCAAATTTACGAAAACATCGAAGGTCTTCCAGACGTTGAAGTTACAATGGAGAAAGTGATTGATGGTTATCCGTTGCTTTACCACTTAGCTTCTGCACAAGCTGAGTCCGCAGGTCTGGTTGGTAGAAGTAAACCTAGATCAGACGTTGCACTTGGTATTTACAGTGATGGTCAAGACTCGATTAATGACAACCAAACAAAGCCGTCAACTACGGTCTATATGTCTGGCATGTATATTAACAGTATCAGCTACACTGTTCCTGTCGATGGAAACGCAACTGAATCTATAACTTTGGTTGGAAACCATAAAGAGTGGATTTCATGGCCAGACTCCAATCCAGATACCGACCTCAAAACTTTCGACACTGACCACACAAATATAGATGGTCAGGCTTTTGGCGCCAACAACTCAGGCCCAGTTGCACCTCACCTCCGTGACGGTACAACAGACTCACCTCTGGCGCTCGCAGGTGGATCTGGTGGTGTTCAACGACGTGAAAACGTTATGCTTGACAGATCAATCATGCCTTTGAGTTTGCTTGGTAACCTTCACGGTGTTATTAATGCTGGATCAAGTCAAGCCTATAGTGATACTGGTAATGTTTACGACGATAGTAATAAAGTTCCTCTTGTTCACTTGCAGAACTTCTCTGTTAGTACCGACTTTGGACGTGAAGACATTTTGGAACTTGGACGTAAAGCTCCTTACCACAGACCAGCTAACTTCCCAATTGAAGTTACAACAGAAATTGAAGCTATTGCTGTTTCTGGTGACTTTATTGGTGCTTATGAAACTGGTGACCCAGACTTGTTCCTAACAAACGCATCTGGTGACAGTACGGCAGAAGAAGGTATTTTGCTGACTCTTAGAGGCGGTATTATGTTTGACTGCGGATTTAACAACAGACTTTCATCCGTAAGTTATGGTGGTGGTGACGCTACTGGTGGTAATGCTACTATTAGTTACAGTTACACTAACTTTAATGAGCTAACTGTTTGCCATAGTGGTGACCCAGCTTTAATCGGAAACGCTGGTACTTTGAATTACTCACCAGATCAAAGTGGTGTCTTGAAATTAGCAGGCTAATAAAGTCGGCCTTTGACTTTGGAACTGCGGCGCCTTTTGCGATAGCTACTTAGGACAGCGAGTGTTTGGCGCAGCTCAGGAAGGAAACAATTTTATGTACAATACTCCCCTCATGAGGTCTCGATATGAAACAGCATGAGCGGGAGTTTTTTGTTGCTAGAATAAGAAGTGGAATAGTTCCGGTCTCCAACAATCACGCTACTGTATATGTACATGCGCCAACTATGATACAAAGTCTAGAAGCCGGAAGATTGGCCATGTCTGCATACGACAAAGCTTTATACGAAGGTATGATGACTCAGGATCAGATGGAGGAATGGATGATAGACCACGACCTTTGGTCTTATGAAGAAGAGCAGCGTATGGAAGGAATACAGGATGACATAAAAAGATTGAGAAAAGAAATATATACCAATAGAGATAATGAAAGATTAAGAGAAAGAATAAGGTTATACATAAGAGCAGGAGAACGGGGATATACTGACTTAGCTATGAAAAAAGCTGAGTATACACTCAATACTTGTGAGGGCTTGGCTTTAGCGGCAAAATACAAGTTTATCATAAAAAACTGCTGCACTACAGTAGATGGAGAGCCTTATGGCTTTGAGGATATGACAGTTGATTTTGTTTCTTCTCAATACCAAACATCATCGTTAAGTGAAAAGGAATTAAGAGAAATAGCTAGAGAAGAGCCTTGGAAGTCTACGTGGTCTGTATACGGCAAGTCAGAAAATATGCTATTTAATAATAAAGATAGAGAACTAACACAAGATCAAAAAAGCATACTAATTTGGTCAACAATGTACGACAATATACAAGAGCATTTAGAGTGCCCCTCAGAAGAAGTTATCAAAGATGATGATGTTCTAGATGGCTGGTTTGTAGTACAAAAAGAAAAGAGAGAACAAGAAAAGCTAGAGGCGGAGATGACTGGCGAACTTACCAACGAAAAGATCAAAAACTCTCATGAAGTTTATATGATAGCAGATAATGATAAGCGTAAAGGTAAGATAGAGAAAATGAATAATACCACATCCGCTATGTTCAAAAAACAAAGAGAGGCCTTAGTAGAAGCAAGAGGCACTGCACAGCAAAACGAATTCTTTGACGAAAAGATAGGCATTAGAGCCCAACAGGGTCAGATGTTTAAAAATAAATTTAGGAAATAGGAGGACGAGATATGGAGGATCATTTTGATGCTTTAAGAGAAAAAGCTGATTACAAACAGCAGAGGGAGGATCAATACAAAGTTGACTCAAAAGATAGACTTTCAAAGATTCTTAGAAAGAAGATAGAGACGACTATGATTGGGGCTTTAAGTAGCATAGAAGAACACTTAGGTTTTCTATGGAGCCACAAAAATAATGAATCTCTAACAGAAGATCAGATATACATGAAAGATCTATATCAAAAGATTAGATCAGAAATATTGGATAAAGGTAATACTCAGGCCAGAAATGTTGACGCTGAATTATCTCAGTATGATGTGAAGTGGCTTAAATATACTATTAAAATGCCTGTCATTAAAAAGACAGCTAAGGAGGATTAAAAGATGGCAAAAGAAAAACAGAAAACTGTAGAAGTTACACTCGACGGCGGAAAGAAAGTCAAGGTTGTAGTGAGAAAACCCACCAACAGGGTTTCAGGCGAAGCTCAAAGAATTGGTGCTAAAGTCTGGACAGACTGTATCCGCGATGGAATCATGACCAAGAAAGAGCTTGAGGTAGTGATGAAGTCAAACGGCATGTGGGATAAATCTAAACAAGAGTCGCAGGACGCTATTATTGCTGACCTAAGAGAGCTAGAGAAAAAGCTTTACCTTGGTAAAAAAGGTTCAAAAATGAAACTATCTCAGGCTAAAGATATAGCTTTTGAGATGAGGAAAAAGAGACTTGAACTTAGAGATCTACTAGCTTCTAAAATTGAGTTAGAGGGCAATACCGCTGAAAGTCTGTCAGAAAATGCTAAATTTGACTACTTAGTGGCAAATTGTACTTTCTACGAAGATGGAAAAAATGTGTATAATTCTGTTGAAGAATACAATGATAAGAGTGAAGATCCAATCGCATTTAGCGCGGCTGCCACGTTAGCTGCACTAATGTATTCTCTAGACAAAGACTTTGAGGAAAAACTACCTGAAAATCAATTCTTAATTAAAGCTAATCTAGTAAATGATGATTTGGCTTTAGTTAATAAGGATGGTAATAGAGTTGATACTGAAGGAAGATTAATCAATGATCTTGGTCAATATGTAGATGGTGATGGTAATAGAGTGGATATTGATGGTCATCCTCTGGACGCAGATGGTAACTATATCCCTCAGCTAACATACACGCATGAAAATGGCAAAGCTGTCAAATTGGCAGTTGAACCTAAAGAAGAAACCGTACCTGAAGAAACTCAAGAAACTGAAGAAGCCGAAGACAAAACGGAAAGTTAATAGATAGTGTAGTCGCTTAGAAAGATAAAAATGTCACGATTTGTACTGACTGCACAACTACAGCTACAAGCGCCAACCAACGTTGCGCAAGTAGCAAAGCAAATTCAAAATCAGCTCTCCAACGTAACTGTCAATGTACAGACCAAGGGTGCAGCGCAAGCTACTAAACAGATGAAAGACCTGACAAAGGCTACTCAATCTGCTAATACCGCTGCGTTTCAACTTGGTAAAACATTCGCGAGCTCTTTGAAACGTTTTGCCGCTTTCTCCGTTGCTACTAGATTTGTTAGCCTCTTTACTCAGGGGGTTGGCGGCGCTGTAGATGAAGCTATTAAGTTTGAACGTGAACTTATTAAAGTAGCTCAGGTTACTGGAAAAACCGTAGCCCAGCTAAGCGACTTAACTGCTGAAATTAGAAAGTTAGCTACTGGTCTTGGTGTTTCTTCAGCTGAGTTATTAAACGTAACGCGCCAGCTATCTCAAGCTGGTCTTACTGCGTATGAAACAAAAGTAGCATTAGATGCATTGGCTAAGTCAAGCCTTGCTCCAACTTTTGAAGATATGGCAAAGACCGCAGAAGGCGCGATTGCTATATTCAACCAGTTTGGCAAAGGGGCATCTGCCCTAGAGGGCCAACTTGGTGCTATCAACGCTGTGGCCGGGCAGTTTGCTGTTGAGGCCGGCGACCTGATCTCTGTTATTCGTCGTACTGGTGGTGTCTTTAAGGCTGCCGGTGGTGACTTGAATGAACTTATAGCTCTGTTCACATCTGTTAGAGCTACAACCCGTGAATCCGCTGAATCCATCGCTACAGGTCTTAGGACGATCTTCACTCGTATTCAACGTCCTAGAACTATCAAGTTCCTAGAACAGCTAGGAGTCTCATTGACTGATGTGGAGGGTAAGTTCGTCGGGCCGTTTGAGGCTATCAAGAGATTAAGTGAGGCACTAGGAAACTTGGAGCAAGGTGATTTAGCCTTTGTTAGAATAGCTGAAGAGCTTGGTGGATTTAGACAAATTGGTAAAGTTATTCCTCTCTTGCAACAGTTTGCTACAGCGCAAGAGGCTTACAATACTGCACTTGCTGGATCTAATTCACTCAGTAAAGATGCTGAAGCTGCACAAGACACTCTAGCAGTAAAACTTACAAAACTCAGGGAAGAGTTCTTAGCTACGTTTAGAACCATAACTGAGAGCACTGGTTTTAAAATTATGGCAGACGCAGCCATAAGTCTAGCTAAAGCCATACTACAAATATCCGAAGCGCTAACTCCTTTACTCCCCCTCATGACAGCCTTTGCTGGTATAAAAATTGCCAAAGGGTTAGGAGGATTCTTAGCAGGCGCTAAAGCTGGAGGTTTAGGGGCCGTTCCAAAATTTGCATCTGGAGGTGTGGTTCCCGGCTCAGGTAATAGAGACACTGTTCCCGCCATGCTAACACCGGGCGAATTTGTTATAAGAAAATCTAGCGTCCAGAAACTTGGAGCTGATAATCTTAAACGAATGAACGCTCAAGGTTATGCTTCTGGAGGTACTGTCAAACTAAAGGACAACACCGTAGGCGGCTTCTTTCTGGTTCCGAGCGAAGGTGAAGCCAATAGTCCATTTGGTTACAAACCAAGCTCAAAAAGTTATGCAGGCTCAGAGCTTGATATAAGAAACCCTCTAGCGATTAAAGCTCTAACTGGAAAGACACCAAAAAGAAGAAAATTAGGCGACTCCGGCTTTTTTGGTCAAAAGGGAATGAGCAGGAAAGACGCCAACGCAGCCTTGGATTCACTAAGGCCCGGACTTTCTACAACACTAGCTAATACTGCAAAGCCGAACAGCAAAGGGGAATATACAAACAAACTTGCCGATGGTAGTAACTTCAGCGCTGAATCACTTCAAGGTGCTGCTGCGGCGGCTGGGCAAGACTATAACGCAATTAAAGGAGCTCTTGAAGCTAACGCCGCTGTTGAATCTCACAAGCCCGGAAAAGTAATAGCCGACAACATGATAGGCATGTTCTTGGGTCAAAACGATCAGGCATTAAATGCTAAAGCAGCCAAAGCCGTTTCAGAGGCCACTGTCAAAGGCTTAAGAAATACTACAGACGATGCATTGGCTAGCGGCCCAATTAAGTCAATTGTAAAAGGTATATCGGGCAAAGTGCAGCCCAATGTTTCATCTATGGAAAGTGTCCTTGCGGATCTTTTTGATCCGGGTGTTGCCGGAGGTGCAGTCCAAACGACTGAAGGTTATATACTAGAAGGAATAACAGGAGCGTTAACTGGTTCAAAAGTTGGTGGCGGCGGCACAGCTTTTGACTTCCCAAGCGTAGATAAACAAATCAAAAGTATAAAGGAGATATATGGTAATGATATTCCTGATTCATTATTATCAGCTGACGCAAAAAGACAACTAGGTGCTAAGAGTAAAAAGTCAATATTTAATAAAGCATACGGCGTACTAAAAAATCCTAGTTCTACAATGGCCGATATAAGTAAGTATTTTACTTTTAGTAAATTCTTTGGCGGCTCAATTCCTAAATTTGCAAAAGGTGGGCCAGCTCCATCTGACACCGTACCTGCTATGCTCACTCCGGGCGAGTTCGTTGTCAGCAAGAAAGCTGCTCAGTCAATTGGGCCAGCGAACCTAAACCGCATGAACAAGAGGGGCGTTCAGGGGTTTGCAAAAGGCGGCCCAGTTGGTATGTTCTTCGGGGGAGGCGCTGGAGGTGGCGGCATGTCTGGCATGGGAACTGCTGGAGGTGGTATGACGTTGCTAGCGTTATTGCCAGCAATTGAGAGTGGCCTGACAAAACTTCTGGGCCCGTCAGATGACATGAGTGACGGATTTACGGCGGCTAAAGCCGGACTTCAAACGCTTGTCTCTAGCTTGATGATGACTAAAGGGTCATTGATGTTTTTTGCGAAGGAAACTGACAACAACACCAAGAATACTCAAGATAACACAAAAGCAACCGCAGAAGAGACAGAAGAAAAGAAACAGTCTGATCAAACAATGGAGATAAGTGGCCAGCTAAGCATTCATGCTACTGGAGAACTTATGATCAAAGGGATCACGACAGTTATTCTTCATGCTGCTCAAGTTCAAATGGGCAAAGCTGCAGCGGCTGCCGATCCATCTGCTGCGAACAAGGCAGTTGATCCGATGGCGGCTCTTACTACTCCGTCGGGGCCAGCTATGAATGAAGACTGGTTCAACCGCCTTACCACTAGCATCGGAGGTCAAGGAGTATCTGCGCTTACGGGAGACAAGTTATCTACGGGAAGTATGGGGCTATCCGAACAGCTAGGTGAAGCTGAACAAATACAACAAACGTATTCAGCACACGCTGGGCAACTGGCTGGTGCGCAAGTCCGCCTTACTGAAGAATCTAACAAATACACCCAAGAGGCTGCATCGCTTTCAGATGATCCCGCTCTGGCACCCCTTAAGGAATCGTATCTGCAACAAGCCCAATATTTTGCAGATCAAGCCAAAGCAGCCGGAGATTCAATGCAACAGTATCAAGCCATAGCAGATGCTGCGACTGCGGCTATGGATGAATTATCGAATGCAGCAGCGACCGCAGCAAGAGAAGCGGACATGGATTTGTTTCAAATTGATTTGCCAAGTACAGACCCTGCTGGCTCAAGAATGGCCACCCCGGATCAAATGGCGGCAGCTGGTTTAGGGCCGACTGGTGCACCAGTTGAAGATCTACCTACGGCTGGGAGCATCATAAGTGGTTGGGCTAAGTCTTTAAAGGGTCTAGTAGACGATGGCAAAGCCCAGTTCGCAGAGTACTGGGGTGAGGTTTTTGATGAGGTAGGTCTTGCGGTTGAAGAAGGCGTAGAACTTAAACCCGGACAACTGGGAATTGGATCTAGAGTTAAGCGAGTGGGCTCTTCAATTGCTGGAAAAGGTGCGGCAGTCAAGGAGAGTGTTGGTAGTTTTGGTCGAAGTATGAAGGAAATGTTTCAAGAATTGACGGGCATCGGCGGCACCGACATTTTTGGTGGAGTCAAAGAGGATGTAGAAAAAGAATCGAAGGGTTTTCTTAAGAGTCTAAATATTTTTGGCGACCAGATAAGGAAAACGGCGACAGATGGAAGCAACAAAGTTAGCAGAGGTCTTGCTCAAGCAGGGGTTATCCTTGGAGATAGTCTTACGGGAGGTGGGAAAGCTGTTAAGGGAGTATTTGACACTGTTGCAGACAGTATTACTAAGGCTGGAGGCTATCTTGCCACAAAAATTAGAGACGCTGCAAATAAAATTAGTGATGGCGGAGGAATAAAAGGAGCGCTAAAGAAATTTGGTGGCGGCTTGAAAAAATTTACTGTTGGTTTGGCAAACGTAGCGACCACCGCATTATCTTTTGCGGCCGCCATAACCTCTGCCGCAGCTGCATATACACAAGCCAAATTCGATAAAGCTGTTGAGCTTGGTGACTATGACGCTGGAATGTCAATGATTGACGCTAACTATCAAACCCAAGATCTTAATAATAGAATGGGTAGTGCGGTTAGTGGCGCGGCTAGTGGCGCTGCACTTGGAGCTACTCTTGGTAGTGTTATTCCGGGGATTGGTACTGCGGTTGGTGGAGCCATTGGAGCTATTGGTGGCGGTATTGCTGGTTTCTTCAAAGATGATTTGATGGCCATGTTGGGGTTAGGGCCAAGCGCTGAAGAAAGAGAGAAAAAATTCAGAGAAGAATCCGAAGCTAAGTTAGCTGCTGCAGACATAGAAAAAAATCTAGCTCCTAAGCTAAAAGAACAACTAGAATCATTTGCAACTGGCGGTCTTTCTAACGAGGCTGGAAAAAATACATTAAACGAAACACTTGCTACCATAGCCGTATTCAATGAAAGAATAGCAGCAATAGAAAAGGTAGACCCTCAAGCTGCCAAAGCTCTTAGAGATCAGCAAGAGAAGGTTGCGTTTGGTTTAGCTGAGACCATTGGCTCAACGGCACAAAGTCAAGGTGAGTTAGACGCTGCAATGGCTCAGCTTACAGCTAAATTCCCAGAACTAAGAGAAAAATTAGAAAACGCCGCCAAATCTGCACAGCTAGTGGCTGAGGCAAATAGGGCTCAGGCGAAGCTTCGTGCAGACTTGCTTGTAACTACTTCTGTATTTGGTGCTGCTACCTTAGCCGTAAATAACTTCGTTAGCGGCCTAGAGACTGGTGGAAATACTTGGAACGCAACTGTAGCTACGCTTGAGGAAGCTCAGAAAAACATAGCTCTTGGAAAAGCTGGCACCGATGCGGTTGAAGAAGCAAGAGACAGGGTAAACAAACAGCTTGGTGCTAGTGGTGTTGGTACCGATAGCGCAGCTTCTCAGGCTATAAATAGACAGTTCGACACGTTAAATACAGCTGCTGAATTTACCTCTAACCTACCAGCCGTGCTCGCTGGAACAGCAATATCAAAAAGCGATAAAGACCAAGTAGTTAAAGATAAACTACAACAAGATATGTTAGACGCAGCTGGTGTTACAGAAGATAGTGAAATTGGCAAGATAATTAAAGGTAGAGTTGCTCAGCTTACTCCTGAACAAATCGGCGGCTTACAGTCTGGATCATTACAACTCTCCGACGTGTTCCAAGATTTAGCTGGTCAAATTGGTCAGCTTGGTCAAGGCGCATTAGAAGCAGCAAAAGCTCTACAAGCACAAGAGCAGCTCATTATAAATCTTACCAAAGAAAGAATTGCTGCAGAAAAAAATCTGATAGATGCCCAGAAGCAAGCAGTCGATCTACAGCTAGAAGCAGCACAGATAGCAGCCGAGTTTGGTGGAGCATCAGTTACTGCGGAGCAAAGAAGAAATGCAGCCATTGAGAAATTTAATCTCACTGCTGGCAGGGTAGGCGCTGGAGCATTGACTTCTGGAACTGGATCAGATATAAGAAATGCAAGCGGTGCTCTTGCTGGGCAGTTTGCTTCGCTCGAACTAAGATCCAATAGATCTGGAGCCTTCTCGGGCGCTGCTGGACTAGACGCAGACAAAAGACAAGAAATTGTAGCAGCACAAAAAGAATTGGTCAGCGTTACTAAAGCCCTTATAGAAGCAGACAAACAAGAACTTAATATTATTAAACAGAAAAACGCTCTTGAAAAATCTTCTTTGGACGCACTTATTTCAGGAGATGTTGATACATTCTTTAAACAGCAGGCTGCTGCTCAGGCTACTCAAGTACTCGCTGCCGGCGGAGACGCTTCAGGCTTTGGTGGGGAGGCTCTTGGCGCTGCACTTGAAAATATTAGGAAGCAAAGACAGGCCGGTGTCACAGATATAGGTGGGACAAATATCAGAGATGTCGAAGCTAGAGCTGCTCAGGCTGCGTTAGCATCTAGGGGTATAACAGACCCAAGGGCCGCAGCGATGTTAAGCGGCCAGACACAGCAGGAGCAGGAAATAGAAGCTAGGATCAGGGAAAGAGCTGGAGCATTAGGAGCTATTGGCGAGAATATGGTTGACATGGCGCAGATGCAAGTTCAAAGTGCAGAAATGACCATACAAAGCGCTCAAATTAAATTCAATCAAGGCCTTGCTGAAGCGGCGGGGCAGTTTGATGTTGCAGGTCTTGCTAGAGGCGGCATGGTTTATGCTAGCAGAGGCATGTTTGTACCTAGAGGAACAGACACCGTACCTGCGATGTTAACACCGGGCGAGTTTGTTGTTAATAGAGCATCTGTCAACAGAGGAAACAACCTGCAAATACTTAGAGCGATGAATAACGGAAGTCAATCCGCTGCCCCAGCTACTGGAGGCGCAGTCGCTATGAATCAGGGCGGTCAAGTCCGTTATTACAACAATGGCGACTTGGTTACTGGCGCAATGGACGGATCTATACTTGAAGGACTAAATGCGTTTAACACTGCGTTTGCTCAGAATATTGCGAATCTACAAAACACAAGATTCCAAATCAAACTTGACACAACAAATGTAGTCGTCACCTTGAACGGTGGAAGCTTCCTGAACAGTATGAAAGAGGAAGTCAAGTCTGAACTGCTTGCTGAAGTAGGAAATCAAATATCTAGCCTCAAGTTTAACGACGCAGGCGAAGCAAAAGTAAACAAAAGCGTATTAGGAAAATAAATAAATGTCGGATTGTTTTGTATGTACTAGCAGGATTTCTACATCTGCATCAGGTGTTGGTGAAATTAAGCCATACGCTACTGCGGTTGTCGCTCTTCGTGCTAGCAAAAATACAGTTTCTACTGCCAAACTAAAGGCTCCTATGATCCGAGAGAGGGGCGCTAAGTCCAAGCTAAATGCTGTCGCTCTTATTCAATCGAAGCATCAATATCCTAGCGAGGCGATAGCTGCGGAGCAGGATACGGCTACTTTACCAAGAATGTCAGCTGATATTAATCTAGCGGGCACTTGGGAAGGAAGCCACATCATAGATGTTTTTGAAGGCTTAGATAGCTGGGACAACCAGTTTAGAATTGGCAGGCCAGACTCTGGGCTAACTGCGGTTGGCGAGATAAAGCCCGGCATGACCATGAACGCAAACCCACTTATGCATTTAGTGGGAAGCGGAGTGTTAAGACAAACGTATGCTGATAAGTTTGCAGGTGATTTCAACGACTTTACATGTGTGCAAAAACTGTACCCAAGCGGAGACGTGTACACATCAGAATTTGTAAATCAAAACACAACGCATGATAATTTATACCAGAGTGTAGATGAAGGTATATTTGCTGGGAAATATCACATTGATGGAGAAATTAGTGACAGATACAGTGATGATAGATTAGAGTTTATAACTCCGTCTTCGATACACACTGACAATCTAGCTAGATACACTTGTGATATCACGGCTCCTTCTATAATTGCTAAAGAAAGTAGGCTATTCTTCAGGATGGCTGCGCCAAGATCCAACTGGGATGGCAATGGCGCAAACTTTAGAAGCGAGGTTGCTCACGAGTTTTCTATTATAAATATAGAATGGAAAGATCCTCTTGGTGATGTTGTCATTCACTATGAAGACATAATCATGCGCGGCGACGCAGACTATTACAAAAACGAGTTCCTCAACTTTGGAACATATGCCACAAAGCCTAAAGTAAACAACTTCCTTAAATACCAGTGGCAATCTGGATATCCACTACTTGGCCCAGACACTGGGTACACCTTGACATTTGAAGTCTCTGGTAGATCTTTAGATGATCCGTTCGACACTGGTTTTGACTTTGGGTTTGAAGAAAATACAGACGTTGTAGATTCTTTAGCTGAGGGTGACGACTATCTTGCAATAGACGGAGCTCCGTTAGCTACTCAAAATCAAAAAATGGGTCTTAACCCTTCTAATGCCCTAAGAATCTCTGCCATAGAAATTTGCAATAGCGGCGGGTTACTCGGCCTAGGTAAAGAACACTACATGCCTTTCTACATGGAGGTTAGGCCAAGTGGCGACTCTCTAGAGCGCAGAGCCATGCCAGCCAAGATATTACAGTGGGATTATGACTCTGGTGTGTACCCAGTTGCTAGTAGTGTATGGACTACTCCGTACCATTCAGACAATACTACAGCATCTGGAGCTCAAAATTTAATTAATAGCTTAAACTATCTTAATGATGATTATTATATCAATCTAGATAGGATGGATGCCCCATACCGTGCTGACTCCGGTAGACTTACTCTTCAGTTCTCATTGGATAATTTAGACCTCCCTATTAAAAGAGGGCAGTTTGGATTTGGCCATGCAAAATCTGCGTTTGATGTTGGAGACAGAGAAGAGCTAGATACCTTCTTCATTCCTAACAGGGCCACATTAAGAGTCAGAGCAAGAAAAGAAAGCGCATCCATAAGAGATTATTCTCTCGATGTCGTTGGGTGGACTGATGACAGACTGCTGAATATTAGTAGTCCGACGGGCGGTTTTCTACAAAGCACTGGTGGAGAGGGCGACTACATAACAACTTCTGGTTACGAAGGGCCGGACTTAAGTTTAGCTGGAGAATCTTTTTCTTCTTTAGATGGATTTTCAAGTGGCAACACTCCAAACAATGCGGGTTACGATCACTATAGATTGTCAACTACCCCTGTCGTTAATACTACAGACTTCGCTTGGTACGAGATAGACCTAAACATATTTGAAGACACTGTATCTCTTGGTAAATCAAAGCAATACAATCAAAGCCCTAACTTTGAAAGTATATATCTGGATTTGTTCCCGCTTCCAAGCGGAGCTCAAATATCCCACATGGAACTGTGTCTAAAATACAGTCCGTCAAACGGATTGAATATGATGGCTCTTGGTGGAGACATTGGCCTGATAGATGGAGGTAGAGAAGAGGGCAGACTACATCCAACTACCAGACAGTCAACAGACTCTATCATAAATGCAGGTACGACATACAACCCACTGTCAACAATAGAAAGCATACCACACGCATTTACAACCCCAAGCTCCATCAAGTCCAATTACTCTAGAAGATGGCGTGGTGTTAAGTCTATCGTAAATGGCCCATTCGATCCAGACATGTTTGCATTTGGATTTGAAAACCCAACGCTAGATCATCCTTTCGTGTCTGGCTTATATAATCTTACAAGCTACAACGGTACTACGATATATCCAGAAAAAGTTGGACAAAGTTTACACGCAGATAATGGTACTTTAACAACTACATTCTCAGATCCTATATATAAGAACGTTGGTTGGAGATTTAAGACACAGGATATATTTGACTATCAAAAGCCCGGATGGTCTAGTGACTATAAAACAACTGACTGGACTGCTCTTTCCGATGGCGGCTCAAACTTTAATTCACATGAACTATATGGCAAGATAGCAGATGCGTTTGACTCTGTTGTTAGAGTTAGCGGCGCAAATTCTTATATTACATTAGGTAATGGTCAAGCATCAAACTTTGCAGCGTATGCTAGAATTACTCCTGATATTTCAATCACTGGCG
>VTLG01002518.1_pt1 | contig 27576 bp, 36 predicted proteins | sample 4694571 | NCBI WGS metagenome assembly VTLG01 (sample SAMN12604809, study PRJNA352737) | marine metagenome | biome: ENVO:00000447; feature: ENVO:00000209|ENVO:00000569|ENVO:01000036; material: ENVO:00002151; isolation source: viral sequences binned using virsorter ...
TACTTCTTTAGCGTATCTTTTTGCTTCAGCATCAATACCTTGTAAACCAGTTTCATCAAACCCAGCTTTAAATCTATCAGCTACAAAAGCATCATATTCGGTAACCTTCTGTCCATTTGGTAATTTTCCTACGACTTTAGTTTTGCTTAATCCTTTATGAGCATTAGCTTCTCTAACAGCTATAGTCATTAATTTACTTCTATAGTTAATCTGTTTGAAAAATTCATCAGCCGAAGTTAAAGCTCTTAAAGGTATTCTAGCTAATCTTGATTTCCAACCAGTACCTAAAGCTTTTGTAGTTCCTAAATCAAATTTTGTACTTCCTGCAAATAAGATACTGTCTTCTTCATTGAAAGCTTTTTTAGCAAATAATAAAGCATCATTATAATAACTTTTAAGGCCTGCTAAAGTTTGCATAGCTTCTTCAGCTTGCTTTCTAACACCTTTTGCAGTTTGAGCATCTAAACCCCAAGTTAATTTTGAACCAATAAAACTATCCATTGGTTTTACATATTGATTTAATCCTGTTGAAAGTACGTTAATAGCTTGTGTTTTAATATTAGATAGAGCCGCACTCATCCATATTTCATTAGCTTTGTTCCAGAAATTATTTCTAAATAAGAAGTCTACTATTCTAATTAGCATATTCTTATCTTTAACTAAGGCTACTCCTTCAATAAACTCTTTGAAATTACCATCCCATTTTTCAAAATTCTTTACTTGATTAAGAATAGACTCTGAACTCAAATCCATATGAGCATCTTTAAGAACTCCTCTTAATCTTAAACCACGACCTAAATTAGAAGTTACTTTACTATCGAACCTAATTAACTTCATAGTTATCGCAGTCACTAACTTCATATCATTTTCAGTATAAGTCTTTTCATTCTTACGAAGTGAGTTAGCCATTTTATATAATGTGTCAGTAAGATTTTGTTTTACTGCTTGAGAAGCCCACATATATTTAAGACCACCTTCAAGTTTGTCTCCAAGTTGACCCATCATTTTTGTTGTTTGTAAGATGTCTCCACCTGACTGTAAGGCTTGCTTCTCAATTATAGAGTCTGAAATTTTATCAAATTTTCTATCTGTTCTAATTAATCTTTGCATAGCTTCTAAAGCTATAATTCCAAAATTACTGTCTGCATAAGCTCTTGGTGATAAACCAAAGTCAAAGAAATCATCAATGTTTTTATATTTAATTCCTTTTTTACCTGCTCTTATAGAATTAATAAAATTATCAAAACTACCTACTAATTTTTCATTAAGTTCTTCAGCAGATGTAATTTCTTTTAATTTTTGTACGACTTTAGTAGTCTTCTCACTACCAGCTTCTTTTACAATTCTTTCAGCAAATTTCTTTTTACTCTGTTTACCAACCGGAGTAACTTCTAATTCAGCAGAACGAATTAAATTTTCTTCTACTTCTTTTAATTTTTCTATATCAACTTTTTTACCTGAAAGTTTTGCTCTAGTTAATTTAAGATATTTTGCTGTATTAAATAATGAATCTTTTACGTGAGGTGTTCCTCTTATTGCACCTTCCATTATTCCACCTAAAAATAATCCTTCAATAGCGTTCTTTAATCTTGCTTCATAAAAAGATTCATCTTCATCTGAAGCTAAATAATCAAATAATGGATTTTGTAATGCAGGTATGTGAGTATTAATCATATCTGAAAAACGACCAGTATCTTCATCAAAAGCTTGAACGTCTGCTATTGCTCCTTTTCCTAAAGAAGTTACAATTCCAGTTCCTTTAAGGAACTTTCCTCCAGTAAACCATCCGGTTAAAAATTGTGAAATACCTCTAATAGCTCCACCTGTTGCTGTGTCAGGTTCATCGACTTCAGGTAATTGAAAAGCATCTTTTACTCCAATTTCCCCTGTGCCTATAAATTTTGTTCCTCTCTCTTTTGCTTCTTCTGCTGTAACATAATCTACCCAGCCATCTTTGGCATCTTTACCAAATACCCATCCACCAATATTTGTTATTTCAGATAAATCTTCACTTACTTTTTCCCATAATCCAATAGTAGACTGAGAAGCATCTCTAACTCCACCAATAGATTGAACTGGTACATCAGCTAAAATACCTCTTTTACCTTCTTCTTTTTCTTTTGTTTCTTCAGGCTCAACAGGTTCTTTTAAACTTTCAAAGTATGCGTTTATTTCTTCTTCAGTAGCATCATCTTTGAAGACACCTGTCTTACCATCTCTTGTTATTTCTTTTGCCATTACTCTCCACCTTCTTCTATTTTTGGAATTATTACTATTCCGTATTGAGCAAATAATGGAATGAACATTTCTTTATTACTTTGAATAATTATACTATTTGAAAGTAGGTCTCCCATTTCTGCTTTGACTTGTAAATTTAATTGTTTTGTTAATTCGTGTCCTGAATATTTAGTTTTAGCTTCTTGATACCAACTATATAAATTCATCTGAAAATCATTTCTCATAGCTGGAAGTTCAGCAGTAAATAATGGTAACGAAGCTATTTTTGTATCTTTGAACATCGCCATATAATTTTGATACGTAATACTATTTGTAAAATGAATATTATTTTTAAGAAATTGATAAGTGTTTGCTGAGTTATAAAACTTTTGGAAAGTAGTCGTAGTTATTTTTAAATCTTTTAATAATGCAAATGCTGTATCTTTAACTTTGTAAATATCTTCATCTTGTAATCTCATTAAAGTTAATAAAGCATCTTCATCATCTGTGACTGTTTCTTTTCCTTTTTCTATAGCTTGATGGAATGAAGTTAAAATACCTTTTGCTTCAGCATCAAATCTATATTCTCCATCAACTCTTTCATTAACTAAATCCAAAACATTAAATTCTTCTCCTTGTTTTTGAAGTTCATCCCAATAAGTATTATGAAGATTTTGTTTCTTTAAATCATCTTGAACTGTCTCTCTTTTCTTTTGAGTTTCAAGAAATCCTAATTCTTTAGTTGCTAATTCTAATTCTAAATCTTGAATTATACCTGAGCCTTCAGATGAGCCACCAAAAGCACCTGTGCCTAATTTAAAAGTTTTTAATTCTTCAAGAATTTCTTGAGCAAAACTAAAACCTTCTGAATCATTTACATTTTCAATATAACTCTTTACTCCATTTACAAATAATTCATTAGCTCTCTTTTTATTTGTTCCAACGCTAATTAAACCATCGGTTAAACCTTTAATATCAATTAAAACTTCATTTGCAGTTTTGGCATCATCTTGACCATCAATAATTAAACCTGAAATATTATTAGTAAAACTTTGTTCAGTTAGTTTTTTAATCTTCTCCATAATTTTAGCTGAGTGATGTTGGTATCTCTCATTTCTAAATTTAGAAGTAGTATTAAAGAAAGCGTTGTTTAATGCTAATGGGTCGTAGCTATCTAATCCTTGTTCTTTATAAAAAGCTTTTAATTGTTCTTCATAAGCTTCAGAAAAAGCATTAATATTTAAGGAACCAGATAAATCATTTTCAGAATAATAAGTATCAAATTTCTTTTTAAATAATCTTGCTTTACTTTGAAGGTCTAATTCCATCATTTTATTGTAGTAATATGGACTAGCTCCTTCAGGTATTTTTCCATCATTAATTAATTGATTAAATGATTTCTTACCTGTCTCAAAATCTTCAACTGCTTTAGCTTCATCAGTTTTCTTTGTCTTTATATCTTCAGTTATTTGATAATTAGCCAGAGTAGGCACAATATTACTCAATGACATTATTAATGAATTAACAGCCTTATTCATTGGTTTGACATCAGGCTTATAAAATAAATTATAATCTTGAGAGACAATTTCTGGGTCTACTCCACTTACTCTTGATAAGTAAGGCGATGGGTCTCTAGGTGTTTTAGCCATTAATCATCGTCTCCATATTTATATTCATAATAATCTTTGTTAACATTGTTTGCGTTTCTCTTAGCTTTGTAATCATAGTAATCTTTAGCAAAAGATAAGGCTGAAGCTCCGGCTGTATAAAGAAAATCTGGAGCTACTGTATAAGTAGCTTGAGCATCATATTGAGTTGTTAAAGCTGTTTGTGTTTGGTCAAATTGAAATTTATTTTTCTTAATATTTCCTATTACTACATTTTTATACTTAGCTTCATTTCTGTAATAATTAGCTAATAAAGTATTATAAGTATTTCCTGTAAATGTTTTGCCAGCTATAACTGTAGCTCTTCTTCTTCTTGATAATTCTTCTGCTTCTTTTAGTTTTGCTAAATTAGCTTCAGTAGATTGTCTTAATTTTAATGCTGAAGTTTTTCTTCTATATTCTAAATTTTGTAAAGCAATTTCATTTTGTTTTGTTTGTTGTTGCTCTAAGTATTTTTGTTGTGTGATAGCCTGCTGATATTGCATACCAGCCGATAAAGCACTAACCGCTAAAGTTGGATTACACATTATATTTTTACAAATTCGTAGAATAATCTACGTTCTACTCCGTACTGTTTATGTTTATTAATGAAAGAGAAACCCATCCACTTTAACCAATTAATGTGTAAAGTGTTCCGAGCATCTACAAAATTATTAAGGAGTTGATAATTCTTTTGAAGAACTTCACACACGCCTTTACAATTTCGTATAAAACTTAAACTTATTTTCTTTAATTCATCTGTACCTACCATCCAAATTGCTCCGAAGAGTCCTTGAGGTACAACGCCTAGCATAGCTACCGGCTTATTCTTTTTATTACAAATGACTAAAGGTACATCACTTATTTCTAATCCAATTAATAAACTAATAAGAGGAGATAATCCTGAAACAGCTTTTATTTCTTGATAATCTTCTTTTCTTAATCTTTTAGATAAATAAATACAGTCTTGTTCTGTAGCTACTCTTAGATGAGGTTTAAGCTGGTTTGACATAATAACCTTGCCACTCCGCATTTACAAAATTAGAAGGTAAGTGAGAATTGTTTGTAAGTGAAATTACTAATCCTTCATTTCTACTTTGTACTGCAAAAGTAAAATCTCCATCTTCTAAATTTACACGACCAGCTAGTCCAGTTCCCACAACAGTTCCAGTGAATGTTGAAGTTGCTTCATCTCTTGCATCTGGTTTTACGCTAGTTTGAAAATAAGAAGTATCGTTATAACTGACAGTCCAATTACGTATTTGTAATCTTCCGTCTTTAATTCTTGTTCTTGAACCCTCTGCATATTGGTCTCCTAGAGCCATATATTGCTGAGAGAATGTATAAGTAAAAGTATATTGTTCACCTATAAAATAATCGTAAGCAGTAATATCTCCAGAAACGACAATAGATGTTCCTGCTGATGAGACTAAAGTAATATCTGTACCTGCGGTGTTGGCGGCTGTTGAAGCTCCAACTAATTTCATTGTATTGTCAATCGTATAAGGAATAGTGATTGTTGTCTGGTCAGTTCCAGCATTATAACTTTCACTTACTCCAGATGTAGCATTGGTAATTTTTCTATCTAAATGAGTTAAATAATTTGCTGACGTATCTACTGTTGCTGGTGCTACATCAATCGTTTCAATATAAACCCCATCTGACCTTTGCATTAATAAGTACAAAGTCGTTCCAATAAAATCTACATTTAAAATAGTTACGTTAGAAGTAGTTCCGAATGACCAACGATGCCAAGCACTTTGTAATCTTTTATTATCTGCATAGAACCATTGATAAACATATAATTTATTTATTTCTGTAGCTTTAGAACTTAATGCTACTAAAACATTTTCATTAGAGGCGATAGCAAATTTAAAAACATTAGCAGGAATATATTTTGGTACATTAGCTGTAATATCTTCTCCTTCATTTGTTTCACCATCTGACTCTACATAGTATTCTCTTAATCCAGTATATTGACCTTTATTGAATCCAAAAAAGACATTACTACCTGAACCAACAGGTTTAACTGAATCTAATGCTTCATATTCCGTTGCTACATTAACAGCTACATTTGCAGGTGTTAATGAAGTTCCTCCTGATAAAAGAAATTGTGTTTGGTCAGAAAATAATAATAAATCAGAATTAAATGGAATTGCATTTTTAAGTTTACTAACTTTAGTATGAGCTACATTTATATCTATAACTTCTGTATCTAAAACATCTGTAACTGTTTCAGCAAAAAATTCAAAATATTCTGAAGACCTAGATAAAATTATATTTTCATCTGCTAATAAACCTAGTCTGTTACTATGGAAGAAAATATCTTTTATTTTTGCATCAACAAAAGATGGATTGGGTGCACTGTTTAAATCTCCAACTTTTCTTTCACCCCATAGAGGTACATCGTAAGAAGTAGATGAAACTGTATAACTTGAACCATCTGCTTGAGTTAATCTAAAATTTCCATCTGCTGTTCTAATAAGCAAATGAGGCATTGTATCATAATCAAATTTATAAGTTATTGATGGTGCTATTGTTTCTTCCCACACTGAAGTGCTATCTACCCATTTAACCCAGTAGTTATCAAAATTATTAGAAGCATCACCTTTCACTTCAACTACTTGTCCATTAATACCTTCTTCAGGTAAATCAGAAAAGTTTTGAACTGAATTATAAATTACTTGTGAAGCTTTATTTCCATAGCCATCACTAGCTGAAACTGAAAGTGTTCCAGAAGCTTTAACTACTTTAAAAGAAGAGTTTCCAATTTTAGTTAAAGTTAATCCTGCCGGACTTCCTATTGCTGAGAAAACTCCATCTCTAATTGCTTCAGTATCAGAGTTTGAACTTGTAAAATCATAAGTAGTAGAATCTATAGTGATTGAATACTTTGTAGAATTTACTCCCTGAGTAACTTGATAAATAGCTTGTTCGACTTGGCCTGTACTTGTGGCCGCATCCATAGCTACTGTTTTGTTAGTATTTATAATGTAAGTATAATCATTAACTGTTAAGCATTTGAACTCACTTCTAGGAGTGGATGATGCTAAATAGTTAGTGGCATTAGTTTGAGAAACTACTGTCTTTTCAGTTCCGTCAATGTCATAAACTTTAATTGCTCCATCAGTTATAACGACAATATATCTCTCTGATGTATCTCTATTAATAGTATGAATATAAGCATTAGTTAAGCTACTTGAGCTTATCTTAGCTACATAATTAGTTGGTGGTCTCTTTTTTAAACCTTCAACGACTCCAGAAAATCCGTTTTCCTGAGTGGTTGCTTGATTTTCCAGTCGTAAAACCTCAGGCTGTTGCGAAACCCCTCCAATTAAATTTGAAATTGTTCGAGAGAGTAAAGGCATTATGTACTGTATTTAATTACGTTATTTCTATTAATTGTTTTTGCTTGGTCTACACTGTCAAAGATATTGTGGTCAGCAGTATCAGCTTCAGTTTGTTTTAATAAAGCCAATGCTCCAATTTCATCTTGTATAGAAAATTTATGTATTGATTGAGAACCTAAAGTTCTATCGTGATAAATTCTACTAGCTCTAATTGTTATATATCTTCTTGCTTGTTCTGGAATACTTTCAAAATCTAAAAGATAAATAACTGTTACATATTCAAAGTCTTTATCCCAAGTAAAAGATTCTTTAGCTAAATTGTATAAATAGTTTCCTCTTAATACTGGGTCATAAGATGATTTTGCTTCTCTTAAGTGGTCAAATTCAATGTGAAGTACATCTGTTCCGACTACTAATTTATTATTAATATCTCTTTGAAGAGATACTTTCCAAGAAGTATTGAATTTCCATCCAGCACTTTGAACTTCTCTATTTACTTCATTAAGAATATTAATTGCTGTGCTTGCATCTATTGGTAAAGAACCAGTTAATGAATTGACTGGAGCTTCTCCAATAGTAGAGAGCATAGTGTTAACGCACTCTAGTTGTGTAGTTCTTGTTGTTATTGTTGCCATAAAAAAATTGTTTGCGGAGTAGGCGAAACTTAATGCTTCGCCTATCTCCTATTGTTAGGTCTAGTATTATGATGTCTTAATCGTTACTGCTGACTCTGGTCTCAATATTCCGTGACCTAAAGCCATTTTCGCAACCATTAATGTGCCTTGTCTACGTATCGTATTATTCCAATACTTTCGTATCGGTACGGACTATCCCTTTAACTGTTCTAGTTAGAATATTATAGTCTCTGCACGTCTCCTATTAAGGATTTCGCTCAGGATTGGCATTTTAAAGCGTTCCCTGAATTTAATTCGTTTTCAATATACATCCCTGTATAAAGCGACAATGAAAAATTTATCGTATTCTGATTCCATAGCTAAGTCCATCAACTTAACAGTTCCAATAGCTGATTTGTGGAATACTAAAGCAACGTGATTTGAAGCATCTACGTTGTAAGTATTATTTGTTCCACTAATAGCAGAAGAATTGTCAGCGAAAGCCGCAACTGCTGTATTGCTTTTAACAATGTTGATTCCAGCAACTCTAATTACTGTACCATCACTGTATACACCATTGGCTCCACCAAAATCTCTGTTAAGAATTTTATCGTTCTCAACTAAATTGTAGTAAATTGCCGGTGTAACAACACACCATCTATCTTGACTTGGTACATCTTTTTCGTCTAAAGCTTGTGCCGCATCAAAGATTGATGTGATTAACGAAGCCGCAGAAGTGTCCGCATCTGCGTCAGTTATAACTCCACCACCTGAACCACCTGTAATAGTTGCTGATGCTTGTGAAGCTAGAACTCCTAGCTGAACAAGATGTTGGTCGACTTTGTTTGCCAAAGCTCTTCCCATTTCAGAACTATAGATAGAACGAACATCGTAATGATTCTTAGCTTCGTCTATGTTTGCTAAGAAAGCATTTGATATAAGTAGGTCGTCTATGTTGATAACCTTTTCGTTATGTTTGACTTGCGTTCCAGTGATTTCATTCCCAGCAGTGTGGTAACTAGCTGAAGTAGTTCCTATTACAGGAAACTGAGCTGATTTACCCTGTGAGATTGTTCTAACAGATGTCATTCCTAACATCTTATTTTCTCGCATAAATGTTGCAAGAACCTCTCCGCTAAATATTTTAAGGAAAAGGCTGTTAGTATCGCCAGAAGCGTTTACTTGACCTAAATTTGATACTGTAGCGTTTGCCATAGTTATCTCCTTTTAGGTTTGTTGTTAAACCACGCACATACTTCAATAGTTCTCTTTTAATTTTTACTCGCAAGTAAATGATAAAAGGCAATTTATCTTTGTGTCGTGACACTCCTCTTAAAGAAGAGTGAGTGTTAGATTAAATATAAAATGAAAGCTATTACTAATATAATTATCCATTTGGTTCTCTCAGTACGATTAAACCAAAATTGTCTAAGCATTGTTATTGTATCAGGTAGTGTCATTAATATTTATCTTCAATAATTCTAATTATCTTTTTTGAACCCATATAAATTTCTGTTTCTGCTTTAACTTTACCGCATTGGAATTTTACATTTTCAGGATTCACTTCACGAGAAGCAATCCTACGGCTAGCCAAGCAATCGCTCATCGATTTTTTATAAGTGTGTTCTATAATTCCACCTTGATAAAACATACATAAGGCTATTACTGTTTCTATCATTGAGTATTACTTCCATTTTTTCTAACTTTATCTTTTAGATTTTCTATATCTACTAAAGCCTTTTCTAATTGCTTATTTAAAAATTCAATATTTACTTTATTTGTCATATTTTGTTCTTGAGTTTTTTCTAACTTTTCTACAGTTTTGTATAAATCTTCCACCAACATAAATTGTTCTTGGTCAGTCGGAAGTTGTTCAGATTTCTTTAATAAGTCTGCGTTAAATAATTGTCTTGATGTTTCAAGTGAAGTAAGTCTGCTAGTTATTTCTGTATAAGCAAAAATACCCATAGCAACTGCCGCAATAATACCAATCATATTTTTGATTGGCATACTTACTGAAGTTTTATCTGATACTTTCATTTAGTTCTTCTTTTTCTTCTTCGGTTTTTTCTTAGAAAATTTCTGTATATTTTCTTCAATGTTATTTACCTTTTCTTGTACTAAGACCATTTGCTTAGAAAGAGAAAATGTTTGCGATAAATTCCAGCCGCCCAACGCTAACAGCAAGGAAGCTAATAAAATTGTTATTTTTTCATTCATTAATCATCCGTATCTTCTTTTGGTCTGATTTTTCCAAAAGTTATTTTCCAATTTAATTTTGTTTTTTCTTCCATTTTTGTACTAAATGGATTGGTAGTGACACCTATTGATTGTCTCGTGTTTTCGCAAGCGACAATGAATACAGGTAAAAATAAAAATACTATCAACCATTTCATTATTTCTTCTTAATGTTTCTAAGTGTTGACATTCCAAAACTTCCAGAAAATACGATAAGCACAGCCCACCAAAATTCTGTAGGTGCTGACTTAAGTATTTCAAAACCTTTAATCATTGAAGGTTGAGTCATTGGTAGGAATGTGCAAATTAAAATTCCGCTTATAAGGATGGTTAAAATCTCATCCTTAATTGAGTGTTGTTGTTGTCTTATTTGTTCTACTGAAACTGTTTTAACTGCTTCAATTTCTTTAGCTTTTATAATTTTGTCTTTTTCAAGTTTATGCTGAATAGCTCCGATTGTTTTATTAGCTACAATCCTTGTTAATGGATTCTTTAATATTGGTACTAAAAAGTTAAGCATTTCTTGAACGATTAGAAGATTTAGAACGTATTCTTAAATTGCTTCTACTATTGTTTCTAGGATTTCCGTCTTTATGGTCTACGTCTTTTCCTTTAATTCTTTTCACTCCCAACCGCTTCTTCATTATTCTTCGAGCTAAAACTCTACTTGAACGATTTTTTCTTTGTTTAGGTCGAGAGTGATAATTGTCGTATTCTTTTCTGTAGTCTCTAGCCATTACAGAACATTAGATGCTTTCACTTTAGCTTCTACGTCTGCTCTAAATGCACTATCGTTTTTATATTTAGGATTGTTAATATCTGCTAACATTTCTCCTACTGAACGATATGCTCCTTTTGAGGTATCAGATTTTTCTCCTGAAAATAAAGAAGGTTCTCTATTCACAGAATTATATTTTGCCTGAATACCTGAAATAGCTAATTGAGCTTGGTCTAAAGTTCCGCTATCCATTGTATCGTTAAATGCTTTAACTTCATTTTCACTTAAATTTTCTGAAGCCCATTTAACAATGTTGTTATACTTGTCTTGTCCACCAACTACTGAATGAATAGAAGCTACGTGCTTGTCAGCCAATGCTTGTTGACCGGCAATATAACTATCTACTAAAGTTTTATCTAAACCTTTACTTTGTAAATCTTTGTAAGATTGTTCAGATAAACTTCCATTCTTTTCATATTCTGAATAGTAGTTGTCTAATCCTATACCAGTGGCTTCTTCAGCTTTTTCTTTATTTATTTTAAGCTGGTCAGTTCCACTTGTTTTGTTGTCAGATTTTTCTTCGCCTTTTTGTGAAAATTGTTTTTCCAATTCTCCATAAGCTTTTGCTAATTCTTGTGCGTTAGCAAATTTTTCTGGCAACCATTCAGGTCTAGTCTCAGAAGTCTCACTTGGTTTCTCTACAGGAGCCTTTTGAGCTTCTTGTTGAGCCTTGTCCTGTTCTTCTAATGTAGGTTCTTTTTCTACATTTGTTACTTCAACTTTATCTACCATATTATTCCTCCGTTTCTGGTAAGCCTTGTTGTCTCGCTAGTGTTCTTCCAATAGTTTCAGGAGGTATATTTCCTGCTATTGTTTCACCAGCATTTGTAACCGCTTGAGCTTGTTGCATCTCTAATTGGTTACGTTGTTGTGCCTCTAACTCTGCCTGCAAATCTTGTTCACTCTTAATTAAACCTTTAACTTCAATTCCATCAGCAGTAGCTAATCTTGCTATTGCTTCAGATAAATTTACATATTTGCCGATTGATTCAGCTCCTAATGTTCCAGCTAATGTTTGTAAAAATTGTACTAATCTATTTCTGTCATTACCTCTACCCAATGCTTCAAGACCAGTTACAATTTTAGGTCTTACTACATTCTTAGGAAGTTTTGGTAATCTTCCACCTTTTTCTAATATTGCTATTTTTCTTCTAACAAATGGTAATTGAAATTCTTGAGATAAAATTCCGTAAATCCCACCTAAGGCACTTTGTAATTCGTCAGCAGTTAATTTTACTTCCTCTGCTGTAGTTCTTTCACTGTCTCTAATAACTGAAGCATTTAATAAAAATGCGTAAGATAATCTTTGTTCAATACTTGCCGCAGTTTCTTGAGCTACTCTAAAATCTGCAAATTTCTGAACTTGTAATACTGAAACATCTTGAGCATTACCTTCTATAATTGCTCCATTTTCAGATTGAGCTAAAGCTCTTGCTCTAGTAGTTCCATTTGGTGAAACCATAAATAAAGTTTTAGCTGAAGCAGATGAGCCTTCTACGATTGCTTTAGTTAAACCCTCAAGGCTCTTCAAATCACCGAGATATTCTTCCACGTAACTTCTGCCGTAATTTTCTGAGTCGACTCTAATCATTCTTAGAGCCATATATGGTGTTTTATCCACTGGATAAGAACCAGCAGATTCAGGAATTTCAATACCTTTTACTTCCTGCATTACTTCAAATTTCTTATTAATTCTTTTTACACAAGTATATAAATCACAAGTCTTATCTCCGATTTCATCTGGATTTGTATTTTTATAAAGTGTTTCTCTGATATTTTCTGGAAGGACATTAATATTAATTGTTTCTTTAGTTATGATTTCAATAACATTACCCATTGGGTCACGCTTGCAAACATATCTATCTAAAGCAAAAACTCTTAATCCTTCTTTAGATACAAATAATAAACAATTCCCACCTACGACTAAATGTTTAAGACATTCAAATAAAGCTACTCTATCTGAGCTAATTTCAATATCTTCCATTACAGCTTTTTCTACTTCGACTAAGCCTTTATCTATTTCTGTTTTTAAATTCTCATCCTCTTCAATTTCTTTAAGAGCGAAGTTATCTATGGAAAATCTAAAAAAAGGTGCGTTAGGTGGGAGTAGTGTTAATAATAATTTGGATGCTAAGTTGTTTACGCCTCTAGCTCCAATTCCTTGATATGGAGTGTTAAAACGTGAAGTGGATGTTTTGCCTTCATCTGGTATGAGAGTAGGAATAGTAAACTGAGCACAGTCTCTACCTCTTTCTAAAAAGAGTTCCCTATCTCTAGCGTATTGATTATATCTTCCTTCTATAGTTTTGGAATTATATCCTACGCCATAAGTGTCACTAGCCATTTAATTAAACTCCACCGATTATAGGTATTCTCAACTTTGAAGAGCCAATTCTTTTTCTGTCATAAGAGCTAGCTACATTCAAACTTCTTCCGTCAGCTTCACTGTAACCAGCAGGCATAGCAGATGCTTGAGTCTGTGTAGACACAGGCGGTGCTACCGGAGCTGGTGGTGGTGCTGGAGGAGGAGCTGGAATTTTGGGTCTAAATATTGAACCACACATCTATTTTTTCTTCTCCAATACGTTTTCTGATTGTTGTTTATGTTTGCCGTGTAAAAATCTCACTACACTACGTTGTCCACTTCTGAAGCATATTTCCCTGTATTCCATATTAATTGATGGAGTTTGTTCAGGAAATAAAACATCAAGAGCATCCAGTAAATCTTTAGAGATTACTGGTAGTTTTATGTCGTCTAATTTCTTTTCAGTCATAATCTATCTAAAGTGTCCTTTTAATTAGTCGTAATCTCTCTCAATAATCATTTCGATATAGTGAATAGCCTTTTCTAAATCTTTTCTTTTGCCTTTTTTAGAATGTCTACAGATGTATTTGATGGCATTACCTTCAGAAAAACCTAGTCTATTCTCATTAATGAACTCTGCCGGCTGAATCTTAAATGTATTATAATGGTCTCCACCAACTTGTTTTTGTAGAGAACGATAAGTTGTTCCTTTAAACATTTCTTTATCTGTCATTAATCCGACTTTCTAATTTATTAATCTTCTTCATCATTCTTCCAATTTCTTTATCTTTTAATTTCATATCATTTTTTAATGACTTAACTTCTTCTCTTAGTTCTCCATTAAGTTTTTGATGAGATTTATCAATAGACTTCAAATTATTAATTCTATTATGAAGATTTTTGATTTGTTCGTGTTCATCCATATAATTAAATAAGGTCATAACTTCCAGAGTATTGGTTTCTTCTTCTTAAAATCATAATCTTGATTTCTTAAAATTCTGGCCATTCTTGCCTGAAGAAGTGCATCCTTCTCTGTTAAGTTATTTCTTTTGTATTCTTCAACAACTGCTTTCCACATTGAAGGTAAGGTTTTTTCAGAATTATATAAAACTCTTTCAGCTTTAATTGCTCCAACTGAAGGACATCCAGAATATCCATCACTTAAATCACCAGTTAAAGTTTGAAACATAAAATAATAATTAGCAGTTTTCTCATCTACTAACTCTGTATGATTGTCGTGAATAAAATGATGAAACGCTGGAATAGTTCTCATATCTTTATCTGAAGATAAGATAATGCAGTTATCCTTATATGTAGATGTAGCTAAGATTCCTAAAGTATCATCACCTTCTAAATCAGGTAAACGATAAGTAGCATATTTCTTATAAATGTATTCCTTAAGAGGTTTTACAATTATTGGTTTTCTAACTTTCTTTCTATGTGATTTATATTCAGGAAATATTTTCTTTCTGAAATTGTTCTTATCAGATAAAGCAACAACAATATCTTTACAGTTCAATTCTTTAAGGTATTTGTTTAAAGCATTATCTAATAATTCTTTACCTAGCTTAGCATCTGCGTGAAGTGTCCACATATCATTTTCCCATTCTGTAGCAACTTCAATAGCACTAGCTATTCTGTAGCAAACAATATCACCATCTACTAACAGTGTTCGTTTTTTAGCTCTTAGTTTTCTTACCATTATTTTCCTCTCTATAAAGTTCGTAATTCAGCAAAATTTCTTTTTTGACGATAAGGCACTTGCTGTTATTGCCATCGCCAACCATTCTTGGTTTTTCTCCAGATTCGATTAATTTTTTGACTATGATTTTTAATTTTTTGACTGGAATAATTACGAAACAAAAAGGTTCGTTTTCTTCCTGCAAAACGTGAATCCAATAAGTAGCTTCTGTAATATTTAATCCAGAAGGTTTTCCTTTATATTCTAATTCGATTGCTATGTTTCCAGTTCTTGTCCACCAATTTCTTTCAGTCTTGACTTCAAATTCCTTTGCGGATAATCCTAAAATGTTTGCTATATTTTTTTCGGAATCCGTGCCATATTTAAGGTCAGTAACGAAATCATATTTAGTAAAAGGTGTTGACATTAATTTTGTAATTGCCTCTGTGGTGAAATAGGTAGACACATCGGACTTAAAATCCGTGCCCTTTTGGGAGTACCAGTTCGAGTCTGGTCAGAGGCACCAGAAAATCCTACATACATTTGTTAGTGAGTTTCACTCCAGTTATTTCCGATTTTATATTTTGCATTTATTGGCAATCTAATTTTAAAATGTTCACCAGCTTCTTTAACTGCTTCAACAGCTAGTTTTCCTACTGCATCAGCAAGTGAAGACTTAGACTCAATTTGTAACTCATCGTGAATATGAGCAACCATATTAACGTCAGTGTTGGTGAAATGTTTCTCATTAAATTTTCTATGTAAAATAATTGTGGCTTGTTTAACTATTAGTGAGCCGGCAGATTGAATTAATAAATTTAAACAACTGTGTTCACTTCTAGCTAATAATTTTCTTTTATCTAATCCTAATAAATATTTTTTATTTCTAAATGTTATTAGAACATCATCACCTAATTTCTTAAGTGCTGGAATTTTTTCTAAAAGTTTTCTTCTGAGTTCTTTTCCTTCTTTAATGCCTCCTTCAATAATCGAGCCGAGTTTTTGATTTCCAGCTCCGTAGATGTAAGCGAAAATTGTAGTTTTGCTCTGAGCACGTGAGGCAAGTCCGAGAGCTTCTCTGTTTTGGGAATGTATATCCCCCTCCAGTATAGCTTTTTTAAAATCCCCATTATCGTAAGGAAAAAGAAAATGTGCCAACAAAGATAACTCCAAAGAACTAACATCACAGCCAACAAGCTTGAAACCACTTGGTGCAATAAATAAATTCCGACACTCTTTACCAAATGGTACGGAGGTCGAAGGTACTTGAGCAACATTTGGCTGATTGTGGGTACATCTGCCTGAGATTGCTCCGTTTTCGATAACTTTTCCATAAATTTTATTATTCTTTTCTAATTTCAGCCAAGCTTGATTACCTTCAGCTAACTGAGAAATTCTTTTTTGTATTGTAAAATGTTCTGATAATAATTTAGCTTCCTTATAAGGAAGACTACTTAAAACTGTTTCATCAACTTTAGGTTTTCCGTCTGGAGTAAATATTTTTGGAATCCAACCTTTAGCTTGAAGTCTATCTGCAATATGGTCTCTACTGTTTGGATTAAAAGTTTGTTCTTTATATCTTTTAATTGAGACACCTTTTTTATAGCCCTTAGTTTTATTATCTCTCTTAGGTCTAAATGTTCCTACAAACTTCTTCCAATTTGGGAAGGCCGAAGCTAGAAGTGATTCCAGCTCCAACCTTCTTTTTGCAAGTGAGGCATAAAGCTTCTTTGCAGAAGCCACATCAAAAGAAAATCCGTGTGCTTCTTGACGAATAATACATTCGGCAAAGTTATGCTCTAGGTCTATTGCTTCAGGAGAATAGTTTTGTTTTAAAATTAAATTATAAAGTTCAGCAGTTACTTCTACATCTAACTTACAGTAGTCTTGCATTTCTTGAGACCACTTAGAAAAATCACCAGTCTTGATGAACTCACCTTTTCTTAATCCTAATCTGTAACCCCAAGATTCAAGAGAATGTCTTCCAATTAATTTAGTAGGTACTTCTTTTAATCTAAAGTCTTCTTCTTTTCTATTAGTCCATATCAGTCTGCTACATAATAGAGTGTCAAATATTTTAGCTTTATATTTAAAATCTGGATAAAGTTTTTTAATTACTAATAAATCAAATTTTGAAATATTGTGACCAACTAATAAGTCAGCATCACTAAGTAATTTCAAACCTTTTTCTATTTCATCATATTTGTAAGAATAAAATTTGTTGGTATCTATATTTTTGATAACTATACAATGTATTTTTGTAGCTTCTGATACGAAACCATCGGTTTCTGCATCAAAAATTAATTTCATTTGTTCAATTTATTACCTCTATTTTTATGTTGTTAATGTGTGGAATGATTGGTTCTATTTCTTTAAATGCTCTGGAAATTATTTCTTTAGATTTATAATTCTGTACTAATAAAATCGGATAAACATTTGGATAACGAATAACTTGATATATTAAAGCTAAAAGTTTTCTTAAAACAGAATAGATATATAATTTATCAGTATCAGCTAATTCTTTAAATTCTTCATTTTCATCTAGGTAAGCTCTGAGAAAGTTATTTATGTGTTTCTCAAGTCTCGTCTTCAACATTAAATTTACCTTCTGAAAGTCTACCTGTATCTTTATCGTAATGTAGATAAGTGCAGATTCCAGTTTCACCTGTGTATCTATTTTTTAAAACTCTAACTGTCATAGTATCTTTGTGTTCATCTGATTGTTGATTACGTTCACAACCTAAAACAATATCACTCAGTTGAGCTATTCCGTGACTTCCTCTTAAATGACTAAGAGAAGTTAGTGCTCCTTCTTCGTGCCCTTTTTTTCCTTCTGGTCTTTTAAGATGTGAAACTAAAATTAATCCAAACTTTAATTCTTCAACTAATGACCTAAGATTAGTCATTGTGTTATCAATAATTCTACGTTCAGATTCTCCTTCCAGTCCTGAAATAATAATTGAAAGATGGTCAAGCACTATATATTTGCAATCACATCCTCTAACTAAATATCTAATTTTGTTTAAAAGATTTCCTGATTCTGTGCTACCAAAATGGTCAAAGAAATAACACTTAGATTTAATTTTATTCCAAGCTTCTTTAATATCTTTTTCTGGTATTTGTTTTCTAACTTCCGGTAAATGAATAAGTTTATTAAGAGGAATAGAAACTAAACCTCTAACACTTCTAGTTACTCCTTCTTCTAAAGCTACGTAACCAATAGTATTTCCTTTAGTAATTAAATCGTAAGCAATCTCTCTACAAATTTGAGACTTACCTGTTCCTGAACCAGCAGTTAATGTAACTATTTCTCCAGTTCTAATTCCTTTAAGTTTATTATTAAAACCATCCCATAAGTATGGAGTAGAAAATTTAGTATCATCTCTAACTAATAAATCCCAAGTGTCTTTACCTGCTACAATTCCTTCAGGCGTATAAGTAGACGCACCCCATATACTATCAACTAATTCTCTAGTCTTTTCTTTGACTAGCATTTCGTTTGCGTCTTTAAGAGGTAGTCTACCTATCTTAGCCTTGCGAGGAGAAAGTAATTTTGCACATTCAACAGCCGCCTTTTTTCCAGCGTTGTCTGAATCAAATAAAAATATTACGTTTTCAAATTTTTCTAACCACTCTAATGATTTCTTAATATATTTTTTTGCTGAAGCTGAACCAGATGGTACTGAAACTACAGGCCATTTATTACCTTGTACTTTCGATACAGACATAGCATCTATTTCACCTTCACAAATGACAACCATTTTTCCTGAGTCTCTCCATTTGTTTTGGCCAAATAAACCAACTTCATCCATATCACCTAACCAAATAAATTTTTTATCTGGGAAGCGAATATGCTGAGCAATTAGTTCGTGTTCTTTATTATAATAAGGAGCGATGTGAACCGGTTGATTATTATAGTTACCTATTTGATAACCAAAATGTTTACAAGTATCGGTATCAATTTTTCTTTTAACTAAGTTTTGGTAAGCTCCAGTAATCATATCTGTCTTTTCTTTAAATTCTGTTTTTACTTCTTCTTCTGACTTTTCAAAGTAGTGGCAGGAAAAACAATATCCGTGACCATCTGAATACCTAGCCAGATTGTCGCCAGAATTGTCACGATTATTAGTCCGACATTGAGGACACTGTTCATAATTAAGGAATGTAACTTCTTCATTAGTCTCGTTCATCATCTGGAAGTAAATCGCCTTCTATCCAATCAAGCTCAATCTTCTTCCATTCTTCTACGTCAAATGAAGGACACTCTTTAGTGTCACTAAATTTATAATGTCCGCAAATTTCCGCCTCAGGATATTTGTTATGTAATTCTGTTATAACTTCTTTTAATGCTGTCCATTGGTCTCCTAAGAAATTATTTTCCCAAGCCTCAATGTTATCTTCTTTAACTCCACCAACCATACAAACTGAAATAGAGTTATGATTTTTTCCTCTACAATGAGCACCAACTTCATCATCCTGTCTTCCTTGCTCTACAGTTCCATTCTGTCTAATTATTCTATGATAGCCACAGCTCAGCCAACCTTTAGCACGATGCCAACGATTGATTTCTTCAAAACCAATATCTTGTGATGGTCTTGTAGCTGAACAATGTATAATAATATAATCAGTTGTTTTTCTCATAATTTATAAACCTCTCTGTGTTTGTTGAATGTAAAAAATCATTATCTCTAAAATATTGATTTTTAGTTTGTGTTATGTTTCCCCAATGCAATTTATTTTTAACGTAATAGTCGTGGTATCTAGCTTTAACTTCTGGCCTACGTCTGTAAGCTCTCATATAATTCTGAGTCCACTTTCTTCCGTGCTCAGATTTTCTCCAGCGTTCTCTAGCTAGTTTTCTACTTTCGTAATATTTATGAATTTGCATTTTGATTTTTTAATATTTCTTTAATCCAGTTATCTGGTAAGAATTTTTTTGTTGTTGCAATACAGTGATACTTAAATCCTTTTAACTCACACCATTTTGCATAAGTTGTTTTTGATTTTTTTCCAATGCGATTTTTGGAATTAGAAAATACGAAACGAATATCTAAATTAGGATATTGTTCTTTGATAAGTAAATGTTTTTTCCTATCTGAAGTAACGAAGTGACCCTTAGTTTCAAATATTATTGATAAACATTTAAAGTCTGGAGTATACCTCGATGCTCTTGAAGGCTTGAGGTAAGAGATAGTAAAGCTCTCATAAAGAAAGTTTATTTTCTTTTTTAAGAGAAAGTTATTAAACTCTTCCTCAAGTTTACTTTTAAATTTAGAAGTCTGCTGAAGAGTTGTTCTCTTGCGAAATTTCTTCTTCATCAGATTCATTCTTAGTTGAAGCATCTCCATCGACTTTCTCAAATCCTTGACTTGAGCCATTCATTGATGAGCCTTCAACTAGATTTTTAACTTGTACTGATTTCAGTCTTAGAGAACAACCAGCACCTAATAAAGGCGTATACCATTCTCTTGGAAAGAAACTCACTCTTAGAGTTGAGCCTCCCCATACTATAATATCTTTAGATAATGGTTTTAATTCATTATCGAATATTGCAGGTCTCTGAGTAAAGGCTTCTCCAGTTTTGGAGTTAGTGCCTTTCGCCTTCATTTTAAATTTGAAGATGTATTTATCATCTTCTTTTTTATAAGGAAGCATAGCCTTCTTCAGGTTTTTACGCTTACCTTTTTTCTTCTCATCTTCAAAAGCTTTCTCTACGTACTTATCAACTAAAGTAACAAGTTCGAGAGCTTTATCTGCATCAACTTCTAAATCTACGTGATATTCGCCTTCAGGTTTGAATCTCACATCACTTTTAGAAAGATGAGGATAAATAGCTTTTCCAAATGGAGAAGTGTACGTTTTAGGTTTTTCCATATGTGTACCTCCTAGTAGTTATTGGAAACGACAATTTAATATTGTCATAGAGTGTCCAGTTGTCTACTCTAGCGTAGGAGTTTAAGAACAGAAATAATCAGACTTAGCAACTAAGCTAATATCTAGGTTTCTCATCTTAGGTAACTCAGGTATTAGATGTCTCTTGTCCTTATGTATTTGAGGAGTAATCTCTTTACAGAAATTTTCTAATATATTTTCAGTAGAAAAAATATCTATAAAAGATTCTCTTACACAATCATTAATACTCTTAACATCCGGAGCTAAAACTCCAAATGAATCGTGAACGCAAGCAAAAGATTTTATTCCTTTTTCAGAAGCTTTAGAAACAGACTTTTGTAAAATAGCTCCGTCTAGTGCGTGAACAAAACAAGGTGCAATAGCATTAGCTACTTTTCTTTTATCTATTTTATGAGTTGAATGTTGAATAGTAATCTTTTTAGTTTTCATAGATTCACCCATTCTTGTATTAACTCTTTGTTTTTTCATCTGGTGATAATTCATTTGAACTATAGCTCCAGTTGGAGTTGTGAAAGTTACTGGCAATCCATTATCAGAAACTAATCTTGAAACTTTTTGAAGCCAGACCATACATTCTTTAGCTGAAATAATTACTTCACCAATAGATTTCCATACTAATTTGGATAAGTAGTAAGTCGCATTAAAGACAGTTGGTATTCCAGTTGCTTGAGAAGTATCTTTATCTTTAACAAACGGACAAGGTTTACCTTCTTCAATCATATCTTCTAAATGTTCTTCGATATAACTTCTGCAACTATATTGAGTTAAACCATAAACAACACACATCGTGACCTTCTTAGTTGTTTTCCGGTTTATTCCATAATCAAGCCACATCCTTTTTAATTGAGAATCCGGCATTTGTTTTAGATGTTCTATAGTTTTATTTGATACTTCTTGGTAAACATCTTGAGGCGTAGATTCATTAGTTAAATTGGTAGCTTTTCCCCCAACTTCATCTCTTAACATTCCAGAGAAAATTTGAAGTCCTGAGTTAGTACAATCACTAAAACAAATTAAATGAGTTACAAAATCTAAGCCTTTTCTTGAACTTAAATAGTCTTGATATTCAAAACAAAATGCTAAGAATTGATATGGTTCACTAGCTTTACCCCAGAAATCATAATGATTATGTGGGTCTGTAGCTGAAGCTATAATAGCTTTTTCGTTATCATCTACCCATTTAACTCTATTAGCTAAAGTTTGTTTATCTTCACCAAACATATTGGCTCCGTGTATTTTTAACTTATCGAGAGCTTCAGGCGTTCCTAAAGGTTTACCATCCGCAAATAATAATAATGATTTTGATAAGTCATTACCTTGAGGATTTAAAAACATAGGAACACAATATATTCTTAATCTAAAATCATATTGCATTGGATAATAATGCTTAGGATAATTTTGATATTCGTTTGCTACCCATATTAGTTTATCTATCAACAATCTTTTAGATTTTAATGTTGCGTTTTCTTGATGTATTTGAGAAGCCTTCCTCTTCCATCTTTTTCTAGCTTCTTCATTTGTTGCTATATCAAATGGTTTTGGTGGTAGTGGAATATTCTCTGTACTTGGTAATTTTCCAACTACACTTCCATTATGAAATATAGTGTTTGCTACTTGATACACCTTAACATTAATTTTAAATGGTGTATTTTGCATAGCGTTTACTGCTTTATAAACATCAGGCATTTCGTGTGCTCTGTTGTTCATTTCTTCTAAGTAAGCTCTACTTCTTGATTTGAATAAATTGTAGTGCATTATTTTTTCTCCGTTGTTTTAGGTTTATATGAATGAGTTAAATAACCCCCATCAAAAGGATTCGACCAACTTTTTGGAGCAATTATCATAGGCGTTCTCATAGGTTTAAGTGCTTCTGAATGAAGCTTTTTCTTTTTAATCCAGTCCATAGTTTTTTCTGTAGCCTCTACATAGACCGGAGAGTTTCTTCTTCCTTCTACTCTTCGCTGTAATTTAACTAGACCAGTGGCTTTTATTACTAAATCAATAAGAGTAAATCCTAATTGAACTTTCTCTATTTTAGACCAGTGGCCATATTCAAGATTATGTTTATTCATCGCATAGACATAAACTTTTTTCTTATAGCGATAATCATTTTTACTTTTTAAAAAATGTCTAGTTTTACTGTAGGTCTTAGAGTCATTCTCTTGAAAATATAAGAGTCTTGCTTCATCCTCTAAAGAATTTCCAATTTTTACAGTAGCTTTAGTTTGAGTACATCCAATAGTAATTGAATCTAATATTGCTTTTAAAGCTATTAAACTAATTGCTCCCCACTTCTCGTGGTGAGGATTTTCAAGTTCCTTAATAGGAATACATTTACACAATAGTTCTGCTGACTTAGCATATTTTTTAGAATGACCATTGAAAGCATCTGCGTAATATTTTTCTATTTCAATATTAACTGGTTCAATAGCTTCTTGTAATAAGTGCTGACCATAGATTGTTGTACTCTCAGTCGGCTCTTTGTCTTTACCAGTAGCCTCATTTTTTCTGGCCTGAGATTTTTGGATGTTCTTATGAAATCTTTTGATTCCATCTTCAATCATCTTTTGTTCAAGTTGTTTCTCAGCTTCAACTTGTTCGTAGCCTTTAGCTACGTCTTTTACTTCACTTCCTATTTCAAATAGTTTTATCATTATTACCTCATTGTTGTTGTTAAAGAGACTTCGTGCATCCGTGCACACATCTCTTCCCCTAGCGTAGGAGACGAAACAAAAGCGATACATTGTTAAAAGACCGCTAATAGTCTACAATCTAGCTACGCTAGAGTATTAGTTTTCTATATGAGGTAAGTGTAGGTAGATTTTAAGTCCTTGTCGAGTTTAAAATCCAATTATCCTTACCTCATTAACGTTTTTATTTTACTCTGTGCACAGCTCGCACTGGAACTGCACTAAGAGTTTCTTCAAATTTATCCATTTTCCTAGCAATATTAATTTTATGTGCTGGGAAGAAATGAATGTATCTTCTTGTCACTGGACTATTTGGTGCGTGACCTAACCAGTCTGCCACTTCAGTCAAAGTAAATCCAGCTTCAGCCATACGTGAAGCACAAGTATGTCTACAAGTATAGAATACCCATTCTTTATCGTCTGACTTTCCAAGCCTCTCTCTTATATCATTCCACTTATTATACAACACTCTGTAGCTTGACATAAAGAATTGCTTAGAGTTACTTCTTTTTATTAATATATCTTGAGTTCGTTTTCTAGTGCCGACCTGAACAGGTACTCCAGTTTTTCTTCTAGCAAAATTAAACGTAACTGTACCATCCAGATTTCTTATTAAATTGCCTACTCCAGCAGTTCTCAAATCTTCTGGAGAAGCTCCTGTATCAATTAGACAAATAACAAAATCCTTCAAGTCAAGATAACCTAACTTGTCACACTCATTCAAAATAGAAACTTCTTCTTCTCTTGTATAAGCTTTGACTCTAGTTAGTTTTTCTTTTTTTCTTTTTATCTTTAAAAGATGTTTAACAGTGATGTGGCCATCTTTATAAGCTTGACTAAAAATCTTATTCATAGTGCAAGCTCGTCTATTATTAGTCGCAGTCCAATCTCCGAACTGGTCAATAAAGCCGTGCCAATCATCTATTGTTATTTCTCTTAAAGGCTTGTCTGTACCCCACATATCATAAAAAGCATTAGCATAATATTTTTGTTTTCTTCCGTGTGGAGTAGGTTCACCTCTATTTTGCCAACCAGTCTCCGGATTATTATAAACATTTTCAAATGCTTGCTTTAAAGTAATTTGAGAGATTGCTCTTACTTTATTTAAAGGCTTCCCATCTATCAACTGATGCTGATAATGAGCTTCTAGTTTTTTAGCCTCTTCTTCTGTTGCACAAAGTTTAGTTTTACGCTTGCCATTAACTTGTATATCGGCTCGCCATTTATCTGTGCCTTTTTCTCTTCTTGCCATTATTATTACCTCACATTATTTATATTTCCACACTCTCTCACCAGACTGATACATAAGTTTTTTAACATTAACTCCTTTAGGAGCTATTAGTTTTACTTCCTTATATCTTCGGTCTTCCTGAGTTTCGACCAACTTAATTAAACCTAATTCCATCAAAGTAGTATTGTTCCTACTGAGTGTGGCGGAATTAAATCTAAAGCCATACATCTCATACAGTTTGTTATTTGCATTTTCGACTGTCATTTTATCACTTGGTAAATGACAAATTGCATCAAACAAAATTACTGAGTTGAGACTACAGCCGTTTTTGAACTTTTTATCTAAGGCTAATCTAAAAAAATTAGATGCTACCTCTGTAAAGTTCGCCATATGTCCTCCACTTGCTTGTTAGTTTATCCTATATACCTCTTATATAGTAATAGCTACGCTAGTCAAGTAGTTTGACTACAGTATTTGTGCCTGTCTTTTTGTATATAGCTTTATTCTTCTCTAACTCAACTCCAGCGAGTCTTGCTGGAATAAGCCGGTCAATAGATACTATCAACCTGAACTTCCATATCTTAAAGAAGAAACTTTTTTCATCCTTAGATTTGTCGATATAGAACTCAAAGAATTTAGGAAAGCTAGCTTTATACTCTGAGGAAGTTTTGAACTTCCTGAGATTCTCAACAGTACAATCTATATTCTTATACTTCATCTGCACCTCTTATTAATTGTTAACGTTTTACTCATACACATACATCTCAGCTTCGATGAATATTACTATTCATCAAACCTCCCTTTTTAGCTCCCTTTCCTTTCAAGAAATGGCTCCCTGAGCCAGTCGAATCAATGTTTAACTTTTTATACCTAATCCGATTTAACTTTGCAAGTTGACAGCGTAAGTTTTTTAATCTGGACTCTATTGGATTAAATACAGGAATTTCATTTTTGTGTAATTCCTTATACTTAACCCCTAGAGTTTCAAGTTGTTTTTCAACTCCGATAAGAACTTTATTAGTTATTTTTTCTATTCTCATTTATAAGTTGCGTTTTAAAATGTTGATATGCTGGTGAACCTACTAAAGGTTTTACCCACTTAGGGTCTTCAATAATGCCTTGAAGGACATTTGAAGCCAACTCAACAGTTTTACTAATGCTTAATTCAACATCAGTAACTTGTTTACTTTGTTTCTTAAGTTGCTCATAAGCTTCTTTACTTAAAGAAACATTCTTATATTTAGTTATGTCAGTCATTTGTTTTTATCTACCTCCTTTGCAAACAAATTCGCAAGTGAACATTCATAAAACATTTTACGAACATTACTCTGGCCTCCAGATAACTAACAAGGAAACCATATTTTAAAAAATATAATTATCTGAAGGCTTAATTCTAATTATAGAACTCCTACAGAATTTGTAAAATTATAGGTTCCACTACTGAGTCGTGGACTCGTATTAGTTCCACTGCTGAACTGTGGAGGTTATATCTTATTACAGCTAATTAAAAAACATCGAGATTACGTGTGGATAAACAGGTATATCACCTTTAATATTTTTAGGTAAACCACCTGCTCGAAGATAATGTTTTATCTTCTACATACGGGCACCTTAATGCATATTAGAGTCTGGAATCTGGAGTCTTATTTAAGTTTTTCTGGAATCTTATCTTTAGGATATTTCTTATTATGTGCTTTAACCATTCCCTTTAAACATTGTCTAAAGTTCTCTTCACTACTGAATAGAACATTGTTATTAGAGCACCAATCTTTTAAAAATTGTGAGCCAAAAAATACTTTTAATGGAAGTTTAGATTTTAAATGTGTTTTGTAGTATTTACACATATCTTCAACAGCACCAGATTCATTAATCTCATATTCTCTAAAAATTCTATGCCTATTCCAACGCTCTTTAGTGTTTGATACTGCTGTTAAAGCATATTCAAATACTTCATCTGGCTCATAATTCATCTGTCTTAAAAACCAGACTAAGTTCTCCCACGATTTAACCTTTAAAGACTTATCATTTTTAAAAGCTTTAATAACATCCACCGGACTTTTAAGATTATTTCTCTTCATATATGAGTTTAATCCTGTTCCTGTTATTGGAGGCCTATCGTATGGAGCTTTTTTGTTAGCCTTCATACCCTTTAATTCTTTGGCCATATCAAGTGTTGCGATACCGGTTAAATAACGCTTCTTATCTATAAGAGGTACGATTGAAGCTGTTTGACTTGTTTTAAGTCTTGTTTTTCTAACACTGCCATCAATATTAGTCATAGCTATATTATGTCTAGCTCTTGCTAGTGTTTCTCTAAGAGGTTGAGTAGATTTTCTGACTTGCTCCATTGTTTTAGCAAGTGGATTCTGAGGTTTGTATTCTTTAATTTCTTTAACGCCAACTTCAATGTTACCAAAGGCTTCTTCTATTTTTTTTCTAACTCCATCACGTTCTTTTAATAGTTTTAAAAATGATGGGTCTTCCCAGTAATTTCTCCACTCCTCAAGACCTTCATCAGGTGTACCTGCATTAAGCACATTGGGCTTGTAGTTTTTATCTCTTAATTTCTTTTTTTCAGATTTAACTTCAATGACGTAAGTAGTATCACCTATATTAACTTCTAAATCACTTATTTTTTTCATATTAGAGCAATTAATCCTATAACTAATATAATAACTCCTATGACTACTAACCAGCCTCTAACAGTAAAATATTTGAATAGGTCATTCATTTTTGTTTTGTGAGTATACCCATAGTGGCACTTAATTGAAAGTGGAGTTGGTGCACTGAATCTCTTGACGTTGCGTATTAGTGCTGAGCGATTTGCGTTTGTTGATAGTATTTTCATAAGTCCGAAAAAAAAGAGACCTTAAGTATTAAACTTAAAGCCTCTTATTTTTATTTATCTATTAA
>VTLG01006006.1_pt1 | contig 27572 bp, 44 predicted proteins | sample 4694571 | NCBI WGS metagenome assembly VTLG01 (sample SAMN12604809, study PRJNA352737) | marine metagenome | biome: ENVO:00000447; feature: ENVO:00000209|ENVO:00000569|ENVO:01000036; material: ENVO:00002151; isolation source: viral sequences binned using virsorter ...
GGTTGTAAATGAAGACGATACTGCGGTGAATACTAATGATGTAACGCTGGTTGTTGACCCTATGAGCTATCAATACTTGCAAGGAGCGAGTATAGATTTTGAAAACAAAGGGGTGGGCGGAGCGTTTTTTACGATAAAGAATCCCAATGCCACTGCAACCTGCGGGTGCGGCTCTTCCTTCACCGCATGATATTTCTCTTTTTCTATGGCGAAATAGGCTTGACTATTGGGCAAAGGTCACTAAGGTTTCTGAAATAAACCATCTGCAGAATGAATCTTTTCGGAACCGCCCTAATCCTGAATCTGTTTTAATGACTTCGCAAGAGTATGTAGAGTTTCGGAAAGGGCGTTTTGTCGATGTTACGGTTTAGTCCTTTGTTAGTTTTATTCTTATATCTTTTACTGACGTGTAACCGGTTAGGCGTCTCTACCGCTTTTTCCGAAGAGCTTTTGTACTGCAATTTAAAAGATTGTTATATGGTAGACGAAGAAGTTTTGGAAGCCCATACCCAGAAATGTGTATATGAGTCTTTGCTGTCTATGTATATCATGCATTGGAAACGCATTAACGAGTGGAAACAGGTACAATATATAGGGGGAAAGAAAGTGCTTAATTGTATTCCACAAATACCACGGATGTATTTGTCGGGGACGGAGACCCCGGATCAGCTTAAATTTTTAGAGGGACTAAAGTGCCAAGTTCATAATTTAAACCGAGATCCTGTCCTGCAGCGTATTGACTATTTTGAATCTTGTATGAGTACTTTTTAAATTAAAGGAGGATATGTGAAAAGAAAGCAATTGGTTGAGGTGTGGGGGGACGAAGAGTTGTTGTTTTTAGACCCGGCAAAAGATTTTGATTGCGCTATTGCCGGAGTCGCCGAGCGTATAGAAATGGAGCCCGTAGTGGCTTATGATAAGGAGCTGATCCTAAAACAACTTTGCAAAGACATGACTTATAAAGAAGCTGTTGAATATTTTGAGTTTAATATTCTGGGGAGTTATATGGGGGAAAAAACGCCAATATTTTTAACGCTTTTTGATGTGAAATCCGTTGACCCCATAGAACCTTTGTAACTTATTGATTTAAAACGGCTAAACAGGTATCTAAAAAAAAGATTTAAGTGCTCCTTGGTAATTAGGATTTCTTTTTTTGGGTTAGGATTTCTTTTTTAATGACGTGTAACCGGTTAGGCGGCTATTGACAACTTATTGTATTTTATATAAAAATATTCCCGTGCCACTTATACTTACAGAATCAGCAGGAATACCCTTAGCGGTTGACTACACTCATGAGGAGTTCTCCAAGATAGAGCCTCTTTTGCAGTCTGTTTGCGATTCGTTTACTTCTGAGAACGTGATGATAGATCTAGCAGATTCCAATCCTATTAAATACGCAAGGCAGACTGGGCTTAATCCGTTAAACACCCCTGAAGAAGTTAGGGCGTTTGTTACAACTAAGTTGTTGGAGGAGGCGGATAATGATGATGGGCGCACTCGTATAAAGGCGTTAGAGTTATTAGGTAAGATTGGGGAAGTAGGGTTATTTGTAGAGAAGAAGGAAGTAATACACAAAAACTATAAAGAGGAAGACCTTGATAAAATATTGGAAGAAAAACTGCATTTACTTTTAGCTGAAAATTCTATTGACGGGGAAGTAACAAAACTTGATGAAGAAGTGCAAGAGGTTATAGAAGAAGTTATAGAAGAAACTAATGCTGAACCTTCAAACACCTGATAAGAACGAAATACATAAAACCATTCAGTCTTTATCGGTTAAAGATAAGATTGAGCTTTTAGAACTACTTGAGCGTAGGGGGCAGACTAAAGCTAGGACTGATTTTCTTTCTTTTGTACGGGAAATGTGGCCTGATTTTATTTCAGGGCGGCATCATGCGAAGATGGCTAGGGCATTTGAAGATGTAGCTGCGGGAAAACTAAAGCGTTTAATTATAAATATGCCCCCTCGTCACACAAAATCTGAATTTGCGTCTTATTTACTACCTGCTTGGTATTTAGGGCGGTTTCCTAACAAAAAAGTTATACAGACCTCTCATACAGCCGAGTTAGCCGTGGGTTTTGGTCGTAAAGTGCGGAATTTAGTGGGTAGTGAGCAGTTTTCTTCTATATTTGGGGGGGTTAACCTTCAGGTAGACTCAAAAGCGGCGGGTAGATGGAGCACGAGCAGTAGTGGGGAGTACTTTGCTATTGGTGTAGGTGGTGCTGTAACGGGTAAAGGTGCTGATCTGTTGATAATTGATGACCCGCACTCGGAACAAGAGGCTGTAATAGCAGAAACAAGCCCCGAAGTTTACGATAAAGTTTATGAGTGGTACACATCTGGCCCAAGACAGCGTTTACAACCGGGGGGAGCCATTGTTGTCGTAATGACAAGGTGGTCAAAACGGGATTTAACGGGGCAGGTTGTACGGGCAAGTGCTAAATATGGGGGAGATGAGTGGAAAGTTATTGAATTTCCTGCTATTTTACCGTCTGGTAAATCGCTTTGGCCCGAATTTTGGTCTTTTGAGGAGTTAAACACCCTTAAAACTCAACTTCCGGTGTCAAAATGGCAGGCGCAGTACCAACAAAGCCCTACGTCAGAGGAAGGGGCTCTTATTAAACGTGAATGGTGGCAGGTTTGGGAAGATGATAGGCCACCGCCCTGTGATTTTATTATTCAGTCATGGGATACAGCATTTATGAAGCATAATAAAGCTGACTATTCGGCTTGTACTACTTGGGGAGTGTTTGATCGAGAGGATAAAGAAACAGGAAAACTCACTACAAACATTATTTTATTAGATGCGTTTAGGCGTAGAATGGAGTTTCCTGAATTAAAGGTGACCGCACAGGAATATTATGAGGACTGGGAACCTGATGCGTTAATTGTTGAGGCTAAAGCAGCGGGGGCTCCGCTTGTATTTGAGTTAAGGGCGATGGGAGTTCCGGTTTCTGAATATACCCCGACCAGAGGTAATGATAAAATTGCCAGAGTTAACGCTGTTACTGATTTATTTGCTTCCGGTGCAGTGTGGGCTCCTGCTACTCGTTGGGCAGAAGAAGTTATTGAAGAAGCGGCATCTTTCCCTGCGGGTGAACACGATGATTATGTGGATTCGACAACTCAAGCACTTTTAAGATTTAGGCAAGGCGGATTTATTCGATTAGGTAGTGACGAAGAAGACGATGTGTTATATACCTTTAAACGTAAGAAAGCTTTTTACTAGGAGAATGTAATGGCTACGGGAAACGGGGAATTAAAGGATTTTTGGGAATTTACTAAGGAAAGATCTCAGCAACTTATTGATGTGATGAATGATGATTTTCGGGAACGATATAGTGAACATTATGCTTTATATATTTCTTTCACGCAGAAATTAAAAGACAGGGATGAACGTATACAAATGCAGGGGGAAGCAGTAACTAAAAAAGAAAAACAGATCAGGGAGTTAGAATCTCGTGTTCGGGTTTTAGAAGCACAATTAGATATTTATAAAGGAAAGCGTCATGGCGATTGATAAAGCTATTGCTGTAGGAGTGGAAGTCCCCCCTAAACCAAAAGGGGAAGCCCCGGAAGAGATAGTTGATATTTCTATACTGGATGACGGTGGTGTGGAAGTTACCGTTGGTAAAGAAGATGAAGATCCGTTTGCGGGGAATTTTGGGGAAAATTTAGCGGAAACAATAGAGGAAGATGAACTTAGTGCCATTTCAGAAGAATTAGTAGGGTTGTTTAGTGCGGATGATGATAGCCGTAAAGAATGGAAAAGAACTTTTGAAGATGGGTTGGACTTACTAGGACTTAAAATAGAAGATAGGACAGAGCCTTGGGATGGGGCTTGTGGGGTATACCACCCTTTATTGTCTGAGGCTGTGGTTCGATTCCAGTCTGAAGCTATTACAGAAACATTTCCCGCTGCTGGCCCCGTAAAAGCTAAAATTTTAGGGAAAAGTACGAAAGAAAAGGAAAAAATTGCTGCACGGGTAAGGGATGATTTGAATTATCGTCTTACTGATGAAATGACAGAGTATCGCCCTGAACACGAACGTATGTTGTGGAATTTAGCTTTAGCTGGTTCTGCGTTTAAGAAAGTATATTATGACCCGGCATTAGGAAGGCAATGTGCTGTATTTATTCCTGCTGAAGATTTTGTTGTTTCTTATGGTACTTCGGATATATCTACCTGTTCCCGTGCTACGCATGTAATGAGAAAAAGCGAAAACGAAATTAAGTTTTTGCAGGTAAATGGGTTTTATAGGGATATTGATCTCGGTGAGCCGGGTTTTTTACGTACTGACATTCAACGTAAAAAAGATGAAACTACAGGTGTAGATGTAACCGAAGATAATAGATATGAACTTCTTGAGATGCATGTAGAGTATGATCTTGGGGAGGATGAGAATCAAATAGCCCTACCTTACGTGGTAACTATAGACCGTTCTTCCCTGCAAATCCTGTCTATTTATCGAAATTGGGAACAAGATGATAAACTTCGCCGGAAACGTAATCATTTCGTGTGCTATACATATATTCCGGGCTTTGGTTTTTATGGTTTTGGCCTTATCCATTTACTTGGGGGCCACGCTAAGTCCGGTACTTCTTTATTACGTCAGCTTGTAGATGCAGGTACTTTAAATAATTTACCCGGTGGACTTAAAAGTAGAGGGTTGCGGATCAAAGGGGATGATTCTCCTATAACACCCGGAGAGTTCCGTGATGTAGATGTTCCCGGTGGCAAGATATTGGATAATATAGCTTTTTTACCTTATAAAGAGCCTTCCCAGACGTTGCTTGCTTTGTTTCAGAACATTGTAGACCAAGGTCGTTCAATGGCGGCTATATCTGATTTTAAATCGGTTGATCTTAATTCTGAAGCCCCTGTAGGTACAACTTTGGCTATTTTAGAAAGAATGCTAAAGGTTATGAGTGCTGTACAGGCTCGTATGCATAACTCTATGAAAATGGAGTTTAGGCTGCTTAAAGATATTATTAGTGACCATACACCGGAGACCTATGAGTATGAAGTAGAGGGCGATGTTCCTGTGAAACAACAGGATTATAGGGAAGTAGAGATATTACCTGTAAGTGATCCAAACGCTTCTACTTTGTCTATGCGGGTTGTGCAGTATCAAGCTGCTTTACAGTTAGCAGCGCAGGCCCCTCAACTATATGACTTACCTAGACTTCATCAGGATATGTTGCAGACTTTGGGGATTAAGGACGCAACTAAACTTGTACCTACTGAAGATGATATGACTCCAAAAGATCCAATAAGCGAGAATATGGCTATGCTTACAGGTAAACCCGTAAAAGCCTTTTTGTATCAGGATCATACAGCTCATATTCAAACACATATGTCAGCCGCTCAGAATCCTCAGATCATTGAGTTAATACAGCAAAGTCCTATGGCAAAGACAGTTCAGGGGTCTTTAGCTGCACATATAGCAGATCACATGGCTATGCAATACAGGGCAGAAGTTGAGAAACAGATGGGCGTACCGTTGCCAGCACCGGATGAAGCACTACCGGAGGACGTAGAAGTTCAATTGTCGCAGTTAATGGCGCAAGCTTCGCAGCAAGTACAGGAGCAATCAACGGCTAACCAAGCTCAACAACAGGCAGAACAACGAGCACAAGATCCACTTATTCAAATGCAGCAGCAAGAGCTTCAGATTAAACAAGCTGAAGTACAACGTAAAGCTTCTAAGGATATGATGGATGCTGTACTTAAAAATGAAGAGATTGAAGCTGAGAAGCAGATTGAAGGTGCTAAACTTGGTGTAGAGTTAAGTAAACAGGAGAAAGATTTAACTGCGAAACAGAAAGCAGAGGGAGTGAAAATAGGGTTACAGGTAGCGAAAGAACTTACTGAAACCGACGAGAAAGGTAGGGTTTAATGCTTAGTTTTGAGGACGTATACAAAAAAGAGATACGCAAATTAATGAATGAATACGCCGATACAGTTTCTGCTGGCGGTGCAACGGATTTCTCTCACTATCGGCATCTGGTGGGGGTAATAGAAGGTCTAGCTATAGCTGAAAGGGCTTTCTTGGACATTATTGATGCTGCTAAAAAATCTGAGGAGTAATATGAATAGTGCTATTGGGGCTATTGATGTAGATAAAACCATTAAAGAAGTTGAAAAATTGAAAGACAAATCATTAAGATTACCTAAACCTATAGGGTATAAGTTGTTGGTTACCTTACCTAAAATAGAAGAAAAAACCGCTGGAGGTATTATTAAGCCCGATGCTGTAGTAGAACGGGAAGCCACTGCCGCCAATATAGGTTTTGTTGTAGAGGTGGGGCCAGATGCTTATAAGGATAAAGAGAAGTTTCCTTCTGGGCCTTGGTGTAAAAAAGGTGATTTTATAGTAATGCGTTCTTACTCTGGTACTCGTATGCATATAGACGGAGAAGAATTTCGTATGATAAACGACGACAGTATTGAAGGTGTCGTTGCCGATCCTCGTGGTTTTTCACGAGCAAAATAGGAGTTAATTATGGCTAGATTAAAGAAATTACTTGACACAGATCAGGAAGTTGACACAAGTTCCTCACAAGAAGTTGACACGGGTTCTGAATCAAAACAAGTCGCTAAAAAGTCTTCTGATTTAGAAATAGAGATTATTAACGACATTCCCGAAGAAGATAGAGGGAAAGAACCTTTGAAACCGAACGATAATCCTGAGCCTTCTGCGGATGAATTGGAAGATTACAGCGAAAAAGTTCAAAAACGCATAGATAAACTTAAAAAAGCCTATCATGATGAACGGCGAAATAAGGAAGCTAAGGAGCGAGAAGCTTCAGAAGCTTATAAATATGCTAAATCCATACAGTTAGAAAATAAAAAACTTAAAGAGAACCTGTCAAAAGGCGAAAATGTTTTGGTGGAAGAAGCTAAGGCTAGAGCTGAAGCGGAGTTAGCAGCGGCTAAAGCCCAGTATAAAAAAGCATACGAAGACGGTGATTCTGATAGGCTAGTAGACGCTCAAACTCAAATAGCTTCTGCTACTGTAAATCAGGATAAATGGAATAGTTATGCGCCACAACATTCTGTAAAGGCTGAAAATACTTTGCAAGAACAAAGTAATAATGTATATAATACTGAAAACGCTATTCCTAAGCCCGATGCAAAAGCCGACGCATGGTTTAAAGAGAATACTTGGTTTGGGAAAGATAAAGAAATGACTGCCCTAGCGTATGGGCTGCATGAACAATTAGTTGAAAATGGTGTTGATCCTCGTTCGGATAAATATTATGACAGGATAAATACCAGACTTAGAGAGTTGTTTCCTGATCGCTTTGAATCTAATAATTCGGATTTAGAGACTGATATAGATGAAACTACTCCATCTCGGCAAAGCACTTCTGCTAATGTCGTTGCCCCTGTGAGGCGGAATCCGTCTTCTAAGAAAATTACATTGACTCAAACTCAAGTGGCTCTGGCTAAAAGGCTAGGTGTACCAATCGAGGAATACGCTAAACAAGTAGCTCAATTAAATAGGAGATAGAAGATGGCTAATCGTTTAAATAGAGAATTAAATACACGAGATAAAAAGGCTCGTGCAAAAACTTGGACTCCCCCTACACAATTACCTGATCCCAAACCGGAAGAAGGTTTTTCTTTTAGATGGGTAAGAGTAGCTATACTAGGGCAAGATGACCCTCGCAATGTTTCCATGAGACTCCGTGAAGGATGGGAGCCTGTTAAAGCAGAAGATCATCCTGAACTCGTTGCTGAGTATGGGCTTGTTTCTAATGTAAATAAGTCGGGCAACATTGAGAATGGCGGTCTAATGCTTTGTAAGATTCCATCTGAAATTGCTGATAGTCGTAATGAATATTACAGTAAACTTAATAAGCAACAGGCGGAATCAGTAGATAATAATTTTATGCGGGAAAACAACCCTCGTATGCCTTTATTTAGTGAAAAGCGTACAACGGTATCCCGTGGTTCTAAGTAATTTTTTTGGAGATTTTTAATCATGGCTTATCCATCAGTTTCAGCCCCTTACGGGATGGTTCCGATAGGTCTAATTGGCGGTCAGAATTATGCTGGAGCAGTTCGGCATATGAAGATCGCTTCTGCTTACAACACAAGTATTTTCTCTGGTGATGTAGTAAAGCGAGTTGCGGCTGGCGGTATTGAAAAAGATACTGGCACTACAACGGCTACCCCAGTTGGAGTATTTATGGGTTGTACGTATACAGATCCTAACTCGAACCAAAAGGTATTTAAAAAATACTTTCCAGCAGATACAGCAGCTTCAGATATAGAGGCTTATGTTGTAGACGACCCTGACGCTTTATTTAAGATTGTGTCTTGTTCTGCTACTACTACAGTCGCAGGTATTGCTGTAACTTGTATCGGTAATAATGCTTCCATCATTCAAAATGCAGGAAGTGCAACTACAGGGCAATCTAAGATTGCTTTGACAAGCGGTAGTATTGCTACCACTTTGTCTTTGCCATTACGGATTGTTGATGTTGTTCCAGAAACAACTGATACTTCTGGTAATTACACAGAAGTAATCGTTAAATGGAATGCGCCGTATAATGCTGAAGGCACACCTAATACCACTACGGGTGGTCATTTTTATCACAACCCCATTGGTATATAAGGAGTAATAAATAATGGCTATTTCAAGAGCACAACTACTTAAAGAACTCCTGCCGGGGCTTAATGCTCTGTTTGGTTTGGAGTATGAAAAATATGGCGAAGAGCACAAAGACATCTTCGAGCAAGAGTCCTCAGATAGAGCATTTGAAGAGGAAGTCAAGCTTTCAGGTTTCAGTGCTGCTCCAGTCAAAGACGAAGGTTCGGCTATTGCGTATGACAACGCACAAGAAGCTTGGACTGCTCGTTACAACCATGAAACCATTGCACTTGGTTTTTCAGTCACTGAAGAAGCGATTGAAGATAACCTGTATGACAGCCTATCAAGCCGTTATACAAAGGCACTTGCCCGTGCTATGGCTTACACCAAACAGGTAAAAGCTGCTAATGTCCTGAATAATGGATTTAGTAGTAGCTACACTGGTGGTGATGGACTTGAGTTGTTTTCAACAGCACACCCATTAGTTTCTGGGGGTACTAACTCAAACGAGCCTTCTACAGCCGCTGACCTAAATGAAACTTCATTGGAAAATGCAATCATTACGATTGCTGGTTGGGTTGATGAGCGAGATCTGCTTATCGCTGCTCGCCCCATGAAGATGATTGTTCCTCCAGCACTTCAATTTGTTGCTACTAGATTGCTTGATTCTACAAATCGAGTAGGAACTGCTGATAACGATATTAACGCTATCAACAATATGAGTGCTGTACCAAATGGGTACGCAGTTAACCACTTCCTGACTGATACGGATGCTTGGTTCTTAACAACTGATGTACCTAATGGTCTAAAGCATTTTGTCCGTACTCCGATGCAAACGTCTATGGACGGGGACTTCGATACAGGCAATGCTCGTTATAAAGCTCGTGAGCGTTACAGTTTTGGGTGGAGTGATCCACTTGGAATGTTTGGTTCGCCGGGAGCCGATTAATATAGTAGGGTAATGGGGGGATAATACTCCCCCCTTACTTTTTTACTTCTGACAGCGAAAGCTGACACTGGCCGAGACAGGAGATTTATATGGCTAATACTACATTTAATGGGGCAGTACGCTCCGAAAACGGTTTTAAAACGGTTTCAAAAAACGCTACTACTGGAGTTTATACAGATAAAGCAGTGATGAACTCTTCTGGTAATCTTTACACTACTGCTGGTGGGCATTTGCAATATGCAGCAGCTACAGGCTATGGCCCTTCCGATCTTGTTATTGGAAAAGGTGGTTCTCAGTACGGAACTGCAAACCCTTGGGCTGAAAGCTCGACTCAATTATTCCCATTAGGAACTAAGCTTATTTACGGTAACAATGTCTATCGTTATGGTCTGCTTGGCGGCACTGCTGTTACTGCAGGAAAGTTGGTTCAGCACCAAGCCCAAGACTCTAACCACTTGAATATGACTGCTACTGCAGCCGTTAGTGCAGGTGAAACTGCTATTTCTGTTGAGACAGGTGGAAATGATCTGACTTTAAATGAATATGCTGACGGGTATCTGTGGGTAAATGATGTGAATGGTGAAGGGCAGACAATGAGGGTTAAATCCAACCCTGCTCATGACCATTCGGATGACCCAAGTGTCGTTATTACAACCTATGATGCTCTAGCAACAGCACTGACTACGAGTTCCCAGTTATCGTTGATTCATAACCCATATTCAGGGATGGTTATCGCTCCAGCTACTGAAACAGGGGCTGTTATGGGTGCTACGGTTATTGATATGACCGCAGATTACTATGGATGGTTTACTGTATCTGGCCCTCAAGCCTTGCTTACAGTAGGTACATTGGTACTTGGTAATATTGCTGTTCGCTCTGGTGGTACAGATGGTGGTGTTGCTCCGGCAACGGATAATGTACTCACGGAAATTGGAGAGGTTATGGCGGTTAATGCCAATACGGAATATTCTCTAATCTGGATGAACATACAGTAATTAATCAGGAGGGGTTTTGCCCCTCCCTTTGATTTGGAGAATATTTTATGGGGATACTAAATGATGTAAAAGCTATCACCATTAGTGATGAAGTAGCTGCGGATGATGATTTTATTGTTACCGCTGCTAGACCAAATACTAGTGCTACGATAGCTAACAGTTCTTTTGCTTCAGGTGGCGCAAGGATTTTGAATGTAACAACTACAGGTACGGGCGATAACGGTAAAACGAACACTATTGTAGGAACGGACGTTTTTGGTGATGCCCTAACTGAAGTTATTACATCTACAGGTTCAGCAGAAGCGGTAGCTGGAACCAAGTATTTTAAAACAATCACTTCTGTAACAAGCTCTGCTCAATTTGCTGCTAATTTAAAAGTTGGTTCTACAGCATCTGCATCACAAGCTATATTTGGCGGGAGAACAAGATTGCAGGGGATGTCTATTGTTTCTGGCGGTACAGCCGGGGTTATCCAGTTTTATGATGGAACACCTGATTCGGGTACTGTTTTGTTTAAAGCTAGAACGATTGGCACGGATAACACTACTGAGGATTATTATTTACCCGCAGGGATTTTATTCGCTAGTGGTATGTCGGTTCAATACACCATTGGAACTATTGACATGATGACATTTTATTACGCATAGGGAGTTTGAATGCCTAAAGTTACTTATACTGATAGCAAAGGTAAACAGAAGTCTAAACATTTTCCATACACTAAAACTGGACTTGCAGCGGCACAGAAATTCGCCAAAGCAAAGAAAGGTAAAATAAAAAAGAAGGAGAAGCGTTATGTGGCATAAACCTGAATACACTGAAGTTCGTTTTGGTTTTGAAGTAACGATGTATATAGCCAATAGGTAATATGGCTACTCGTGTAAATAAAAAGAAGATGCCTTGTAATAGGCCGAAGCGTACACCTAACCACCCTAAAAAGTCACATATTGTTAAGGCTTGTGCGGGGGGTAAGAAAAAAATTATACGTTTCGGTCAGCAAGGTAAGAAAGTCGGGGCTTTAAAAGGTACGGCAGGTAAACCTAAAAAAGGGGAATCTGCTCGTATGAAAGCTAAAAGACGTTCTTTTAAGGCTAGACATGGTAAAAATATAAAGAAAGGGAAGATGTCAGCAGCTTATTGGGCAGACAAAGTCAAATGGTAAAAGTAGGTGACTAATGGAAAATAATTCTGAAGCTTTAAAAAATGTTGTAGATGGCGTTTCGGCCACTGTGGGTGTCGGGGTTTTCTTCGGCTATATACAGGCACTGGTTGGGTTTTTTACTATTATATGGTTTGCAATCCGAATATGGGAAACTAAAACAGTGCAGGATTTAATTGGAAAAGTAAGGAGTACTTAACATGAGTATGAGAACTGAAAAAGAAAAGAAGAAAAGAAAAAAACGACAGAGGCAAGTAGTAGAAGGTAAAAGATCATTATTTGCAACGGGGGGCTCAGTTGAAAAGAAGCCTAAAGAACTGACGGCGGAAGACAAAGCCATCATTGACAGAGCTTTAAAAAGTACTGGGAGTGGGGAGTATGAGGAAGGAACCCCAATGGATAAGGCGCAGAAAAAACAGAAAAAACAAAGAAAAATGGGCGGTGGAATGATTAAGAAATACAGTAAAGGCGGTAAAGTTGATGGTCTTGCTATTAGAGGTAGAACCAGAGGCCGTATGGTTAAAGGGAGAAAGTAATGGCGTTTTCGCTAAAGAAATTATCTCCCGCTGCAATGGCTGTAGATAAGATACGGGAAAAAGGCTACAACCCGTTAGCTATGTTATCCCCTGCGGCTATGGCTATGGGACTGCATAAAAGGAAAAAGCAACGGGATGCTATGGAATCTATGGAACCTATGGCTGCTATGAAGGAGGGGGGTACGGCTCGTAAGAGGGTTAAAAAAGTTAAGAAAAGCAAGACAAAGAAAAAGCAGGAGCAAACGCAAAGTCGGATGTCTAGGGGAAGCACAATACTTAAATTTAACAAAGGCGGTAAAGTTGATGGTCTTGCTGTCAAAGGTAAAACCCGATGCCGTATGGTTAAAGGAAGAAAATAATGGCGGATAACAAAAGAAAAAAAGGGTATTTTGCTAAACGAGCGCAGAAAAAAAGAATCCAGCAGGGGCGTGAAAAACAACTCGCCACCCACCGAAAACGTGAGGCTTGGAAAACCGACAAAGCCGCTGCACGGGAAGAAGCTAAGAAACGTGCGGAAGCACGGGATAAACAAACAGCAGAACGTAAAATTGCTCCGGGGCCATCTCTTGAAAAAAGACAAAAAATACGGAAAAGTATGAAGCCATCGGCGGTTGACCCTGCAGTGTGGCGGCCTCGTGGCGACAAAAAAGGTTTAACGTGGACTGGAAGAGAAGAATACGTTACCAAAGCAAAAGCAGATGCTAAACCTAAAAAGAAAGTAGTCGCTAAAAAGAAAGTAGTCGCTAAAAAGAAAGCAGATACTAAGAAAGTAGTCGCTAAAAAGAAAACAACAGGTAAAGCTGGAGCGGGGGGGACAAATAAAGATCCTGTAATACTTAAATCAACGGGAGAAAGATATGCAGAATCGCAACGGTATTTAGATGCTTTGAAAAAAGGACGCTCACCTTTTCCAACTAAAAGATAAAAAGAAGAAGGTAAGTAGATTAAGCATTATACTTGTAGTAAATGCAGTATAAAAAAGCCTATAAATAAATTCCCGGCTAGGTCGGATAGAAGTATAGGCATACGTACTATTTGTAAAGATTGTTATAATAGTTATAGGAAACAGTGGTACGCTAGTAATCCTGAGCATAAAAAAAGAGCAATTCGTAAGATTGCTATACGTAAGAAGTTAAATAGGAAACACGAAAGTTTATTAGGTAAGTGCAGGAGACATGGTATAACTCCAGAATATTTTAGGAGTTTACTGGAAAAACAAAAGTTTAGGTGTAAAATATGCAAGAAGAAAGGTACTGATACTTCGTTGTGTATAGACCACGACCACAAGACCGGAAAAATACGAGGGTTATTGTGTCGCAAATGTAATTTAGGATTGGGTCATTTTGATGATAATGTGGCTCGATTAAATGAAGCTAAAAAGTATTTAGAGGAAAGTTATGGCGACTAGTGGAACAGCGACTTTTGGCCCAGATATAGCAGAATTATGCGAGGATGCATTTGAACGGTGCGGGTTGGAAATGCGTAGTGGGTACGATTTGCGTACTGCTCGGCGTAGTTTAAATATTATGGCGGCTGAATGGTCTAATAGAGGTTTAAATCTGTGGACAGTAGCTAGTGGGACTCAAGCTATCACTGCAGGGACAGCTACTTATACTCTTCCAGCAGATACAGTGGATTTATTAGAACATGTTATACGTACAGGATCAGGAACTTCTCAATCGGATCAATCGCTTACACGTATATCGGGGTCTACATATGCCACACTTACCGCAAAAAACAGCGAAGGTAAACCCGTCCAAATCTACGTGGATCGCCAAGCAACCCCTACTGTCACTTTATGGCCCACACCCGATTCAGCATCTACTTATACCTTGGTATATTGGCGTATCCGGCGTATTGAGGATGCTGGTGATGCTGCCTCTAATACATACGATATCCCTAGTAGGTTTATTCCTCCACTTGTTGCAGGTTTGGCCTACCATGTGGCCCTTAAGCGTCCTGAAGTGGGCATCGAACGAGTGGCTCTTCTTAAAGCTGCTTACGAGGAGCAGTTTACCTTGGCGGCGGATGAAGACAGGAGTAAAGCATCTGTCCAATTCGTTCCTAACATTAGTTCCGTATAGGAGAAAATTATGAAAGAAAAGACTGTATACCAACAACCTAAAAAAGTACCTGTGCCTAATTTTGCAGGGTATCCTAATAAGATTAATACCCAGACTGTAAAGATGAATTATGTAGGTGCGGCTACTAAAGGTACTAAAACTTCCAATAGGTTTGCGTAATTTAGACTATGTCTAAATATGCTTCTGGAAAATTAGCGTTTGGATTCTGTGATAAAACGGGGTTTCGTTACCCGTTAAAGGATCTAAAATACGAATACCATGCTGGAGTAAGAACTGGGCTCCGGGTAGGTAAAGATGTGTATGACGCAGACCAACCGCAAAATTTTTTAGGTCGGTACAAGATAAGTGACCCACAAGCGTTAGAAAATCCTAGACCTACTGGAGCTATTTCTGGTAGGGGGGTATATGGGTTTGATCCTGTGGGGGATGGAAACGTAGATTTTGAAGGGCCGTCTAGCACTAAGGTTAATATGACCGTAGGCACAGTTAGAGTTAAGATAGGGTAATTATGGATATTATAGATCAACCTTTACCACCACCCCCATCAGCTACGGGAGCTGCCCCTACTACGCCTACTTCCCCTGTTGTGCCGTCACAGGAACCTGTACAACCTCCTCAACAAACACAGTATCAACAGTACAACCCTTATAGCTTTTTTACTCAACAGTTTAGGTCTCCTTTTGGAGGTTATGGATTAGGTAGTTATGGTATGTCACCTATGGGGTATGGTGGAGGTTATGGTATGTCACCTATGGGGTATGGTGGAGGTTATGGTATGTCACCTATGGGGTATGGTGGGGGTTATGGATTAGGTAGTTATGGTATGTCACCTATGGGATACGGCGGAGGTTATGGGGGATATGGTGGTTTTGGCGGGCTTATGTCCTTATTTGGCGGATATAGATAATGAATTACACAAATTTAGTACAAGCAATAAAAGATTATACGGAAAATACTGAGACTTCGTTTGTGTCTCATATTGATGAGATTATTAAACAAGCTGAACAACGTATATATAATGAAGTACAAATACCTAATTTACGGAAAAATTCTACAGGTACTACTACCTCCAGCAATACTTATTTGCAAACCCCTTCTGATTTTTTAGCTCCGTATTCTTTAGCGGTTTTAAATAGTAGCAGTAATTATTCCTATCTTCTTAATAAAGATGTTAACTGGATACGGGAAGCATATAACAGTTCTTCCACCACTGGGCTTCCTAAATATTATGCTCTTTTTGATGATGATACTTTTATTTTAGCCCCAACTCCAGATGCTACCTATACTGTAGAATTACATTACTATTATTACCCAACATCTATAGTTTCCGCTGCTACTACTTGGTTAGGGGATAATTATGAGCAAGTGTTGTTGTATGGGTGTTTATTGGAGGCATATACCTATATGAAGGGTGATGCTGATTTAATGACTCTTTATAAAAGTCGTTATGATGAAGGGATGAAACAATTAAAAATGCTTGGGGATGGTAAGGATAGGCGAGATACTTATAGATCCGGGCAAGTTAGATACGAGGTGACTTAATGTTGGATTCTTCGTTTAACAGCCATATAGGTAAAGTTTCTGTTGCTACTACTTCTTTTCGAGGTATGACTCCTGAAGAATTAGCGGATATGGCAATGGAAAAAATTTTATTTGTTGGGGATACATGCCCTCCGGTGATTAAAGACCAAGCCAGAGCCTTCCAAAAACAAGTACGAGATATTATAATAATATATTTAAAACAGGCGGTTAAAAGCGATAGGACTACATTAATTAATGAACTAAATCAGGCTGGATTACACGATGCAGCGGCGGTTATCAGGAGACTTTAATGGCTATTACACAGGCAATATGTACTTCATTTAAAAAAGAATTATTAAATGGGGCGCATGATTTTGATTTATCATCAGGGGATACCTTTAAGTTAGCCTTATATACATCTTCTGCTTCTTTGGACGCAAGCACTACTGCATACTCCGCTACTAATGAAGCCACTGGGACTAATTACACGGCTGGAGGGGCCACATTAACGAAAGTAGATCCCGCTACTTCAGGAACTACAGCTTATGTAGATTTTGCAGATTTAGTTTTTTCCACAGTTACTGTTACCGCTAGAGGCGCAGTAATCTACAATACAACTCCTAATACTACTTCTTTGTCTTTAACAAATCCTGCTGTACTTGTATTAAATTTTGGTGCTGATAAAACTGCTACTGCGGGGGATTTTACCATTCAGTTCCCTACAGCTAGTGCGACAGCAGCTATATTAAGGTTAGCATAGAGGTGATTAATTATGGCATTTGTTTTAGCGGATAGGGTAAGGGAGTCTACAACCACTACAGGTACAGGGGCAGTAACTTTAGCGGGAGCCGCAACAGGGTATCAAACTTTTGCTGATGGTATTGGGTCTACCAATACTACTTATTATGCTATAGCTCATCAAACTGCTAGTGAATGGGAAGTTGGTCTTGGTACTGTAGGTTCAGGTACATTAACTAGGACTACTGTTCTTAAATCTAGTAATTCCGATAGTGCTGTTGATTTTGCTTCTGGAACTAAAGACGTATTTGTCACCTACCCTGCTGAAAAAGCAGTAACTCTTACGGATACCCAGACGCTTACTAATAAAACCATTGACGCAAGCCAACTAACAGGCACGGTAGCTAATGCTAGGCTAGACGCACAGTTGCAGGATGTTGCAGGTTTAGGGGTAACAGACGGTAATTTTATTGTAGGGAATGGGTCTAATTTTGTAGCAGAAAGTGGTTCTACAGCTAGGACTTCTTTAGGTTTAGGATCATCTTCTACCCAAGACACAGGTATATCCAATAATAACGTACCTAAATTTACGTCTGGTGTAGCGGATGACGATTTTCTTAGGGTAGACGGCACAGCTATAGAAGGACGTAGTGCCAGCGAGGTTTTAAGTGATATAGGGGCTCAAGCTAGTGATGCTCAACTTACTGATATTGCTGGCCTTGCTGTATCTGATGGTAATTTTATTGTAGGTGACGGGTCTAATTGGGTTGCGGAATCTGGAGCTACAGCTAGGACTTCTTTAGGTTTAGGATCAGCCGCCACTCAAGATACAGGTATATCTAATAATAACGTACCTAAATTTACGTCAGGAGCGGCAGATAACGACTTTCTTAGAATTGATGGTACGGCTATCGAGGGGCGTAGTGCTAGTGAGGTGCTTAGTGACATAGGCGCACAGGCAAGTGACGCTCAATTAACGGATATTGCAGGGTTAGCAGTTTCGGATGGCAACTTTATAGTAGGTGATGGGTCTAATTGGGTCGCAGAATCGGGGGCTACTGCAAGAACTTCTTTAGGTCTGGGGTCTGCTGCTACACAGGATACGGGTATATCTAATAATAATGTACCTAAATTTACGTCTGGTGTAGCAGATGATGACTTTTTAAGGGTAGCTGGAACCACCATAGAGGGTAGGTCAGCTTCTGAAGTGCTTGGTGATATTGGCGGGCAGGGGGTATTGACTACTGATGGGGCTTCTCTTCCTTGGGGGGTTCATTCAGAAATAACACTAGCTCATGTGCATGATACAGGGCTTACGCTAACAAATACTATTGCGGATACCGACAATCGACCTGTCGTACTCAATCTTAAAAGTGAAGAGGATGCTATTGTAGCTGACGATGTTATTGGGAGTTTACGGTTTACTGGGGGAGATTCGGGCGGTACGGATGCTGTCCTTACCGCAGCTTCGGTTGATGCTGTAGCTACAGATACACATGCTTCAGACAATAACGCTACCAAATTAAGTTTTAAAACAGGGGCTTCTGAGGCCGCAACCGAGAAGATGACTATCAGTGCTGTGGGTGACGTTAATATGAAAAACACAGCTACGGGGGACGATACCCCAATGACCCTAACACTTCAGACCGGAGAAACAGATATTGCGGCTGACGATAAACTTGGGGTAATCAATTTTCAAGCTCCTGATGAAGGTACAGGTACAGATGCTGTCCTAGTTGCTGCTGGACTAGAAGCTGTTAGTGAAGGGGATTTTAGCAGTAGTAGCAATGCAACATCATTAATATTTAAAACGGGTAGCTCGGAAGCAGCCACAGAAAAAGTAAGGATAACGAGCAACGGAAATCTTTTAGCTAATGCCACAGCAGCGTCAGCAGCCTCAGTTGTGCATGAACTGCGAACCCCCACTGCTTATGACGACGGTAAGTGGGCCGTGAAAGTGGTAGGAACGTCCGCTAATACGGACGGCACGGGGCCGTATGGACTGTGGATTAACTATCCTAATGCCACGCCCGATAACAACTCGACAAACGACTTTTTCTTTGCTTCAGACGCTACTGCGGCAAGATTTATGATAATTTCAAGTGGTGATTTTTGGACAGCCGATGGTGGGTGGGTCGATTCAGATGAAACTTTGAAAGAGAACATTACGGATGCTACCGCTAAGTTAGCAGATGTAGAACGGTTAAGGGTGCGTAATTTTAACTGGAGGGAAAGTCATCACCCTTCAATGTCTGATAAAAAATTAATCGGATTTGTAGCACAAGAAATTGAGCAAGTATTTCCCGGATTAGTTCAATCACATGACATCAATCCGCAGGGAAAAGACGGCACGACAAACATGAAAAAGGGAGTAAAAGCATCGGCCCTCGTACCAATTTTAACCAAAGCGATTCAAGAACTTAGTGCAAAAGTAACTGCGTTAGAAGCACGGGTAGATACATTGGAAGGGTAATGAATAATGTCGTGTTCAGCAGTTACCATGTTTTTTGAGATTTTATTTACGGTACTTGCGGGTATCGCATTAGTTTGTTTAGCAATAGCACTTATATATGCAATATATTTTACTCATATGGATAAATAAATGTTCGGAACTGCACAATATTCTTCGTCAGCATTTGCCGCAGTTGATCCTACATTTATGGGTGTTAGCGTATCTGGGTCAGCTAGTACGACTGGTATAAATAGTGTTACTGTAACTGGAGTAGGAAATGTAACCCTTACAGGTAATAGGTTTGTTGCATCAATAGGGGAAGTATCCCTTAAAATAGATTTTGATGCTGCTGTAACAGGTATTTCAACTACAGTAAGTACTAATGATGTATTGATATGGCAAATTATAGGCGACGGGGAGTCTGCTAGTTGGAGTGGAATTAGTGAAGGGCCTTCTGGTGGATGGTCGGAAGTAAGTAACGGTTCGTCTGTCAGTTGGAGTGAAGTCAGTGCCGGGCCTTCTGGTGGATGGACTGAAGTAAGTGATGCGAGTACAATTTGGACAGAAATAGACCCATAAATTTATATATTTAGGAACTTAAATGGCTAGTACATATTCAGACAGATTACGGATAGAACTTATAGGATCAGGCGACCAGTCTGGTACATGGGGAACTACCACTAACACCAATCTTGGGACTCTTATAGAAGAATCCATAGCGGGGGTTGCAGCGGTATCCATGACGGATGCTAATTACACTCTAACCGCTAATAACGGGTCTACAGATGAAGCCCGACAAATGATTGTTCAACTTAGCGGGTCTTTAACAGCGGATCGTAATGTTATATGTCCCACCAAAGAAAAGTTGTATGTAGTTAAAAATGGCACTAGTGGTAGTAAAGATATTGTGTTTAAGACCTCTACAGGTACAGGTGTTACTGTACAAAACGGTTATAAAATGCTGTTGTATTGTGATGGTACAAATGTAGTAGAAGGTCTTTCCGCTATAGGTAGCACCCTTATTGGGTCTAACGGAAGTGTCACTATGAAGGAAACTCAGACTGGTGACGATACTCCGATGACGTTGCTTTTGCAAACAGGTGAAACGGACATTGCTGCTGCTGATGTGTTAGGGAAGATTCAATTCCAAGCTCCTGATGAGGGTACAGGTACAGACGCATTATTAGTAGCGGCAGAGGTAGCGGCGGTTTCGGAAGGGGACTTTAGTAGTTCTTCTAATGCTACAAAACTATCATTTAAAACGGGGGCTTCAGAAGCAGCTACTGAAAAAATGTCTATTAGCAGTGTTGGAAACGTCACTATGAAACAAACCGCTACAGGCGATGATACTCCAATAACACTGCTTCTGCAGACGGGCGAGACGGATATTGCAGCGGATGATGTATTAGGTAAAATACAGTTTCAAGCTCCTGATGAGGGTACAGGTACAGACGCATTATTAGTAGCTGCAGAGGTAGCTGCAATTTCTGAAGGGGATTTCTCTAGCAGTAGTAATGCAACCTCGTTGGTATTTAAAACTGGAGCGTCTGAGGCTGCAACGGAAAAAGCCCGGATAAAGAGTGATGGAACCCTCCTTGTAAATAGTTCCGGTGAAGGCGGTAGGGTGCATATTTTAAGTACTACTACTGCCAATGATGATGGAAAATGGGCTGTAAAAGTTATTAACACTTCTACTAATACCGATTCTACTGGCCCCTATGGGCTATGGGTCAATTACCCTAATGCTTCTCCTGATAACAACTCAACAAACGACTTTTTCTTTGCAAGTGATTCTACGGCGGGTAGATTCATAGTTGCTCCATCTGGGGATATTTGGACATCCGATGGGGGTTGGATTGATAGTGATAGAAATCTTAAAGAGAATATCGTTGATGCTTCAGGTAAGCTGGCTGATGTTTTGAAGTTAAAAGTTAGAAATTTCAATTGGAAGGCATCACACCACCCCTCTTATTGCGATAGGAAACTAATTGGTTTTATCGCACAGGAAGTAGAAGAGGTGTTTCCGGGGCTTGTTGGCGAACATAATATTAATCCTGACCGTAATAGTGAGGAGCCTAATATGACTAAAGGCATTAAAACGACTGCCTTGGTTCCTATACTTACTAAAGCATTGCAAGAATTGAGTGAGCAAGTTACAGAATTAAAAACTGAAAATGCTGCTATGGTTAAACGCATAGACGCTTTGGAATCAAAAGGAAATTAATGAGATTACAGGATATAAAAGTTACGGAAACATACCCTACTTATGATTTAAACATATGGGCTAAAAAACCAGAAGCCCGTGCTAGATTAGTAGAATGTGTAGCTTGTCCTGAATACATATCAGATTTAGATATATGTAGTAAAGGTAATTATTTAGCATCAATACGAGTTAGGTTGGGTATAGCCGAATGCCCTATTGGGAAATGGAGTAGTACTGACGACAAACAAATAGATGAATACTACTTATAAATATCCTCTTGTTGAGGTTACTTGGGATGACGCAGAGTCTGATGACGGGTGGGATGAACCCCCTGCCAAATTAGAACCTGCAATAGTAACTACCGTAGGGTTTTTAGTTAAAGAGACAGATGCACATATATTAATAGCAAGTACATATGACGGATACCATACTAACGCTAGGATACAAATACCTAAATCAATCATTGTAAAACAGAAAATTATTGCAACTACTAAGAAAAAACGACGAAAGGCTAGACGGCTTAATAAGCCACCAGATGAAGGGATATTCTAAGTGATAGATCCGATTACCGCTTTTGCTGCTGCCCAAGGTGCTGTAAAAGGAATAAAAGCCGCTATAAAACTTGGGAAAGATGTAGGCGAAATCGGAGGACAGTTACAATCGTTTTTTGAAAATAAAGACATAGTAACTAAAGCTGCTGATAAAGAGAAAAAAGCAGCTAAAAAGAAGAACATTGAACAACAAGCCCTAGCTAACGTAATGAAGGCTAGGCAGTTACGGGAAGCAGAAGCGCAACTTAAAGAAACTCTTTACTGGTCGGGGAATGCTGATTTATACCATGAGATTTTAAATGAACGAGCAAAATTAACCAGAGAAAGAAAATTAGCTGAAGCAAGGGCGATAGCCAAAAGAAAATTGCTCATAGATAGGATAGCTACAGGTATAGGAATTATGTTTATTTTGGGTGTAGGTTTTGGGAGTGTTTGGTATATAGGGGATAAAATTTACGAAATGGGTGCTGCAGCGGGGAGGTGGTAATTATGAAAACAATAGTGCATGTAAATCAGCATGTTATTAAGAAGAACCAAAAAACAGGAGAACGTAATCCAGTGTTAACAGTAAAGACATATAAAACTAATGTTTATGCCCATGAAGTGGTTCTTAAAGGGGATAGTAAAGTGGTATATTCTCCTGATAAACCTTTAAGTTGCGGGGCTAGGGTCTGGATTGAAACGCAATCCCCCGTAGATATTATTAGTTAATGACTAGCCCTTTTGTTATAGGAGTTAATGAATTGGTAGGCAAACGATTGGAACCGGAAAGTAGATACGCAATCCATGACCTTGATGGGGATGGTGTTGTTAGTGATGAGGAGCTTCGTAGAGAAGAACGTATGATGCGTATGGAAAATGCCGATCAGATGGCTGATCAGCAGCGAAAAATGTGTTGGGTATCGATGATCAGCGTTGTGCTGAGTGTTTTTGTCGTAATGACTCCTTTAGTAAACGTAGAAAAGCTACCTTTGCTAACACCATTTCTGACTACGTTTTGTGTAAGTAACATGGGTATTATTGGAGCATTTATGGCGACATCGGTTTGGAAGAGGAATGGCGAGAGTAATGGAAAATAGGTGGTTTGCTTATATGGATGAATTTGGAATTTGGAGAACAACAAACGATTCTTGGACAATCCCAAATAATACACGGGTGCGTAATAACTTTCAGTCGGAAGAAGAAGCTAAACAGTGGGTAAATAGGGAGAAAAAAGATGTGGACTAGTTTGTTAGGGCCAGTAGCTAATATTGTAGGTTCATTTGTTGAATCTAGGGTTGAGAAACAAAAAGGCAAAACGAAAGTCGCTGTGGCTAAAGCGGAAGCCGAGGCGGAAGTGTATAAACAAACAGCTTTGCAAGAAGGCAACTGGGATAAGATTATGGCTCAAGGGTCGCAGCAAAGTTTAAAGGACGAATGGCTAACAATTTTATTCAGTATCCCACTAATTTTGGCTTTTATACCGGGGGCAGAGGGTATTGTCCAGAATGGTTTCGAGCAACTAGAAACAATGCCAACTTGGTATCAATATAGTTTAGGCGTTATTGTAGCTGCATCTTTTGGAGTTCGTTCAGCAACCAAATTCTTTGGGAAAAGATAATGTGGAAAGATTCTAAGTTAGCTCAAAGTCTTACCTTTATTACTTACCTTTTAATTCTTATAGGGGCGTTGCATGTTGCGGGGGCTTTACATAAATCTAAATTAGCATGGGCAGAAACTCTTGCGGATTATTGTGAAAAAAGGGGGTTTTTAGCTATGGAAATTGCTAGGTCTATTGACTCAGGGCTTTCTTTAGATAATATTAATTTAGCGTGGCTTACTGCTCCTAAGACATATCAGGAGAAAATAGACCGCCAGTTTTGGGTGTTTACATTAAAACAAGAAGTTGATGAATTAATATCTAAAGGTGTACTTACAAGCAGGATAAAAGACCGAGTGCAGCAAGCGTGTGTAGATAATAGCGGGGCTACTCGTATGAGCCCTAATGGGACTTCGATATGAAACTTACTAAAAACTTTACATTGGAAGAACTTACAGCATCGGGTACAGCTACTAGATTAGGTATAGATAATACCCCCAATGATGTGCAGTTAAGTAATTTAAGACGGCTAGCTTATATGCTACAAGAATTACGAAATATGTTTGATGCGCCTATCTTTATAAATTCCGGTTTCAGATGCAAACGACTCAATGATGCGGTTGGAAGCAAAGATACCTCGCAGCATCTAAAAGCGTGTGCGGCTGATATACGTGTATCAGGGTATACCCCTAGAGAAGCAGTTGAAAAAATAATAGAGTCAGGTATACCATACGACCAAGTTATAAATGAATATGATAGTTGGGTGCATATATCAGTACCTAATGAAGGTGGGATGGAACCCCGTAAAAATGCATTAATAATAGATAAAAAAGGTGTAAGGCCATTTGCTTAGGTAATAATAATGTCAAAAATTTTACGAGCGTTAGAAACAAAATATGAGGCGGAGATAGCTGCAGCGCAAGCTAATATAGATATATACTTACATAATTCTGTAGGGGTCGGGGAACATTCTGATTTAGTGCAAGCAGTTGATTCGCAAATAGAAAAAATGGCTACAGCAGAAGAAAAACTACATATTTTAAGAGCGACTTATCCAAATGCTACAGAAACTTCAATTTAAACCCGGAATAAACAGGGAAGTTAGTAATTACACTAACGAAGGTGGGTGGTATACCGCTGATAAAATCCGTTTTCGTGCAGGATTTCCAGAACAAATAGGAGGGTGGAATCGAGTATCCGCTAATCAGTTTGCTGGAGTTGCCCGTAATCTTATTAATTGGAATGCTTTAGATGGGGATGATTTAACTGGAGTTGGAACAAATATTAAGTACTATATAGAAGAAGGGGGTACATTTAATGACATAACTCCTCTTCGTGCTTCTACTACAAATTCAACTACTTTTGCTGCTACGAATGGGTCTTCTGTTGTAACTGTAACCGAATCTGCTCATGGGGCTGTGACCGGGGATTATGTAACTTTTTCCAATGCTGTATCTTTAGGGGGTAACGTCACAGCGGCTATTCTCAATGCGGAACATGAAGTAACTACAGTTTTAACAAATAATACCTACACTATAACCGTCAGTGTTACAGCTAATGCTTCTGATTCTGGTAATGGAGGAAGTGCTACAGATGCCGCTTACCAATTAAACATTGGCCCTGATGTATTTAACTTTGCTTCTGGATGGAGCACAGGTACATGGCCTGATTATGCAACAGTATCTTTAAGTAACCCTTTTAATACAACCGAAGATAATTCAGCTATTACTGTAAATAGTACCGGGCATGGACTTTCTACAGGCGATTTTGTTTATTTCGCTTCTATAGGAACGCCGTTTGCGATTAGTGGGGACAGTCGTGCTGCCATTAATTGTACTGAAGTAATGCTCAAGGCTTTTTATATTACTAAGGTAAATAACGATTCATATACTATATCTTTGGCTAATATTGGAGATAAGACTTATACAGCCGACGCTAACGGTACAGGTGTAGGGGGAACAGTTTCTCTTTACACTAAAGCAACTACTACTTCTACATGGGGTACTACCGGGGTTTCCAATTTAGCCCAACAACTTAGATTATGGACAAGTAGTACTTTTGGTGAAGATTTAGTATTTAACGTGTATGAAGGGGGTATTTTTTACTGGGATAAATCTGGCGGGTTTACCCGTGCTGTTACTTTAGCGTCCCTTACAGGTTCAAACGCTCCTACTCAAGTCATATGTAGTTTGGTATCCGATCAGTCTAGGCATGTAATTGCTTTTGGGTGTAATAACTTAGGTGGCTCAGGTGCTTTTGACCCATTACAGGTACGATGGTCTGATACAGAAGATGCAGGGGATTGGGTTCCTACAGCTACGAATACTTCAGGAGATTACCGCTTAGATAAAGGAAGTAAGATTATTGGGGTAACTCAGACCCGTCAGGAAATTTTAATATTCACCGATGGCGCAGTTTATTCCATGCAGTATGTAGGGTTCCCTTATGTGTTTACATTTACTTTACTTGCTGAAAACGTATCGTTAGTTTCCCCTAATGCTGTCATGACAGCAAATAATTTAGTGTATTGGATGGGCGACGGTAAATTTTATGTGTATGATGGGCAAGTAAGGGTGTTGCCATCTACGTTACGTTCCTATGTATATGACAACAGAAACGCAGAACAAGACTTTCAAATATTTGCAGGAGGAAACCAAGGATTTAGTGAAGTATGGTGGTTTTACTGTTCAGGTACATCTACTACTGTAGATTCCTACGTCATATATAACTACTTAGATAATATTTGGTATTTCGGCAGTTTAGCGAGAAGTGCTTGGCTCGACAGTGCAATAAAAAATAACCCCATAGCCGCAGATTACAATAAACGATTATTAAATCATGAAGTTGGTGTTGACGATGCTTCTGGCTCGTCTTCCGCTGCTATATCTTCTTATATAGAATCTTCGGATTTTGATATTGGAGATGGAGAGCGTTTTGGGTATGTATGGCGAATAATTCCTGATATTAATTTTTCAGGTTCTTCTGTAAGTACTCCGGGCGTTACTATGACTTTAACCCCTCGTAATTTTTCCGGTGCGTCTTATACTACTGAGACTGCAAAATCTGTAGACGCAACGGCTATTTCCCCTACACAACTTTATACAAATCAAGTAAATGTAAGGGTGCGTGGAAGGCAAATGAAGTTTAGAATAGATGGTAGTTCATTACTAGGAACTAAATGGCAGTTAGGTACGCCACGTATGGATATTAGAACGGATGGGAAACAATAATGGCAATCCCTGTACTACCTATACCACCAGACCAGTATAATAAGGTTCACTTTAACGAACTAAATCGGGTTCTAAGACTATTTTTTACGTCAGTAGATAACCCACAAGTTCTTAGAACTGCAAGAATACAAGTGCTTGATAGTGAAGGAGATGCTATTATAGATGCCCAGATGGATGCAAGCTCTGGCAAAACCCATATTATACTAACGGATTTACCAACATCTTCGTCAGGATTAACAACAGGTACTATTTATAACGATAGTGGAACTTTGAAAGTAGCGTAATTATGGAAAATACTACACCGCTCGTAGCACAAGGATTAGCAAGTAAAGGTAGATATGGAGACTCCATGCTTGTACACATGGCTCCTTCGGAAGTTGCAGGGATAGCTTCTTTAGCTCCGGGGGAAATGACTATAAACCCTGACACGGGTTTGCCAGAAGCTTTTAAATTTAAAGACTTTTTACGTATAGCTCTGCCTATTGCAGGTTCTATGGTTTTGCCCGGTATGGCGGCTGCTGGTGCTGGTATTGGGTCTAAAGCTATGTTATCGGGTGTAGGTTCTGCAGGGGGTACATTATTAGCTGGCGGCGATATACAAGATGCGTTAACTTCAGGCATAACTGCTGGTTTAGGGTATGGTTTGGGGGCTACGGCATTGAAAGACACTGCTGGTGGTGTACAAGCGGTTAAACCTAACGGGAATTCAATGCTTATGGGGGAAGCAGTACCGGGGCCAGTATCGGGGCCAGTACCATCAAACATATCAAACCTACCAGCTGTAGAAAGCGGCAACATAAGCCGTGGTTTTGTTCCTAAGAATGTACCAGCGAAATATTCACCCAATACAATAAAAAAATTGGGGGGGCCAAACGCAACCGAGATACAATATATTTCCGACTCTACTACAACAGCAACACAAGACGCTCCCAACCTTCTTACTAGATTCTTACCTAAAGATCCTGCTGGAAACA
>VTLG01010514.1_pt1 | contig 27567 bp, 24 predicted proteins | sample 4694571 | NCBI WGS metagenome assembly VTLG01 (sample SAMN12604809, study PRJNA352737) | marine metagenome | biome: ENVO:00000447; feature: ENVO:00000209|ENVO:00000569|ENVO:01000036; material: ENVO:00002151; isolation source: viral sequences binned using virsorter ...
CTGGACCACCTTTATCTTTAGAATTACCAGTAGACAAGCCAAAAGTGGCCAATGCACCAGTAAACACACTTGCCACGAACGTGATATCTGAGTTACCAGCTTTCTTTATCATAGGTAATTCTATGTAGTTCATTGTTATAATGAAACCAGACCAAACCACAACGCCAAGCCTGACGAATGTACCAAGGATCTGGATTTGGTGTTCTTGGTCTTCTGCGGCATCTTTTAACTTACCGAGGAGACCTTTTCCTTCCTTTTTTTCTTCCATGCTTCAATGCGTTTGTTCAGTTGTTTAGTTACAAACTTCTTGATTTGTTCAAACAAAGGTTGTGCCAATGTAGTTGTCGCTACAGCCCCTAAAGCAGCAGTAACAGCGGTAACCATTACTTCTGCAGTAGGGAGTGGCATTTGTATATCTAATACAGGTATTTCTAACTTCGGTGCGGGTGCTGTTTCTACAGTATCCTTCTCCTCCGCCTTAGTGCCCTCTGGACGCTCCAAATCACTCGGTGGGATGACTATAGGGCGGAAGGCAGGAACGTCTGCTGTAGGCTGTTTTAGATACATCTGAGGGATGTCTAAAGCCTTGGGTAGGTTAGGGCGTGGGAAGTTGATGGACATTAGGGCTTAGGATTATCGTCTTTTACTTTCTTTAGTTTAGCTGCCATATCATCAGAGAACGCACCTTTTTTATATAGGTCATCGAGCTGATCTCCAATATCTGGATAAGCAGCTCTACGCTTCACTTGGTATTGATTAGCTGTTCTTTCATTAGCTAAGCGTGTAACTTCAGCATCTATTTCAGCTTCAGTTGGTTTTGTTTGTTTTGAATCTAACCAAGTAAGCCCAGAATAAGGTGCATCAGTTCGATCACCTTCATTCCAAACATATTCTGCACCTGGTTTTAAACTTCTTACAGCTTCTGTTTTATTATCTAATGTTAAACTCATGGGTCAAGTACCTCGATTAATGTAATTGAAGACCTTCCACCACCTTGTACAGTAACATTCATGTTCGCAAGACCACACTTAAATTGTGTTTTAACTGTAACATCGGCAGTATCGTTATGATCTATTAGGAATGAGTGACATACAAAGCCTTTAATTCTAGATAGACCGTTACCAACTTCGTGCCTCATATCCAAACCGAATGACCATGCACCACCAGCATCATTACCACCAGAACTTAATAGATTCCAGTTACTTCCACCATCATTTGTCCAATAAGGACTAATAGCAATACTAGCTCTGTTATCAGGGTTACCTCCATCATAAGTAGCAGTACCTTCTTGTACTACACAATGTTGTTGAATATTAACCCATATCTTACTAGTTGCAGCAGTTGGTGTCATTGTTGCAGATAGGTTAGAATCCGCAAGTGTTGTTGAAGATGAGTTTGCTGCACTTGTAGTTGTATTACAAACAATTTTACCCATCTGAGCACCACTAGATTCCGCCCAAGTCAGCCCACCTGTATTACCAGATTGAGCTTGTAGGAAGTATCCATTAGTAGGTGAGTTAGATACTTTTAAATTAGCTTCGTCTACTACATCATCAGCGATAACTTGTGCTCCATCTGCAGTAGATGTAACTTCACCACTATGATTAGGGTGGGTATAATTATTACTAGCAGGTAAAGCTTCAAAAGCTGGAGGTGATCCAGCTCCTGTTGATGTTAATACTTGTCCATCTGTACCTGGTCCTACAGCAGTAGGATTACCAGATGCATCATATGTTATTATTTGACCGTCGGTTCCAGCTGCTTGTTTCGCTAAAGTTACAGCATCATCAGCTAGACCACTTGTTTTTATTTGTGTTAATGCCATTAGTCTGCTGCCTCCGCTGTGTTACCTGCATCTACCCATTCTAGATATTCAGCGTAATCTGCATTTGCTGTATCTTTTGGAATAGCTTTGTTAGGTGTCGATTCTTTATCAAGGATATCTTGATGTACAACTCCATCTATAGTGAAGTTTCTTAGTTTATATTTAGCCATAATTAAAGCTCCGCAGAGAGAGTTAGAGTACCACTGCCTGTTGTGTACCAAGACATTACTCTGTCATCAGTTAATCCGCTGAATCCTGTTTCACTAAACACCATACTTGGATTATTTATCTGCCACGCAGCTACTGCTGGTATATCTGTAGAAGTACTAGAAGCATCATGTTCAAATACTTTTGCTGTACCCGTCATAGCAATAGTTGGGCTAGCTCTTAAAGGTACACTTAATGGGACTCCAACAATAGCTGTAGCTGTACCGTTACCTCTTCCTACAAAAAGATTTGTCTCGCTATTCCATTTCTGAAAATAACGTTGGCAGCGTAAGAGTTCGTCACCATACGATCTATGTTCAAAGTCAGTGGCTGTTGACCCTACTTCTAACTGAACTCCAGTAACGAAAACATTATTTGCTGTATTATCAAATGCGTTTACTTGACCTTCTGCTCTATTAGCATCAGTATTAGAAGCCCAAGTTCCAGCTAGAGTACCACCTTGGAAACTGCTACCAGCATAGAACCATAGAATAACTCTTAGACCTGTGGTATTATCATTATTAAAAGCTCCTGTTGTATCAGCAGCATAAGTGATTGTTTTCTTTTCCCAAGTATTAGTAGTACTTACAGTATATGCTTTAGAAGAGTGTCTATTATTATCTTGGTCATATAATTCAGCAACATATGTTCCTGTTTTAGTAGATTTAATCCAGAAAGAGAGGGTTAGTTGTTCAGCATTAGCTGTTCCTTTCTTTATACGTTGTAGATCTTGGCCTTCAATATATTGAACAGTATGTACATAATAAGTACCAGAAGTACCTGCAACAGAGGTGCAATCTATTTTATATGAATTTCCGAAACCTTGACCAGTTGGAACATCTGTATCTTGAGAGATGGTCATTGCACCATCGTTCTTTATGAATTTCCAACGATCTGGTCCACCATATTCATTACCAGCGTTAACTACAGTGCCACGCTGACTAACTTTCATTGCACCGTTAATTATTAAATTACGGAACGAAAGAGTATCACTTGTTGTACCAGCTGGAAGTGTTACTGCACCCGTAAGTGTAGTAGTACCGTCTACCGTGAGATTATTCTCAACGGTTACATTCTTTGAACTATCCAGAGTTATATTGGCACCAGAAGCACCTGAGTGTTGTAATTCAGTTGTTATTACTTTTGCCATTAATCTGCTGCCTCCGGTGTGTTACCTGCTGCTACCCATTCTAGGTATTCTTCGTAGTGACGGTTATCAGAATTTATTGGTATAGATGTTCTGAAGTCTGATTCACCATCTTCACACCTTAAGATACATAATAATTTATCTCCATCAGGTGTGTTTTCTTTTCTTAGTTTATATCTGATAGCCATAATTACAACTCCGCATCATAGTAAACTGCAGCATCATTACCTCCTTCAGTATTAATGTAACCACCATATCGGACAGTAAAACCATTACCAGATGAAGGGTTCTTATTAAAACTCCATCTAGCTCCTAATTTAGTGATATGTTCAAATGCTAATGCAGTACAGGTAGCATCTCCTCCAGACCAATCGTTTAATCTAAAGTTACCTACACCATTATGAGTTATGGTTGGGTCAACTCTCATAGGATATGGTATTGTATTAAAACCTTGCATTGTAGATGTAGTATTAGCAATAGTCATCATGATGAACTGGTAATTGGCAGTAAATTCTTCAGTTTGGTAATAACGTAAACACCTAACTAATTCCTCACCATACGATCTATGTTCAAAGTCAGTGGCTGTATCGCCAACTTCTAACTGAACACCTGTAATTTCAAAGGTTGCATCATTGGTTGTGTACCAAGTTGTTGTACTGTCTGGTGTTCTTGCTGCGCTATCGTAGGCAGCCCAAGCATTTAGCGGTCTTGTCCCTGTCATATTAGTGCCATAAAAAGGCAACAATCTGAGTAAAATACCTGCACCAGCATCATTATCAATATTATTAGCAGCTGCTCCTGGAATTGTCTTAGTTACTTTTGTCCAAGTATCTGCAGATAAAGAACCTGTCTCAATGCAATAAAGCTGCTTAGTATTATCGTTAACTCTTAAATAACCATAGAAATTCTGAGCAACACTTGATTTTATCCAAAAAGATAATGTTATTTTACTATTAGAATCTGTGTAGTCCCAACCTGACTGAACTATATCTTGAGCTTCTATTTCCTGATCTACTTCTATAAAATCAGCAGCACCAGCCCCACTTGTCTGATTACCATTAGTAAGATGTAATGAATATCTAAAACCTTTAGCCCAAGGTCCAGTATCACTAGAAGTTAGGGCGTGTTGTGCGTGTGTAACTGCCTCATCAGTTCCACCAGAATTTACTTTCCATCTATCAACAGACCCGTAACCATTTGTAGTAGATGAAGTGCCTCTTTGAGCAACTTTCATCGCACCATTAATTATTAAATTACGGAACGAAAGAGTGTCAGTGTCAGTGTCAGTTACAGTAGCCCAAGACAAAGCTCCACTACCGTCTGTTTTTAAATATTGGTTTGCTGTCCCATCATCCACTGGAAGAGTGAGCTGAACGGCAGCATTACTTGTTGTTGTAGCTGGACCTTTTAATGCGACGGTTCCACCGCCTGAGTCCGCTTTGATTTTTAGTTCTGCCATTATGTTATTAACCTCACGATAGATGCAGTTGTTCTACCAATATTATTACTGGTATATACAGTTCTAGTAGTTGCATTTGTGGATACATAAAATTCAATATAATCTGTTGCAGCTAATGTAATAACTCTAGTTATATTATTTGATAATGAACCGCCAGCACTTGCTGATCCATGATTATAGTTATAAGCTACACTAGAACCGTTTTTATAAATATGTATTTGAGTATACATATCTACTCCAGCAGCAACATAAGCACAAGCATTTATAAGATACTTACCACCTTTATTAGCTGGAACTGTAAACTTCTTATTAGTTGTATCGTATGCTGAATCTGTATCAAAATCTTCTGTATCAAATTCTAGTTTAGTTAAAGTATCATTACCCAGACTTGTCATATTTGCTGACATATAGACCTGACATGCTGGTGTATTGATTCCTGTAGCTAAATCTCCTACAGCAATAGTACCGTCTGTTATTTTTGCACTTGTAACAGCATTAGCTGCAAGTGTATCTCCATCTACTGTACCGTCTGGTAGTCCACCAACGGCTAATCCTGCGATAGTATTCGCAGATCCATTAATTGTAATTGCCATTAGCTAATCACCCAAACTCCGTTTACAGTTACAGTGGCATTGACCGTTAATGGTCCAACACTGTGTGCTCCTTTACCAGAAGCAATTGTATAATCATTAGATATTGTTTGATCGTTCTCATATATACAGTTATTAGCTACAGCTCCTACAACTGTCTGCCATGAACAACTTCCGTCACCATCTTCTCTAAGGAATTTAGTTCCACCACTCTCTCCTGTAGATAGGATAGCAGTACCTTCTGGAGTAGATGTAACAGAAGCCCATGTTAAGCCACCTGAGTTACCAGATTGTTTAGATAAGAACTGACCGTTACTACCAGCATTACTTATTTTTAATTTCTCTTCACTTACTACATTTGTCTGTATAGAAGCTTCTACTACACTATTAGTAGCAGGAGTATTAACAGTAGTAGCTGAACCAATTAAAGTGATAAATATACTAGATCCACTAGGAGGTGCTGTACAGAACTTAATTCCATTACTACCTTCTAGATAGAAACCTTCTTCAGCTGCATCATATGAACCAGAGTTAGGTTTTTGTAAGACACCATTTAAACTAACTAATAGTTGTCCAGGTGATGTAACACTAGCTGCACTACCACCATCTCTTAAGTCATAAGAGACAATAGATCCGTTATATGTAGGACTACCAGATGTTTGACCATCATTTACTACAGTTAGTAGTTTATAGTCTCCAACTGATGTAACTTCAGCATAATTAGATCCATCATAGACCTTCATCTTATTGGAGCCTGTATCAAAGAACAGGTCACCTTCTGCTAAAGCAGTACCGTCAGGTTGTTGTGTAGGAGTACTACCAGCTACTTGATATCTTTGATTGAAATCAGTTACAAGTGTCTGAGCACTAGCTACACCAGCTTCATCTACTATTAATCTATGGTAATCATAGGTATTCAAGGTACTTGTAGTTTGTACCAACATACCTTTACCAGCTGCTATGGTAGTGCTGTGGAGGGAGGAGTCGATCCCGTTAATTGTGACAGTAGCTCCACCAAGTGTCCTACCAGTTGTACTGACACCTGAACCATTAACAACAATGCCGCCAGCGTCTGCAATGGAAACAATAGTACCAGCATCATCATTAGGATCAGGGTTAGTGTTGGGGAATTTAAGTTCATCATCAATAGGATAAAATCCACCTATATCTTGTACAATTGCAACTATCTGATCGTTAACGGCTTTTGCAGTCGGTAACTGTACGTCAGTAGAACTTCCGCTAACCGATGTGACAACGCTCTTGCCATCAAGCAAGTTAAGCTCGGCAGTAGTCGAAGTAAGTGCGGTAGCACTGGCAAGAATACTAGCGGTATCACTAGGCATCCCAGCAAGAGTGACCAACTCAGCATCAAGAGCGATTTTACCTTGTGAAATAGCTGCATCAGACTTGATATCAGCATCAACAATAGTGTCATTAACTATATTACTAGAAGCTACAGAGTTGGCAGCTAATTTCGGATGAGTGACAATCCCAGCTGCTAAATGAACTTCGTCGATAGATCCGTCAGTATAATGCTCTGAATCACATGCATCATCAGCTAGTTTTGAACTATCTACAGCATCTGCAGCTAGTTTAACTGTAGTAACAGAACCAGATGATAGATGCTCTGCATCAATAGACCCATCTGTATAATGTTCAGAGTCGCAGGCATCATCTGCTAACTTAGCACTTGTTACTGCATCAGCTGCAAGCATACCTGTTTCTACAGCTCCAGTAGCTATAGTAACTGCACCTGTATTTGCTATTGTTACATCACCTGATACAGCGACTTCAGTAGCTTTATTCGAGCCATTACCAACAAGAATCTTAGCACTATCTAAGTTTTCTAATTTAGTAAATACAATAGCTGCATCAGATTTAATATCAGCGTTTACAATGGTATCGTCAACTATATTACTAGAAGCTACAGAGTTGGCAGCCATCTTAGGGAAGGTAATAATTCCTGATGCTAAATGAGCTTCATCTATAGATCCATCAACATAATGTTCAGAGTTTATAGAATCATCGGCTATGTTATCTCCATCTACAGCATCACCTGCTAACATTGCATGTGCAACTGTACCTGTATCACCTGTTGTTACTACCGTACCTGTTACGTTTGGTATAGTAATAGTTCTATCAGCAGTTGGATCAGTTACTGTTACTGTTGTTTCATAAGCATCATCTGTTGCTCCTTCAAATATAAGAGTAACATCTTCTGCTAAAGTTAGGTCACCAGTCATAGTACCACCAGTATTCTGGAAGGACCTATTACCTATCTCTTGTGTCTTATATAAGTTCTGTGTGTAGTTATCATTTAAGTCTTCTGATTTAATAGCTGACCCTGCATAGAAGGTGGCTGTTAAACTGTCAACATTCGTCTGCCTTAATATTTTGATTTTAGCTCCATTAGCTGGAGCACTATTAAATTGTACCGTTGTAGCATTAGCTAATGACCATGTACTAGTTGCTTGAACGGTTGCGTCAACCTGAACTTCAATGTCAGTTGACTTTAAATATGGAAATGTGAATGAGTAATTGGTGGTGGAGCCATTACCTGTATACGATTGTTCTGTAACAGCCATAATTTGTTATTTAGCCATGTTAAGTAAAGTTCTTTCTTCTTCAGCTTGGTTTTGTATCTTTATTGCACCTTCTACATCACCTGCTTTCATTCGTCTATTAGCTGATCTTTGTAATAAGATTTGGTTAGCAATCTGAGGTTCTTCTATCGCTAATCGTGTTTCTGCTCGCTTCTGTGCAGCATTAACTAACCTAGTAATTTCTTGGTTAACAGGTAGCTTCATTACATCAAGATCAATTCTATCGTCAGAAATACCTTCATGACGTGATCTATGAAAACGTAATCGAGCTAATTCTTTATTGTACCTGTTAGATTTCATCAATCTTTGAATCTGTTTGAATAGCTTCTCTTCGCCTATATACTCCATAATCTTTTCTCTTTCTTTAGTGCTATACTTATAAGATCCTGTAGAATCCATTCCTAACTTAGAATGTCCTCTCCAGCCTGTTTTATGAAGCCAGATACGCCATGGTTCAGCACCATCACTAATTTTTAAAGGGTTGATTGCATTTAAACCTCTTAAGAAAGGATTACTAATATCATTCAGTGGGTCACCAGTCCAGAAATCTTTTTGCTCTGGTAGTGTACTAGAGAAACCAGGTAGTCTATTCGCTACATATTCATGGATTTCACCTTCAATATCCTTTTGTGTAGATGAAATACCATCACTTAAGACACCTAATCCACTAGATAAAGGTATCCATCCTCTAGCACTATTGGCTGCTAATCTATTCCATGCATTTAAGTCACCATTTATAGCAGCTACAAGTGGCTCCATGCCCTGTAAAGGTGTTTCATTAAGGAAACTAGCAGAGATAGTCCACATGAGTTTAGCCTGCCAATCCTCAAGGAATGGTTGTTCTATATCTGTAGAATAATATGCCATATCACCTATGATACTAAGCACTTGTTCTACACCAATGATACCTTTATAGCTAACCCATTTACCACCTATATTAATAGTCTTAGGTTCATACCCAAATTGATCTCTTTCCTTTCTTCTACGGCCAGCATTGTAATTACCATTACCTCTGATGTTACCACCTACTGCATACTGCCATAAACTACCAGCCATTAGACCAGCAAACGCCATGCGTCCTACATATTCAGCTCTTAAGTTTTGATATATAACCATAGCATTTGGTGTAGATGCCATATCAATACCATGTTCTTTTAAAGCTATTTCTATAAGTTCAGGGTTATTACCAGCATATATAGTTTTACTATACTTATTGATGCCAGGTATTGCTTGTAAAGGAGTCCAACTTGAAGCATTTTTAACTACGTTACTACCAGTTCTGGGGAACATGAATAGTTCTTTAGATACAGGATATGCTGTAGTAGCTTGGTTAATCCATGTAGCAAGTCCATCATCTAAGTTAAGTGATATTTCACCTGTTAAAGATTGTAATACTTTATCTGTTGGTAAACCATTTGCATCAAACATCTCTTTAGATACACGCTTTTCAGCAGCGGCTATCTTCTTCCAATCAGCAAAACCAAATTCACTAAAGACTTCATCATATGCTCTGACTCTTGTTAGCCAATGAGATATATGAGTCCACGTAAAGACGTCAGGGAATACCATCCCAGTCATACCGTAACGCATAGCTGGATGCCTTGCTAATTGATTCAATGCTTTAGCTGAATCATATTGTATTATCCGTCCCCAATTATTCTCAGCCTCCCATACTGGGCGCATATCTTCTAAGATATCCCAGTCTTTAGTTTCTTTAAATATAAAGTCCTTTCTATATGCTTTCATCATTAACTCAGGGTCCTTATGAGCCCTCTTCATCATTTGGAAAGCATCATGCAAAGCCCTTCTATTGGTCTCAAACAGTGCACCATTATAGTACAATGTACGTTTGAATCCTTCGAATCCATCTAATGGACCTAATAAACCATGACCTATTAAAGAAGTTATTGGTCTTAATGTTAACTGAGCAGTATTACCTATACCAGCTCTAAAGGCTGATAGTCCACTAAGTACATTATTATACCTAACACCCCAAGCACCTCTAGCAAAGAGATTAAGTTGTTTAGGATCTGGACTCTTAATCATACCCATAGGAGTAATCTTAGATGCAGCCCACTTATATAGTTTCTGTAATGTATCAACATCACCTCTACTTTCAGCAAATGCATCTATTAAAGGACGCATAGCTAATGGATTAGTATCAGCTAATTCTTTAAGAGTTTTAGTAAATTTAAGGTTTCTAGCATGTATAGAGTTTTCTGCCATTTTAAACTCTTGACTAAGAGTATCAATAACAGTATCTATATCTTGAGGTGGTACATTATCAAACCAATTCTTATTCCTTAACTGCCAACCAGAGATATATTTATTAAGTGCATACTCATCTAATAGGAATTGAAGCTTATCAATAATAAGATCCATACCCCTACCATCATCTACAAAAGGTTGTAGTTCTTGAATAGCTTGACTCATTGTAGTTGCTTCTCTACCTAGAGTATCCATAACTCTAGCAGAATTATTAGCTATATGCCTTCCTAAGAATCTATCTGTTAAGTCACGCATAGCGAATGCTGCTGCTCTGGCTTGCTCTTCGTTGATGTATTCAACTCTGAACTTACCCATAAGCATATTCTTAACATCTTTATCGTTAAGAAATAAATTCTTAAGTTCACCTATATTCTCTGCACCTATGATATCCTCATAAATAGACCATGCTGCAGAGTCCATTTGTTTAGCAGTAAATCTAAATCCATCTACTAAAGCATTAAATCTACCTAAATCTCTAGCTTCCTCAGCTACACCTAATACAGCATCACGAGAAGTAGAACCTACCATAAGACCCTTGGTTCTCATAGCTTCTGTAATAACAGGTGCATTATCACCTGCTGTTACTCCTAATTTATTAGCTGTTGAATCAGCCATATTACGAGCTACATTACCAGGAGGTACACCTTGTCTAGCTCTATTAGCTTCACTAGTTACAGGAGTGATATCAGGATCGAATGTAGTATCAGTAGGATCTCTTGTTTCTAATTTACGTCTAGCTGCTTCATTTGATTCAGCTAATTTACTTTCTTCTACTTGCCTTATGTAGTCATCTATATTATCGTTTATACCTAAAGCACCTTTTAAGTTCTCAAGTTCTTCTAGTAACTGTTTTTTAACAGAAGGTGCTACAGAAGGATTACTTAATTGGGTTTGTATCTCTTGGTATCTTATAATCTTTTCAGGGTTACCTGCATTCAGTACCTCTCTAGCTTTATATTGTATGGCTTTATCATCTAATGGCTCCATCCAATCTAGAGTCCTTTTACCACCTTTAATCTTGATGAAAGCTCCTAATGTTGAACCTAATATGCTTAACATTGATGTATCAAACATATTTTTATAACGTCTTACTGATGGACTATCATCATCTAATGTTTTAGCCCAATCAGGAATAGGTGCCATACCTTTTTCACCAAAGACACCAGGGAAGAAATCAGCTAATACACGTAATGCATTATGCTCTTCACCTTCATCACTGATACCAATAATAGCAGCCTCTTGTACTGTAAAGGCACCTGCTCCAATCAAAGCTTTTTGTAGCCATGGCATTGCAGCTGGTAATCCTTTTAAAGCTCCTGCAGTAGCACCACCTGTATATATAGCAGGTATAACCACTGAAAGTACTCTTCTTGCACCTTGATGAAGGTCACTATCTAGTTTTGTTTTTTCATCCCACGCATCATCTAATTTAGCTGCACCTGGTAATAAACCAACTGCATCCATGAAGAAATCAGCTACAGCTAATCCAGGTGCTGATAGTCCTTGGAATGTATTCTGTAAGTTTGCTAATGGATTATTAGCACCAGGATAGAACCCACCTTGATTACGGTTTATATTTTCATATGTATCACCGTAGTATTTTATATACCAGTTATCTTTTAAAGTAGCTCTTTCCTGATTGATTTCACCATCTACTCTATATGGCATATTCCACCATATATTATGCTCATCATCTTTAGCTTGTTTATTTTCAGGCTTAGATAAATCGATCTGTGGTTGCTTTACTTCTTCTTCAGGTGGTGATTGAGGTATTACAGTAGGTGAAACAGTAGGATCATAACTAGTCCCTTGTTCCTCCGCCTCTTCTTGTCTAATTTGATCTAGTATTTCTGACATTATCTATCCTCCACTTGTTCTTGTAAGAAGTACTCAGGTTCAAGACTTGTATCACCTATATTTGGTGATGGAGTTCTTTCAGGTGGAACAGCTCCTGGTTGTAAATGTGTAGGTATTCTACTTCTTAATACTATATGACCATCAGAATTGAATTCAAACTTTAAACCAAGCTCTATTCTATTTCTGTAGAGATCACCAAACTCAGTAAATCCAAAAGGTATATTAACATACCCATTATAGTCAACATCGAAACCTTTATATTCAGGGTATTTAGTTTGTAATAGGTCAGTAAGAGAATACCGGAAAGCATCCTTCATAGGAATCTGCCCAGTCTGATTTACAATATCAGCATAGATATTCCTCTGAATAACATCTCTATCATTTATTACTGTAGTTGGACCTTCAGGTGACCAGACGTTCTCAACCTTAGCTTCAAGTATCTCATTCTGACCACCCTTTAAGAACCTAGGCTGCATAGTATCTGGTAAACCTTCCGAACCGAACTTATGATGACTAAGTAATAAATTAACGAAATCAGTTTTACTCATAGATTTATTACTTAACTCATAAGCTATATGAATACTCCGTGGTATAGTGACTGAATCTCTTCCTTCTTGAATTTCTATGTAAGTAAATTTTAACTCTGTAGCAGGTATAGCATTTAAAACATCAGGACTATTTAAGTTACCATTAGCTTTAGCTATAACGTCTACAATTGTCTGACTACTTACAGCTCCTGGTTGCTTAGTGTCAGTGAAAATGAATACATCATGTACTTGACCACTAGCCTCTTCGCCAGTTGAAGGTGGCCTTCTTTGATAAAAACCTTCACCTTTTCTCAGGTCTTGAGTAGCTATTTCCATGGCATCAAATCTTAGTCTATGTAAATTATTATTAGCTATATCTTCATCGTATTTACCTGACATAACTAAATCATTCCAAGCAACGTGCCAATCTTGCTCTAAATAATTCAATATAGCCGCAGCAGAAGGATGCTCACCACTTTGTAGTTGGCTAGGACTAATTTTAAGTATTGCTGAGATTTGTTTCTCAAGGTCCTTTCTTAGTACTACATTAGTTATACCTGATTGGTATCTTGCAGCTGCAGGTTTATATAAAGATTGTATTACTGGCCTTTCTTGTAAATCTGAGGGTAATCTACGGAAAGCTAAAGCAACTTCATCCATATCTCCAGTTAAACTTGCACGCCATAAAGCTTCTATATTTTTTATATCAGATCCATCATCTGTTTCTTGAATAAAAAGAATCTGACCAAGAGCCTTCATTGTCTTAGTATTACCTTGACTTTTCGCTGTTTTATATGCCTGAAAAGCATTCTCTACCTGTTCTTTAGTAGTTATACTTGTTAAAGATAAGTGTGCTTTCTCACCTCCCTTTGCATACTCTCCAGTACCATTCAACATATGATTAACATCAACTAAATTAAGTGCATCATTGGCCTCAGCTTTATCTTCCTCTTTTTTGGCTAGTGCTTTACCTGCCGCAATAATTGCATCATCTAGCTGTTCTTCTAGTATATTTCTACCACCTTCTTTCTTAGAAGTATATCTTTCTCTCCATGTAGGACAGTTATCTCCGGTACATCCAGGTATTTTAGAATCTAGAAGATTATCTCTGAATGCTTCTAGTTGGATTTTATTAAGTTTACCACTAGCAGCTACGTCTTTAAACATACTTACAGCTGCTTCAGCAGTATTCTCATTATAACCTGCTAAAATTTCACCACCAACAGTAGTCTGCCTGTAGGAGTGATCTCTGTAAGTAATTATACCTTGCTGTATAATACCTGGTAATTTTGCTTCATCACCAATAAAAGCTATAATTCCATCTGCTGTTTGGAGTCTTATCTTTTTATCAGATACTAACTTATCTAAATCAGCTAAATCAGAAGATACTGCAGCACCTCTTGTAGTAAAATGTGCGTTTATCTTCTGAGCACCTACACCAGTAAGTCCAAACATTTTGATGAGTTCACGTCCTCTCATCTTATAATATTCACTTACTGATTCAGCATTCCAATTTAAAGAGCTACCATCAGGACCAGTTACATATCTTTTTAAATTTGCTTCTATGCTATCTGTTTGATCAATTAGCTGATTAGCTATTTTCTCAGAAAGATATGAACTACTATTGTCCATAACGCTTCTGAGATATTCAACAGCTTTTATATCTTTATCAGAAAAAGCTTTATTTCTTCCTGCTATTATCTCTGCTCTAGTCGTTTCATCAAGATTGGAGAGTTGATTAATAGCCTCATTAAACTTATCATCCTCAAGTAATTCTGCGAATTTCTGATCATCTTGGAATCTACCAATTGCCTCAGTACTTTTCGTAATAGCTGAGTACATATTCTGATAGAATTTTGGAGCCCATTCTTGTAACCATTGGGACTCTTGACCATAGATTTTAGCCTGGTCTTCTATCTTTTGTAGTTCAGTTCTCTTAGCTACTCTAATAGCTTCATTCCTTGTCTGAAACTTCTGATTCCTTAAGTCATTGAGGACTTGTTGGTTGAACAATTCAGATCGTCCAACCCCTTCAAGTCCTCGTTCAGTTTGATCTCTAGATTTAAGTAGAGATTGTAAGTTCTCTTTCTGTGCGTTAATAATATCCTGCTGTTGTCTTTTATAGGAACTTATTCCCAGATCACCAGCATCTTCCCTTTTGAACCGCCCCTTGGGACGAGAACGGAAGAATCCAGAATTTGTCATGTTTTAAACAAGTGTCAGGTTTACATCAATTTGGCTATAATCGACACCTAGATAACCGTTGTCCATTTCTCCTACTGCAGAAGGAACTTTGGTTAAGACATCTTGTGCTACAACACCACGATATCTTTGTCTAGTATTATCTATATAATTCCATTCATAAATATTCAAACCAGAAGGTGATACACCAACGTGTTCAATATTCTCTTTTAGTTCTATATCTGATTTAGCAAGATATCCACCAGCCATAGTACCAACAGTACCAGCTATACCAGATATAGTATTACCCCATACTTGTGCAGCGGCTGCACTAGGTGAGTGATAGACACCATAAACAGGCTGAGGTCCAAAGTCATATTCACCAAGCTGTCTAGGATACAAGAACTCAGCCCTTGGTGTAGCGATTACTCCTGGTACTTCAGGTAGTACGCCTGGGTCTAACATTCTGTTTGCCTCTGCAGCTAAGTCTGCTGACTCTCTATCTCTAGCTATTTCTTGTACTCTTGAATCTCTATTCATCGTAGCACCAGTTAAAGCAGCATTAACTGCAGACATTTTCTGGCCCATTTCAAAATAACTTGCCTGACTTCCTTTAGCTGCTCCACGTCCAGTAGCAGTTCTAGCACGCATTTCACCTTCAGCTTCTAAGAATTTCAGACGAGTATCTGCTTGAGTATAGCGTTGTTCTGCTTCTATCTCTTCAAGACTTCTATATTCATCTTCCATAGCAGCATTAGCTGACCTTTCATTTAAGGAGATTTGTCTGCTATAGACATAATTAGATTTCTCATACTGATGATCTAAGGAGTCTTGCTCACGCTGTCTTATCTGTACTTCTTGTATATACCTTTGTATATTAGTAGCGTCTCTATAATCAGCGGCTGCATTCTCATTCCTTGCTTTAGTTTGAATAACTTGAACTGCCTGTTCTCTATCTGCTAAGATTTTCTCCCTCTGCATATTCCAGAGTTCAACATCATATTCATGAGAACGTTCAGTATATTCATTCTGGGCATCTGCTTGTTTTCTGGCAGCTCTAGCAGCAGAAGAACCGGCCATGTACTGACCACCAATAGCGGCACCAGCAAGGGCTCCGGCAGTTAGAGTTAATGCAGTACCAGCTATCGCAGTACCACCAACAGCAACGGCTGCTCCACCCCATCCTAAAGCAGCACCAATTAGAACAGGTAAGAAGTTCTCTCCCTTAGCACCAGATAAAGCTAACTCTTTTTCAAGATGATGTCTACCAGGACTTCCTGGCATCATATTCATTTCAGCGTCATTCATTGGTACGCCGAATTCATTCATCATACTATACATAAATTATCCTCTCCTATAGAATCGTGGTGAATAAACTCCTTCCCACATCATTGAATTTAAAGATACAGGGAACGGTGAATCATTAAATAACCTGACTTGGAAGTTATCTGTTTTCTGGTGTATTGGTAAAGTAAATACTGATTGCTCAGCTAATGCGATATCATTAGCTAGATATGTATCAGCTTGTTGTACTGGACTTAAGTTATACCATTCATCTAAGTAGATTACTATCTTAGCACCACTAGCAGGTGCATTAGTAAATCTTATAGATGTATCACTTAAGAAACTCCAAGCTGTATTAACAACATTATCTACTCTAACTTTAACTTGATCTCTATCTATATATGATATATCATCTTCAATCCAGTTGAAATCTGTAGTAGAAGCATCTCCAGTATAGGTTATAGTACCTTGTTCTATACCTGTTGATTTCAGTTTAAAGCCCATAACTCCTGATAGCCCAACTGCAAATTTCATTCTAGCTAAAGTTAAATTAGCTGTAAAATCTGTTCTTGTTTTATTCTCATCAGTCCTAAAGTATGTCTTAGGTAGTATAATATCGAAATCATATTTCCATCCTACAATAACATCAGCAGCAACACCAGATAAATCTTTACCACTTACTTTAAAGTACGGGTCACCATCATCAGTAACAACAGTAGGTGTAGTAGTAAATCCAGATTCAATGAACTGTCCTGTAGCTGTAGTACCTTTAATAACAATAACTGGTGATAATGTAGTTACATTAGCCCAAGGTATATAGCATTTAGAAAAGTTATTAGTTGAGTCATAAACCACTGTTGCATTATTGGCGGCGTTCCTAGCATTACTATATAAGTCCATGCAGGGATTAATTCTTTGTCCGTCATTATTAACTATAATAGCATCAGAAGGGCTCTGACTTAAACTTGCTTTACTTAGTGTAAACTGACTACCTTGTTTAGTAACTGCATAGAACTCATCAGAGTCTGCAGCGATAGTCTGTACTGTACCAGGTAACTGCCAATTAAACCACGACTGTACTAGGTTCTTTTCTCCATCACCATATGTTAGATAGAAATAAACCTTATTTGAAGTTTGATCAGATAGTGCTATGAATTGGTTTTGTGGAGAAGCAATTAACGTATCAACTGATTCTGGTACCCACTCATTCACAACTCTACCAACGTCTAAAACTTGAGGATTCTCGTCTTGGCCACGTGTGACCATACCAAATATACGAGTGTAGGCTGGCGTCTTACTTATAAAATTAATATTCGTACCCATATCAACAGGGTCTACTAAAGTATCCATCTCATAATTAGAGATAGTACTGATTTTAGTTGAAGTTGGTGTCAAAACCCCGTCTGCAGAATTCATTAAAAATTGTTGATTCTTACTAAAGAGTACAAGACCCTGTGTTGTAGGAATAACGGAATGTAATGCTGCTGGTCGGATTGTTGCACAACCTATATCAACTGGATCGGCATCAGTAACTATCTGTGCAGAAGTGAAATAGAAATTATAGAAATCCTTTGATTGACTCATTGATACATTATCTTCTGATAAGAATCCGAGTCTGTTGTTATGGAAAAAGCTTTGTTGTATTTTATTTCCTACAAAGCTAGGATGTGAATTAGTTATATCATCTCCTACTAATCTATCAGTCCAAGTAATTTTTTGGAATACAAATGTATTAGCAGATGAATTAATCAATTCATGTGGCATTGTAGCTGCATCTAAGCCTGGTGATTTAGAAGGGTCTCGTGCTTCATCCCAATAACCAGGTCCAGATGTACCATCATCTGCCACAAATTTTGCCCAATATGTATCAAATGTAGATGCTGTATTAATTATTTTAACTGTATGACCATTGAAAGATTGAGCAGGTAGTTGTGTTATATTACCTACTTGATCCTGGAATACACTTACAGAACTTCCAGTTAAACCACCTTCAGCAGTTATAGTGAAAGCACTATTTCTAGTTAATTGCAAACTTGATTGATATACAACAGTTGTTAGTCCTGATATACTTAAGGCATCAATTGCTGTTTTAATCTTACCTAATGCATCTGAATATGAATCATCACTATCTGTAGTAACTGAGGCACTTTGACCTGCAACTACTATAGTATATGTTGTACTAACAGCTGTACCACTTAATACAAGTGTAGCTTGTTTATTAAGAGTAAATGATGGATCAGCTTGTTTAGCTGCTATTATTAAATTGTTAGTTATGATAGATGTGTCTTGTACGGTAAGCACATCATAATTTGTACGAGCTCCTGTAAGGTATGCCTGTGCTCCTGTACCATACGTAACAGTGCAGGCTACCCCAGTGGTAGCATTCCATATATCTATGTCCCCTGTAGAGCCTCCTGACGCAGGCTTTATACATCCTATATATTTCTCTGTTGATGTCCTAGCAATGTAGAACCATTTTGACGAATCATATGTGGTACCAGTACCTAAATTAGCAATCCATTTAAAACCTGGCCTCTTAGTTAATCCAAAAGTCGGGTCAGGATAACCATTAAGACACTCACGGACTTGACCAGGAAGTTTCTTATCATCAGATTGTTTCGATACTCCACCTAAGTAATTGTCAATTCGCTGAGTTACTGCTGGCATTATCTTGTAAGTACTTGGTAAGGGTTATAACTTTGGTAGTAGTTTTGTTGTCCTTGTGGGTGCCCAAAGAAAGTAAACTGACCTTGTTGTGTTTCATATTCTAAAGCCCTTGCCCTAGCAAAAGCTTCCTGTTGTTGTAACATTTGATACTGATTAGGATCTCCTATTATTCTTTGAGATACTAGTGTAGCAGCTCTAGCTGTGATGAAATCTTGAATAGGTTGAGGTAAATCTACCCAATCAAATTCCCATATAATATCACACTCTACAGTTTCACCTGATATATCTGATAAATCATATGTATGATGTTGTCTATCATATAACTTACCACTTCTTCTGATGCAATCAAATTCTGCATTAGCACTATTTTCAGTGAGTTTAATTTGAAGCATATTATTTGGGATAGCTATTTCATTACTAGTATCCCTTGTCATTTTATAATGGTATTCTGTATTGAATGTCCAGCCTTCTGATTGTACCTCCCTTGATACCTGTAACAGTGTATCGTATGCAATCGCAACGTCTGGGTTGGTTTGATCGAGAGTGGTTACAGGAGCCTGACCACATGATGACAGTATTTGATTTATAGCTGGTAATTCTGCGGTGGCGTTTGTGGTTGGAAAAGGCATAATATTTATTAAGAAAAAAGGGGAGCGTGAGAACTCCCCATATAGTATAATTAGAAAGCAGCGTTTCCTGAAGAGCCTACTGCAGCACCTGCAATAAGTTCTACACAAGCAGCTGGGTTCAGATAGTCAGCTCCCATTGCGAGACGTCCTAGAATGACATCGCCCTGGTAAACCACTGATACATCCCCGCTTGTAACTTGTACTTGAGGTCCGATTGCTTCTACAACACCTGCGCCTTCCTTCTGGAAGATAAGTCCGCAGCTGTTAGCGAATTCAGTCTCTTCACCGTACTCGTTATTGATTCCGGTTACGTCGGTTGCAGCATCTTCTACTGCTTCTCCAACGAAGGAACCTGTGTTACCTGGTGAGGTTACACCTGGGTTTGTAGCGGAAGCGGATCCATACTTAGTACCATAGGAACTGAAGAATGGGATGTTCATTGACTTGAAGATCTTGATGCCTGCAATTTCAATGATACCGTTTCCTTTCTGTAGTGCATCTCCTTGATCATCACGATTTACTAGTCCATTTGTGCCTACGGCTTGGATTAGTTCATAGTATTGTCTTGGGTTTAATACACCTACACGTCCGTCGTTACTAACTCCCTTCTCGTCAAGAGCAGCAGCAGCATCGTAGAACGCATTAATTAGACTAGCAGATGCATAAGCATCAGAAGCCTGGTTGTTTGTACCAACACGGATCTGTGTTCCGCCTGGTTCTACGAAGTTAGCCTTCGTAATTGGACTTGCAGCCCTAGCACCACGAGCGATAGCTCTGAAGATAAGACGGTCATACTTTTGAGCAAGTGCATAACCAATCTTCTTAGAGATTTCACCACGTAGTTCGTAGTGTGCAAGAGTTTCATCTAGTTCATATACGAATGCACTAGAGATGAGAAGATCGTCAACTGTAATTGTCTTCTCTGCTACTGGAGGTGCGCCGTCAGTGTTACCTAAGATAGCGTTTCCTGGTGTATGATACTCGGCTTTGGTGTGACCCGTATAGATGAACTGCAAAGATTTGCCGTTCTTAAGGGTACGCTTCATTACCAGATCACGTGCGATTGCATTGTGCTGGAAGCCTTTGAACATCTCACCACTAAACAGCTTTAGGTATAAAGCACGGGCGTCACCTGTAGCATTAGCCTGGCCTTGCCTGGTAAGTGAGGTAGTCAGGTCTGAACTCTGATGAGCCATTGTTTAATGTAAAAATAAAAGTGTATATAATTTCTTCAGCTGAAAATTTTTGCGCTATGTTTTATCCGTTGTGGTCTTTCCCACCGTCTAGACGGCTAAGGGTATCCGACGTATCGGGCCAAAGCCAAGGCAGAGACGGTCCGACTCTGAGGTGCCGTCTCCACTTCCCTTAGCCTGTTAAGGCTTCCTCTAGGGATTGAGGTTCGTCATCACCATCTGTACCAGGAGGTTGGTAATCACTGGGCATAGTATCCACAGGTTCTTTAACCTCTGGTTCTGGTGATAGACTAGTAATGTTTGCTCTCATTGCTGAGGTTTGTTGTGCCATTAGTATTCCTCCAATTGGCATGGTGGACAGGATCTACAGTGCTTATGTTCAGTCATATGTAGACCCTCTATAAAAATAAAGAACCCCAAAAGCAACCAAACGAGTGCTAATGGGGATTCAAAAAACTTCATTAGAAGTTATACTTGACACCAAGTTTGGTGCCGTATGCGTTATCAGCATCTTCATCAGTGATGAATGATACTTCACCATACACATCTAGGTTATCAGATGCAGCTACGGTACCCCCGAGCTTACCTGAGAACTCACTGGTTCCGTCAACAGCGTCGCCATTAACGAGAGCTGGTCCACCTTGAATGTAGTATCCAAGATCACCTACTTCTCCTTCATAGCCTACGTGTAGATCGGTAGTACGGGAAGTATAATCGCCGCCTGTATAAGATGCGTTAGACTCGACGTTTACATAAACGCCAGCCATTGCAGGTGCGGAAGCGATAGATGCCGCTAGAGCAAGTGCAATTTTTTTCATGTTAAGTTAATTACTTTGTAGTTTTTGTGTACTCAACACCACGATACCTTAGTTTAACAGTCATTGTTAATACTCCAGTACCACATCCCCGTTCCATGATGTGGTTTCATGCGTTCCCCGAAGGGAGTGAACGGACGTAGCGTGAGGTGGCTTCTTCTGATTTCGACTATCGAGCCGCCAGTATATTATGCTAAGTCAAGTGGGAAGTTATGTGCATTTCTTTCGTGCATTACTTCCATACCTAAGTTGGCACGGTTGAGCACATCTGCCCAAGTTGGTACCACTTTTCCTGAAGAGTCAAGTATAGACTGGTTGAAGTTAAACCCGTTGAGATTGAATGCCATAGTACTGACTCCCATAGAGGTAAACCATACGCAAACGACTGGGAAAACAGCAAGGAAGAAATGAAGAGAGCGACTATTATTAAAAGAAGCATATTGGAAAATTAACCTTCCGAAGTAACCATGAGCAGCGACGATGTTATATGTCTCTTCCTCTTGACCAAATTTATAACCATAATTTTGTGACTCATTCTCAGTAGTTTCCCTAACGAGCGAGGAAGTAACGAGACTTCCGTGCATAGCAGCGAATAAAGCTCCCCCGAACATCCCAATAACACCGAGCATGTGGAATGGATGCATGAGGATATTATGTTCTGCTTGGAATACGAACATAAAATTGAAAGTACCGGAAATACCAAGAGGCATACCATCAGAGAAACTCCCCTGACCGAATGGGTATATCAAAAAGACAGCAAAAGCTGCTGAAACTGGTGCGGAATAAGCGACTGCTATCCATGGTCGCATCCCTAGTCTATAACTAAGTTCCCATTGTCGTCCCATGTAAGCTGAGATACCAATGAGGAAGTGCATGATAATGAGCTGATAAGGTCCTCCATTGTATAACCATTCATCAATACTTGCTGCTTCCCAGATGGGATAGAAGTGCATTCCGATGGCGTTGGAGCTGGGGACCACTGCTCCTGAGATGATGTTGTTTCCATAAAGTAAAGATCCAGCAACTGGTTCTCTTATCCCGTCTATGTCTACAGGCGGTGCTGCGATGAAAGCGATAATAAAACAAGTTGCTGCTGTTAAGAGTGCGGGTATCATAAGTACACCGAACCACCCCACATAGAGGCGGTTGTCAGTGCTAGTAACCCAGTCACAGAATTCATCCCATCCTTGAAGAGGGGATTTATTTAGTGTGGCTGTTGTCATTTAAAAAAGTCCAGGGATTATTTGTCCAGTAAAAATATAGGAACCAATTGCTGCAAGGAACCCAATCATAGCAAGCTGTCCATTGACACGCTCTGCATTTTCAAAGTAATCCTGATCAATTACTTCTACTTGTGGTTCAGTTGCAAATTTGTTGTTAGGCATTAGGGGTTAGAATAAGTGTACTGGGCGAGGATGATAGGTCAGGTCGCCGCTACACTATTTTATTTTTTAGGGGGTCTCCCTTTCTTGGTACCGTAAGTACCTTTTCCTTTAGGCATTATACTCCTTTTGGATAAAGTGTTCTGTTGATAATTTGTAATTCCTTAATCCATTGATTATCACTAACCTTACCTTGTTTTCTTCTAAGTCTAAGGTCATCCATAGCTGCATCATAAGGTTGGTAATTATTAGAAATTAGCATACCATCTTTATTATAATTCTGAGGATTAATCTGATTACCTGGGTAATTATCTTCATCTATCTCCTTATGTGTAGGAGTTAAACCTGGTATAGGATTACCACTTGGATCTACTGGAGGAAGATGCTGTCTTGGATCATGTCTATCTTGACCAAAATCATCTTGACCCCAGAACCTAGGTATACCTTGTATCACACCAGATGGTTCATGACTACGGTGTGCTATGGACATACCACGATTATTAGGAGTAGAATTCTTTACTAACCATTCAAATCCTAACTGGTTTACTCCTGGGGATAACTCCTCTTCATTAAATAATAAGTCACCTGGTTTAGGATCTACTGGTCCTACATCTATCTCCTTCATCCAATCATTCCTACCTTGTGAAGATGGGTATAAAGCCTCATTAGCTATCTTCAGTGTGTGATTAAGTAATCCTAATTTCTGTGTATGTTCATCAGTAAGCATTTTTTTAGAAGTTCACGTCTGGTGAACGGGCTAGTTTTTCCATAACATCCCTACGATAAGCAGGGTCATTATCATATCTTCTATCTCCCATAGCTGCAACAACTTCTTGTTGACTACGGAATACATCTGTACTTTCTTTTGGTGCTGTTCCTGTTACCATTTTACCATCGAATCCTATTGCGTCATTGTATCTATAAGCTAATGATCGTACTGCAAAGAATGCAGCAAGGGGATTACCCATCTCCATTACCTTATCGAACATGTCAACCTCTTGTTCATTGAGATTCTGTTGAGCCCAAGATAACATATTCTTATAGTTCTCATCACCACCGACAATACCCTTCAACTCTTTTACATCGTTTTCAGATAAGTCTTGTGGTGCATTTTTAGCTCTAAACTCAAGATGCATCTTAGCTAAATCTTGAGGTTTCATCTCATTTAATTTAGCAATAGTCTCTTCACTATACTTACCTTCACCTTCTATAGCTTGATTCCAAAGTTCATCTAAGACAGTAGTAGTATCATCTGCTTTCTCCTCTGTCTTAGCTTCAGGTTCAGGTGGGTTTTGTGAGTCTTCACTAGGTTCTGTCTGTTGTTGTTGTCCTAGTTTTTTCTCAAGTTCAATATAAGCCTTCTCTAATTCCTGAGCATTTTCATATTTACCTGCAAGGCGGGTGTCTTCCGCCTCTTGCATTGCTTCTCCAACTTGGAGAGAATCCTGCTCCTCCGCAGACAAACTATCTACGGAAGTAGTTTCAGTATTCTGTTCAAATGTTAATGTTTCTGCCATGATTTACTGTGGTGGTGCTTGTGGTGGTGGTCCTTCTCCAGCTGGTAACTGTGCTTCTGCAGCTTGTGCTTGTGCTTGAACCATTTGAGGTGCATTCTTCACTGCTTCCATTTCCGCAGCTTGTGCTTGTTGTTGCTGTTGTTCTTGCTGTATTTCATCCATACTCTTAACGAGATTAAGAACGTCAATACCTTGAGCAGCAGCAAGGCGTTTGATAACTTCTTCAGCATTAATATATTGTCCTATAGCTTCTGGACCCATTGTCTGTGCAATGGTAGTTAAGAAGTTACCTAATGCTTGTACATCTTGTCCTCTTCCTAAAGCATTAATACCCGCCACAATAATAGGCTTGACCATTCCTTTGGGAATACGGGGTATCTCTCCTGTTTTCTGGAAGACAGACAGCTTTCTATTTAAGTATGGTACTAAGAACTCAACTGTAAGTAGACCAAACAGTCCACCGAGTTGTTGCTCTAGTTCCATCTGAGTCATCTGTACTTCCTGTGCGGTAGTACGTTCTGAATCTCTTACACTAAGTATAAGGAAAGCTTCATTCAATCGGGTCTCTAATTGTGACATCAGCTGATAAGCTGTCTGAAAATCAGCAGTCTTACCAACTTGTACAACACCTATATCATCCGGTCTTCCTTGAACGATAGCTCCGTTGCCTGCAGTCGCCAGCGTCTGGGGTTTAGTAGTGCTTGAGGGTGATACTACAAAAACAACTTTAGCAGCTGCTGCAGAGCCTTCTACAAGTGCCTGAGAGAGTGCCTCTAAAGACTTAAGATCTCCTATAAACTGACCGACTCTACCTCTACCATAAGCTTCACCATCTACTGTATTGAATCGTAACGGTAACCATGGAGTAGCATCTACAGGTGCTTTACTTCTAGATTCTTTTAACTCTTTACCATATACTTCTTGGTGCCAAAGGAATCTATTGTTATCTCTGGTGACATGAGTATAAATATCACATTCATTCTTATCCCCATTGTTATCACCTTCATCAATTACTGAATCTAGTGCTGAAGTATGCATATCTTCAGGTAGATAATTTTCTATTAACTTTTTATTGATACGTTCTTTTGTGACTATTTCAATCACTTGGCCGTTACCATCTCGTTCTATTACAAAGCGGTTCAACGGGAATAATTTCAGACCTGCTTTACCCATAAAGATAAGAGCATTACCACCGACAACTAAATGCTGCAGTGCTTGGTGTATTACTACACGATCATCTGATGCAGCGATAGCATCGAGGATAGTGCGCTCTACCTTTGCAAAGGATAAGTCTAATTCTGATTTTACTTCCGGTGGAAACTCTTGCCCTAGCTGTGACTCATCAAGTTGTAACTTAAAGAAACTAGTTTGTGGAGGTACAAGTGATAGCGATAGCTTTGATGCTAATGCTACTACTCCTTTAGCTCCAACACTTTGCCAAGGGGTTTTGAGTTGTTTCATACCCTTGGCATTTTCTTCATGCCCTCTTATGAGATAAGGTAAGGTAAGTTTCGCTGCGTCTTCCGCTTCTGATAGAAACTGGGAACGATCACTAGATAAATAGTCGTAGCGTTCTTTTGCTGACATTGTTATACATTAAGATTAGTGATCCTTAAACCTTTACGGTTAAATCCTGCTCCTGTACCACTGTATCCACGATAAGGACGGTAGCCTTTCATAGAACCTTCAGCACCTTGAGCTTGTGTTGTGGCTGGAGAACCTCCTTGATTCATTGCATTCTGTGCAGCAAATTGTCGCTGTAAGGACTCATGTACTCCGCCTATTTGTTTGTTTAAACCTTGTACTGAACTCTCCCATGCAGAACTTAAATCTGATATAGATCCTCTTGTACTCCTTTGAGAATCTAAGAAGTGTTGAAACGCTTGACCAGTAGACATCTGAGTACCACCTATATCATAGGTTTTCTCTATGTTCCACTGTTTCATAGCATCTGCCCACCGTTGATCACTACCACTAGCAAAGTCAGCGAACCTTTGATCTTGCTGCCTATTATAATCAGCAAACCTAGTATCCCAATCACTCATGTTTGATGATTGTCTTTGCTGGTTAATTAAATTTCTCTGAGAGTTTCTCCAGTTTTCTAAATCACTTAACTGATCTCTATACCATGGTTTATAACTACCAGCAACAGAATCGCTGCTATGGTCGCTTTGATCTTCATAAGCTTCGCTCATCCTTTGGCGAAGGAAAGCCTCCCATGAGTCAGGACCGCCTCTAAAGGCCTGCCAAGCCGGACCTCCATCCCTCCAAGCTTCCGCAGCCCTACCACTTTTTTTCCAGCTACCTGGTCCTTCAAGTGGTTTAAAGGTAGACCAATCCATACCTTCATATAAACTTGCCATGTTATTCCTCCAGTCTATGTTTATACCACTCTATTACAGAGCGTTGTCCTGCTTTATACATAATAATATTGTACTCCTCTTTAGGATGTGGGTTGACGGGTGGGAATTTATCCTCCATCTCATGTAGAAGAGATTCAGGATTGGGGCCGAGCAATGGCTCAAGCGTATTGGGGTAGGTTGACATTGCTATGTTCGAAGAAAGCTGGCATACGGGCTCGCTGTGTGTCAGAAAACTCTGGGGCTTTGCCCTCATACATTAAGCGATCGCTAGCATCCAGCCAAAATTTTTTGTCCAAATATTTATCAGTAGTATTTATACCTAGAGGTTGAAGAACCCAGTTAATGGTGGCCTTCCTAAGTTTATCCAAAGAAGGAGAAGGAGATAGACCCAACTCAGTACATACAAGAGAATTACATCCGACGTGGATCTGTTCGTCTCTTGAAATATCAGCAGATACTGTCCTAAGAGGAGCATCCCCATTAAACCTAAAGAAAGGGAGTAGAACGAAGAAGATGGCCCGTTCTGCGACCAGAGCTTTGGTAATTGTATGGTCAGGATGTGCAAGCCATGCATCTCTTATCCTTTTTGCCTCCAGTTCTGACTGTGAATCTTCTTTAATACCATGGGCATCTACGATATATCCAAGTGCGAGATCGTGTCGCTCCTCGTCTTTAACATTTGAGAGCAGAAGCTCCCGAGCGTGATCGGGAACCTCTTTTGTAAGTGCTTCAGTGATGAATTCTCCAACAGGTAACTCCATGTGACGTATTGCGAGTGCACGTCTAATAGCATCTTCTGATCCATCTTTAAATAATCCGGCGGTGGGTTTTACGGGGGACCACTTCCGCTTACGGTCCATTAATTTTTGATATGGTGTTTTTCTCATCATTCTTGACAATCACAGGTTAGCGCCTCGTTTCCGAGGATATCCTGTAAGTAATCATCGACTTCACTTTGATCTAATGCTGCATACGCATCGGTCTTGTCCTGTACGTCGCCCATTACTTGCAGGGAGTAGTAAAGGGAGGTCTGGGGTGAAATTAACCACTCTT
>VTLG01013047.1_pt1 | contig 27566 bp, 35 predicted proteins | sample 4694571 | NCBI WGS metagenome assembly VTLG01 (sample SAMN12604809, study PRJNA352737) | marine metagenome | biome: ENVO:00000447; feature: ENVO:00000209|ENVO:00000569|ENVO:01000036; material: ENVO:00002151; isolation source: viral sequences binned using virsorter ...
AATAAGAGCGACAGAGACAGGGGCTACATTAAATAGTGGTTGGAAGACTTGGAGAGCAAGTGTAAGAACTAAATGTAACTCTATGCAAACACAAATAGATAATGCTAGTGATGTTGATGCGTTAGCCACTTTGTTTACTTATACGGAACAAGAGGACAAATCAATTACAAGACCACTAGGCGAATTTCCAATAAAGGAGTAATTAAATGGCTTTTTTAGTAGGTGGAGCTAATACTTTAGATGATTCTTATAGTATAGAAAATTCAGCTAGATTTGATAATGCAGGAGGAGATGCACTTGGAGGAACTTTTGGTACTCCAACAAATGCAAAAACATGGACTTTATCTATGTGGCATAAAAAATCTTCTGGCACAACAAGTGGTGGACAAGTTTTATTTGGTGCAAGAAGTGGGTATGAAAATTTTTTTTTACATGAAGAAACTATTAGAATTGATTGGAATAATGCAAGTGGTGGAACAATAAATTGGGCACCATTTATAAGAGACCAGAGTGCTTGGTATCATATAGTTCTTGCACACGATACATCTCAAGGGACAAATACTAATAGAGCAAAATTATATATAAATGGAACACAAATTACAACTTTAAGAAGTGGTGTAACAGCAACATGGCCCAATCAAAATTTAGAAACTGGATATAATGTAAATGGAGTAGCATTTTATGTATCTAGTTATAATGGAAGTGCAGCAGAAATAAATGGTTATTTAGCAGACGTTGCTTTTATAGATGGTTCACAATTAGCAGCATCCAGTTTTGGTGAAACAGATGACAATGGAGTTTGGGTTCCAAAAGAATTTAAAGATGATGTTACATTTGGTAATAATGGATTTTATTTAGAATTTAAACAAACAGGTACAGGAACAGATGCAAATGGTATAGGTGCTGATACAAGTGGTAATGATAATCATTTAGCAGTTACTAATTTAACATCTACAAATATATGTACCGATACACCTACAAATAATTTTGCTACTTTCAATCCTTTAACTCCATTTTCACAAACTAATTATACTTTGTCAGAAGGAAATTGTAAATATGTAACAGGTTTAAATCAACCAGCTGGTGTAAGCACTATGGCTATGACTAATGGTAAATGGTATTGGGAAATAAAAAAAGGAAGTACAGTTGATAACCCTGCTTTTGGAATTGTTGGTGCAAATTATGGTGGAATTCAAGGTGGAACAGATTATGGAGATGCCGATTCTACAGTAATTCAAACTAATAAAACAGGAGAAGGAGGAGATAGAATTGGATATTATGATGATGTATATAAAAATTCTACTGATTTAAATTATGGTTCATTTGATGCTATTGAAAGTGGTGATATTTTTATGGTTGCTTTAGATATGGATAATAATAAAATTTGGTTTGGAAATAATGGAACATGGTTAGGTAGTGGAGACCCTGCAGCAGGTAGCAATAATGTTACAACTATAACATCTGGTTCATCTCAATTAGCGGCAGTAGATAGTCCAGCAGGAACAAATGTTGATTGGGAAATAAATTTTGGTAATCCTTCTTTTTCTATATCAAGTGGTAATGCAGATGCAAATGGATATGGTAACTTTGAATATGCAGTGCCTAGTGGATTTTATGCTTTGTGTTCTAAAAACTTAGCAAAATACGGATAATATGGCTTATACAACAATAGACGACCCATCAGCACATTTTCAAATTGCTTTATATACTGGTCAAGGTGGTACAGCAACAGCAGTAACTAATGATGGTAATTCAGATTTACAGCCAGACTTAATTTTTTTTAAATCAAGGTCAACAACTGCTCGTTGGAATGTTATGGATTCAACTAGAGGAACTACTAAAGTTTTATATCTTGAAGGTAATGATGCAGAAGCAACAGATGGAGGGAGTGAAAAACCTTTAGATTCATTTAATAGTGATGGATTTCAAGCAGGAGAAAGTTTAGACCATCACACAAATATTAATACTGATTCTATGGTAGCATGGCAATGGAAAGCTAATGGTGGAACAACATCATCTAATTCAACTGGAGATATTACTACAACAGTTCAAACAGATTCAACAAGTGGATTTTCTATAATAACTTATACAGGAAATAATACTGATAACCAAACTATTGGACATGGATTAGGTGCAGTACCCGGATGGGCTGTATTTAAAAGTAGGGAAGGTGCTGTTGCAGGAACTGGAAACTGGGTTACGCATCATCAATCATTTTCTGGAACAGAATATCAATTTATAACAAATACTGCAAAAGTAAGTACAAATAATAATTTTAAATCATCACCAACTAATTCAATTTTTACTTTAGGAAACTCTGATGTAAATGAATCAGAAGATATTGTCTGTTATGCTTGGGCACCAATACAAGGTTTTAGTAAATTTGGTACTTATGAGGGTAATGGTAATGCAGATGGCCCATTTGTATATACAGGTTTTAAACCTGCTTTTGTTATAATAAAAAATATAGATGGTACTGGAGATGAATGGGTTATGCTTACAGGTAAAATAGCTACTGGAACAAATTCAAATCCTTTAACCGATGCTCTTTATGCTAATACTACTGGTGCTGAAACAGGAACATATACATTAGATTTTCTTTCTAATGGTTTTAAAATTAGACATACATCTGGTGCGACTAATACAGCTGATGAAACATATAGCTATATGGCATGGGCAGAACAACCCTTTGTATCATCAAAAGGTGTACCTTGTACTGCTAGATAATGGTTAAAAGAATAAGTACAAGAGACACATATTTTACACCAGTAAGAAAAAGAACAAGTATAGGTAATTCAACAAGGAGTAAACCTAAAAATAAACATAAATTAAAATCATGGAAAAAATATAACAGGCAAGGAAAATAATTATGGCAACAACATTACAAAATAAAATACAAGCACAAGAGGTAAAAAATCAAAAATTACCTGTTAGTGCTACTACTCCTGCACAAAGTAGTACAGCATTACAAAATGTAAATTTAATGCAAAGTCTAATTTCACAACCTACAATGCCTGCAGGAACTCCTATTGTTGCAACTCCTCAAAATTTAGGAACTGGTGAATTAATGGGAACAGGTGGAGTATCAACAACTACACCAACGGCAACTGCAGCAAGTGCTACAGCACCCACAACTATTGCGGCACCTACATCAGTTACAGCAACTGGAGTAGCTACAACTCCTTATCAACAAGTAGCAGATATATATACAGCTTCTACAATAGGACAAACAGCAGTACCACAAGCAACTGCGGCTCAAGGTACAGTTACTCAACCTATGACAGCACAACAAGGTGCTATTACTACTGATGCTACTGTTCAAGGACAATTAGCACAAATGACTTCAGATGTTGAAGCAGGAATAGCAGGTGGTGCAACTCAAATGCCTGCATGGGCAAGAGGAGCGGCTAAACTAACAGAAACAGCTATGGCTCAACGAGGTATGGGTCAAAGTAGTATGATGGCTGAGGCTCTAGCTCAAGGTATATTAAGTGCGGCTACACCAATAGCAGCAGCAGATGCTAATGCATATAAAGAAATGATTTTTGCTAATCTTAATAATAGACAGCAAGCAACTTTAACAAATGCACAAAATTATATGCAAATGGATATGGCTAATTTGTCAAATAATCAACAGACAAATATGGCTAATGTACAGATGAGACAACAAACAATGCTCTCTGACCAAGCGGCATCAAATGCAGCATTACAATTTAATGCACAAAGTACACAACAAAGCGACCAGTTTTTTGCTAATTTAGCATCAAGTATTGAAGTACAAAATGCACAGCGTGATGACCAAATGAAACAATTTAATGTTGCAGAAGTAGATAAAATTAATGCATTAAATGTTGGAAATGAAATAGCAATTAATGAAGCAAATGCAAATAGATTAAATGCTATTAACCAATTTAATTCATCATTAAATGATGCAAGAGAAAGATTTAATGTAGAAAATCAAAGAGTTATAGACCAATCAAATGTAACTTGGAGACGTAATTTGAATACAGCAAATACTGCATTAGAGAATGCGGCTAATCAAACTAATGCACAAAATGCATTAAATTTATCTAACTTTGCTTTAGCATCCATGTGGCAACAATGGAGAGATGAGGCAACATGGACTAATCAAGCAGCAGAAAATACACTAAATAGAAATTATAATATGGCCCTAGGTGCTTTAGAAAGAAGTACTGCATTTGAATTAATGGATGAAGACCAAAAACAATCTATGTATGAAATGATTGGTGCATTTGGTTTTGAAGTATTTAAAGAAGTTGTAATATAGGAGAAAATAAAATGTCATTTGGATTAAAAGAAGCAATAGGTGCGGCTATAATAGGAAGTATTATTCCGGGTATTACTGGCGGTAAAACTGGAGATACTGAAGGTTCAGAATCAACAGGACTTATAGGTGCTATAAAAACAGCAGGTGGAAAATTATTTGGTGATACTTTAATGGGTAAAATATCTGCAGGAGACCCATCTAGTAGTGTTGCAAGTAAATATGCAGGTATAGATTTTTGGGATGAATTAGCTGCAGCAAATATGGGTGATGCATTAGCTACAGGAAAAGCACCAGTTGCAGTAGACCCAGAATCAAATAATAGAGCTATAACAGCATTAGTAACAAAAATGTTATCCGACCCTGCTTACAGTAAACAAATAGGAGTTTAATATGGCAGAAGCAAAATACAATCCTTTTGATGCACCAGTACCGGGGCAATCATTGACAGATGAACCGGGGAATGCTCCTTGGGAAAATCCACCACAAATGACAAACATTCATGAAATGTCTTTGTTTATGTTTAAACAATTAACAAGTCCTAAAATGGCAGAACAGATTATACTTATGCTAAAAGAGGGTATACCTGTAGAAGCTATTGCTAGAGTAGTTTTATTTGGTGGTTTTATGGAAGGCAAATGGACTGTAGATTCAGCTTTATTAATTGCCAAACCTATAGTTCAAATTATTACTGCTGTAGGTATAAAAGGTGGTTTAAAACAATTTAAAGTAAGTTTAGAAGATAGAACAAATTTAAAGTTTAGACGTAATCTTGCAGATATGAAAGTAAAAGTAGAAAGAACAGCTAAAGATTTAGCAAAGAATATGGTATCAGAAGCACCAAAAATGGATATACCACAAGAAGCAATGGGAGGCCTTATGGCTAATCCTACACAGGAGGTAGCATAATGTCAGCATTTGCAGGAATATTAAAAGGAGCTATGAGACAAGGATTAGCAGATATTAATGAAACAAATCAATTTTATAATGATTTAGTTAGAACAGCATCTTCTCATATTGGTAATGCAACACAAGCGGCTAATAATGCCTATCCAGAAGATGTTAAAGCGGCAGAAAAAAAATATACTAATTATGTAGCTCTTGTTGAAACATTAGGTAAAGAAAAAGCAGATTATATATTTGAAAATACAAACTATTTAGACACAGATAATTTTATGTCTTTATCTAAAAGAGTTGTATTTCCAGTAGACTTTAAATATTATGCAAGAGTAGAACCTGTTGAAACAATAACACAAAATGCTAATGCTAATATTACTAATGTTAAAAATCAAATTAATAACTCTAGTTCATTAAAAGGAATGAATAAAGTAAGTGACTTATACTTACCTATGTTACCACAAGAAAAAACATTTGATACATCTAGATTACCAGTATCTGATGGTGGTAGTATGACCGATGCTCAAAGAATAACTCAAGCTCAAGGTGTTATATTACCAACAGAAATTGTAGATAAAAATACTATGAATATGGCTCATGTAGCAGTATTATCTAAATTTGATGGTGATATAAATGCGGCAAGTAAAGCCTATGGTATACCTGTAGAAACATTAGCAAATGCAAAATCTGCTACTACTGATTTTACTTCTTTAGATAGAGCAGCATTAAGTTTAGTTAATACAGATAAATATATAATGGCTTTACAGATGGGCACACCAGAAGACCAAAAATTAGAATTATTTAAACTACAACAACAAATAGGAACAATGAAACAAGTTGTAGAAGCTCTTAATGTAGCTCCATCACAAGATGTACAAGTAGCAAACGTAATAAATGCTGTATCAGATAATACTAGATTTAATATTGGAGGAAAAGAAAGAAGTTTTGCAGAAATTATGAAAATTTATCGTAGAGATAATAAAGATATAACTAAAGAACAAGTTATTAATGATTTAATAAATAGCAATAATTTTAACCCTATAACAAATCTAGCATAAAATGGTAGAGATAGTAACTCCCGAAGAATTTATAGGGGGTAATAATACAAATACAGGTGTGTCTAATTCTATTATTAGACCTAAAGAATTTTCTTTAGATATAGAAGATGAAAAAGAAAAAAATAATTCTACTAGTCTTTTTTCAACCTATAATAAAAAAGAAGAATCTACAATAAACACACCAGAAGAATTTAAACCTGTAAATCTTAATATAGATTTTGAAGATAATCCTGCTAGACTCTATGGAGAAAAACCTACAACAGATATTATAAATGATATTCGTTATGGGTGGAATGAGTCTCAAGCAGGATTTTATCATTTAATGGCTAATATTCCCGGTGGACTAGATGCAATACAAGATTTTGTAAGTAATGTTCCCGGATTAGGATTTTTAGATAATATAACATTATTAGAAAGTGCAGAATCTTATTTAGAAAATCGTGCTCATTTAACTAGTGCAGAATATTTAGGTTTAGATACCCCAGATACTTTAGCAGGTAAAGTATTAGCAGGTTTTGCTATGACACCAATTACACTTGCAGAATATGCATTACCTACTAAAGTATTTAAATCTGTACCTTTAGCAATGGCTATTGTTGATGGTCTTCGTGCATCAGATGAAGGCTTGATGGCGGCAGGTATAGCGGCAGGTAAAGGTGCTGTTTTAGGTAAGATTATACAAGCATCAAATGTGCTAAGAATGCCAGAAAGAATGGGTGCATTAGGAGCATTAGGATTTGCTACAGCAGGTGGTAACTTAGAAGATAGACTTGCGGGTGGTATTGTATTTGGTGCATTAGGTGTTATTGGCCCAAAAAGAGGTAAAACATTAGGTGATGTTAAAAGAGATTTAACAAGAACTCCAGAACAAAAAGCAAGAATTGAAAAAAAATTAGAAGAATGGGATGTTTTAGAATTAAAAGAACAAGAAACTATTAAATTAATTAATGAACAACAAACAAAAGTAGATAATCTTAAAGATAAAAAATCAGCAAAAAAGAAAAAAGAATATGAAGAAGCTAATACAAAATTAGATGAATTATTAACTATAGAAAAAAATAATAGAAATGCTAAAGAAAGTATAGAACGTTTTTTACATACAACAGAAAATGTTGTTCCTAAATTAGCGGCTGATAGAAGAAGAGCTATAGAAGTTAAAACAGAATTAATAAATTCTAAAGGAGAAGCTAGACTTGCTGATTTAGATGCTAAAGGTAAAGTAGCAGGATACTTAGCACCTATGAAATTTTTAGTTAAAAATCCTATTACTAAATGGACTGCCGATTACATGAGTAACGCAAGAATTAGTGTAGAAAATAAAGTAGAAAATATTTTATTTGATTATAAAGTAACTCCTGTAAAAACTGGACTACAACGTGATGCTCAAGGTAGACTTAGATTTGGGGGAATCACAGCATTAAAAAATATTCAACGAACTGAATCAAATGGTGCGGCACTAACTCGTGCAATGAGAATGTATCAAAAAGATTGGCGAGTTTTAGAAGATGTAATTAAAAAAGGATTTAAAATTGAAATAGATAAAACTGCTGAAGCTAAAGTAAAAAAAACTGAAGTAAAAGAAGTTACAAATACGGAATTAAAAAATAAATATAAATTTACTAAAGAGCAAATAGATGTTTATAGAGATTTAAGAAAAGGATTAGATAATGTACATAATTTATATAATGATTATATAAATAAATATGTAAAAACTATTCCAGATGCAACTGGTAAAAAATTAGGAAAAGAATTACCTTATCTACCAAACTATATGCCTCATATGTTTTTAGGTGATTACAGAGTTTGGGTAAATAAAAAATCTGCACCTTTTAAAGACCCTGTACAAGTTTTGCCTGCTAATAGTAGATGGTCAGCCAATGCTATTAAAAATGATTTACAAACTAAATTTAGTAGTAAAGATTATGTAGTTAGAATACAAGCTCGTAATAAAAAAAATGTAACTAATAAAGAAGTAAGTGCATTTGAAGATGCTATGAGATATGCTGAAAAATTAGGAAAAACTGATGCGGCAAAAGAGATACATGATTTATATATTAAAACAGTATCAACTAAAGGTTTTAGAAAACATACTCTTAGAAGAAAAAATATACCCGGACAAGCAGGTAGTGCAGAAGGATTAAAGAGTGTTTTAGATTTTCTTGAAGGATATAGAGTTTATGTTCGTGGTGGTGTACAAAAATCATATAATTTTAAAACCAGAAAAGAAACAAATTCTTTATTAAACGATAAAGACATATTAGCTAAATATCCTACTGCTCGTAATCTTTCAATGACTTATAGAGAAAACGCATTAGGAGCAACATCTAATAAACTAACAGAAATTGTTGAAAATGTTAGTCGTAAATGGGTTGGTGAAAGTGGTATAGAAAATGCATTAGGTGGTTTAAACGTAGCTGTTTTAAATATAAAATTAATGTTTGGTAATTTACGATTTATAGCTGCACAATATATACAGCCATTTCAAATGATTCCTGCTAAATTATTACACTTACAATCTAAAGGTGAAAAAGGTAATATGTGGGAAGCTGTTATTGAAGCACAAAGGTCTTTAGTAAGACCAAATAAAAAAATACAAGAATTTGCTGAATATATGGTTGAACAGCGTGTTGTTGAAGCTAAGTTTTTACAAGAATTTTCAGAAGGAACAGCATTTAAAACTCGTGGAAAATTTAAAGTAGGAGATAAATTTGTTCTTGATGTTGGAAAAATAGTAGATACATTAACTTTAAAAACTATCAGTGGTAAAGTAGAACAATATAGTAGATTAAATGCAGGATTAATGTTTTATCATTTTGGTATAAAAGCAGGCAAAACACATAAAAAAGCTATGGAAGATGCTGCTTATCAAGCTGATAAATATATGGTTGAATACAATACTTATGAAAGACCATTAATATATGGTCAAGCAGGACTTGGAGTTGTAGGTAAATCTTTAGGACTATTTAAAACATTTCAACATAATTATTTTGCTCAATTAACAGAACATTTTAAAAGTATTAATTATAGCCAATTAAAAAAAGGTGATTTAAGTTCTGCTAAAAGTTCAGTTGCATTTTTAGGTACAATGATTGCTACTGCAGGAGCATTAAATGTTATTGCTATTGATGTTGCAGATAGATTAATAAATGGACTAACTCCTGTATGGGAAAGATTATTTGGCAAAAGACCACAAACAGTAACTGAAATGTTATTAGAAAGTGATTTACCAGAATGGATTAAATGGGGAGCACCATCTGCGGCTCTTGATATAGATTTAACTACTACACTTGCAGCACCGGGATTAGGTATAGGTGATTTAGTTAGTGCACCTTCATTAGAATATTTAGGATTACATCCGGGCCAATTAGGTGTACCATTATTTAAAGATAGAAAAGGTGGTGTAATTCAAACTACTTCTTCTTTAGCTTATAAAACTGGAATGGGTATGGCAACAGAAAGTGATTATCAAAAAGTATTTAAATCTATTGCTCCTACTTCTTTTCAAGGTATTATAGAAGCATATTATGCAGGAGATAAATCATTTACAGGTACAGCAAGTTTATTTTTAGAAGATAAAGGAGCATATGGTACATTAGTAAAAGACCCATTTAAAAAAGATAGAGGTAAAATAAGAAGAGATTTACAAGATTGGAAAGCAAGACTATTTTCTTCTTATTCTATTAATGAAGCTCAACAATTAAAAACTATTTATCAATTAAGTGTTATTGATAGGGCTGCATCTACAAGTCAATCTGCTGTAGTTGCTACTGCTGCTCATCATGTATTAAATGGTTTACCATTACCAAGATATTTATTTGATATGGCTCAAGCTAATAATGTAGATTATGCTACTTTTAGTAGACAAATTAAAAATAGAATAAAGTTAATGAATACAACATTAATAGAAAGAGAATTAAAAAGTAAGAATCTACTTAGAAGAAGTGATAACTTTGATTTAATTAAAAATACATTTTAGGAGACACTATGGCTGAGTGGGAAAAAGAAATTGCGGAGTTAAAAACAGATGTAAAATATATTAGAGAAGACATTTCAATAATGCAAAAACAAGTAAGAGATTTAAATAAGACTTCAAATATGGGCCTAGGAGGATTAAAAGTATTCCTTTTAATAGGGGGAATTTTAGGTGCAATTTGGACTTTTATGAAAATAACCGACTAAATAGGAGGAAATATGAAACTATTAAAAGATATTTGGGAACATCTTAAAGAGTGGAGTGATTGGGGAATGAAGGACTGGATTAAGGCCGGTATCGTTGCCATAGTTGTTCTATTTGTTCTTAAAGCATTACTAGCACCGGGAGTATAAGCCGGTGTTAAATTTATTATTAAAACCCTTGCTCGGTGTTGCCGGGCAAGCGGTATCTGGATTTGTAGAAACTAAAAAAGCAAAAGCTCAATTGAAACTTACGGAAGTTCAAGCAGCGACTAAATTAAAACAAGACCAAATAGCCGGTAAAATTTCGTGGGAGGCATCAGCCGTAGACCAAATGAAAGGGTCGTGGAAAGACGAACTAATTTTAATTTGCCTACTTGGGCCTGCCGTTTTAGTATTTTTTCCCGGAATGACAGAGCATGTTGAGAGAGGGTTTGTTGCTTTGCAGTCACTCCCGGATTATTATAAACACCTTTTATATATTGCGTGCTCAGCAAGCTTTGGCATCAAGGCGGGAAAAGGTGCTATGGGATTAATTAAGAAAAAATAATGGCTAATAAACAATACAGATGGTTTTTAACAAAACGCAACAGGGCTATGAAAAAAAATACTCCTGTTGCAAAAGATAACAATGATTTTTATACTCATATAAAAAAAGAACAAGAAATTTTAGATATGTCTATGAAAGAATCTCTAAAACAAAAAGAAGAAAGAAAATGATTACGCCACAAAGATTAACAGCATGGAGAATATTTCCACGCTTATTAATTACATTATATGGTTTTTCTTTTTATAGAACAACTGAATGGTTTATGAATTTACCAGACCCAACTAATGCACAATCAGCATTTGTATCTGTTATAGTAGGTGCAGGTGCGGCATGGTTTGGTTTATATGTAGGTGGAACTAGACAAACTAAAACAGAAAATAAAGAACAATGAAAGTATCTGATAACACAGCAATAAGTATGCCTATGAGAAATCTTTTGAGTATTCTCGCAGCCGTAGGAATTGGTGTGTATAGTTATTTTGGGATTATTGAACGCCTGAATAACATTGAGACAAATGGTAAACTAATGATTTCCGATGTTGATAAAAACACAGAATTTAGAATCAAATGGCCAAGAGGTGAAATGGGTTCTCTTCCTGCTGATGCTCAACAGGATATGCTAATTGAATTTATGTCTGCACAAATTGAAGCTATGCAATCAGAAATGGAGTCAATGATGTCTAATACTGTAAATATAAAAAGAGCACAACAAGATATAGAAAAAATGATTACTGATATAGAAAAGCTAGAGGACAAAGTGAGGCAAAATGGAAGTCATTAGCGTAATACTTATGTTTGTTTTTGGTAATATGAATGACCAAGCAACTCAAATGACACAGTATATTCCTATGCAATCATTATCTTCTTGTATGAAAGAAGTAAGATTACTTAAAAAGAAAAATACAGGGTATGATAAAGATGCTTTTTGTAGTCCGGGCATTGTAGAAATAAAAGATGGTGAAGTAATTGCTCTTTATAATGAAATACCAGAAGGTGCTAAATTAGTTAAAAAAGATATAAGTAAAGAAGCGTTTGAAAGATGGACTTTAAAGGCTAAAGAAAAATGGGAGAAGAACTAAATGAAATGGGTACTAAACAATTTTATATTACTTATGATACTAATACTAATAGCTGTGTGGGCAAAACCTGTTATAGCAGATTCAACAAATGATGACAATGACCAAACAAACACTTCAGGCAGTAACACTCAGATAACGGGTGGCTACACATCAACAACAACAAATAATAACGATGGACAAACAAACACAACAACGTCAACAACAACAAATACTACAACTACCAATGGGTCAGATATACCCGTTAACTCAGCTAACTCCCCGTCATTTTCTGCCATGTCTCAAGATGTTTGTAGCATGGGTGTTAGTGGCTCCCTTTCTACTTTGGGTGTTGGCATTTCTGGGGGCAAGCATGTCCGGGATTTAAATTGCGAGCGTATAAAATTATCTAAGGTATTATATGACTATGGGATGAAAGTTGCGGCTGTGAGTATACTCTGCCAAGATGAAAGAGTTTTCGAAGCAATGTTAATGGCAGGAACTCCTTGTCCATTTGAAGGTAAAATTGGTAAAGAGGCTATACAACAATGGAATAAATATGATGTTGAAAGACCAGATTATGATTCTTATGTTTCAAAATTAGAAAGCCGTTCTATCATAGATGAAGAACTTGCGGAAATAGCAAGACAAGAAGAAGCAAAAAAAATAGCAGAAGAAAATGCTAAAAAAATTGCTGAATCTAAAAGAGAAGAAATTATAGAGGAGAAAGAAGTTATTATAGAAAAACCTGTTATTAAAAGAGATGATTGAAGTAATTATAATGGCATACGCAATTAGTATTACAGGTGGATTAATTATTATTGCTTTGGATTTATAATGATTAGGTATTTAATTGCCTTATTATTACTTAGCTTTAGTGCTACTGCAGAGACAGTAAATACAGGTAATATTCTTACTAACCCAACATTTGGAACTGGAGAAAATACTACTACAACTGGTTGGTCAACAGATGGCGACCACGGTATTCACACACATGGTGAATGGGGATTTCCATATCAAACAGGTATGGATGATAGTGGTGGTGTATTAGCATTTGAAGGGCATGAAGAAGATAATGTATATCAAGATGTAGATTTAGTTGGCGATGGACATTTAACACAATCAGAAGTTAATCAAGGTTTTACCTCAACCATGTCAGCAGATGTATGGTTTTGGAACAGTATTGAAAACACATTTACCCTTAAACAAACTATTACAGGTTCTGATGGTTCAGTATCTACACAAGTTAGAAATATAAATGACCATCACCCTAATAGGTCAATGAATGGTGGTCAGTTTACAAACTATACAAATATTTATACTCATGGCTCGAATACACAAACAGATTTTACAATCAGAGCAGAAATGTATAATGAGACTGCAGGTACAACTTATGATAACTCTCATCGTGGGCCAGATGTAGATAATGTTACATTAAATATTACTTATACTGACATACCTCCTATTAATGAGGATACACAAAATGTTATAGACGATATTGATACAGATATTATTACTATAATAGAAGATATACCAGATGATTTTGATTGGTATAATGATGATATAATATTTGATGATACATATACTTGGGAAGAAGATATGTATTTTGAAGAAGAATATGTCATGGATGAAGACATATACTTTGAAGAATTTGAAATGGAAGAATTTGACATAGGTGATTTTGAGACACCACCAATGTTTGAAGAATTTGAAACTTTTGAAGAAATGCCTATTATAATAGAAGAGGTATTTTTTGAAGAGAATTATATAATGGAACCTCCACCTATGGAAGTGATGGAGGAAATATTTACTGAAGAATTTGAGGAGGATTTTACTGAATTTTTAGAAGAGACTGGCATGGAAGAAGAATTCATGGAGTTTTTAGAAGATGAAGGCATAACAGCCGAAGAATTTTTTGAAGAGATAACCGAGGAGGAGTTTAATGATGAACCTACTACGGAATCTTTTGAAGAGTTTGAGGAAGAGTTTGAAGAAATCGAAACAGTTGAAGAGAGCACACCAGAGGTTATTGAAACTGAGGAAGAAACAGTGGAGCTTGAATCAGAGTCTGAACCAGAAGTAATAGAGGAAGAAAAAGAAGTAGCCAAAAATGAATCAACAGAAGAAACAGAGCCACAAGAAGAGGAATCCAGTAGCGAAAGCACTGAAGAGTCCGAAGTACAGCCAGAAGATAGTGAAGAGCAAGATGGTGTACAACCGGAAGGACGAGAAGAAGTGGACACCAATGACAGGGTTACTACAGATGTTGCAAAGGTAGAGACTAAATTAAAAAAGAATTTAAAAAAAATAGCTAAACAAATAGCTAAAGTTACAAAAGAAACAACTCAAAACTTATCAAAAGAGGATTTATTTTTTAAGAATAATAGCCTCGATGTTTACAAAGATATAGCATTTTATTCTGCAAAGGATATATATGACAATACAAGCATGGGGCTATTTTTACAAATAGATTTATCTTCCTATTCCGGGGAGATATATGCAGGAGCTTCACTTAGTTCCTATACTGAAAACGACCCAGTAGAAGTACATAGGGTTAAATTATTAAATATAAATAAAACTAAAAACAAATTAATAGCTGAACTGGAGGCACTTAAACAATGAATAACATGGTAACTAAACTAAGTTCTGTAGCGGCACTTTTAGGAGTAATAGGTGCTATTGGTGCAGGATTTGTACAATATGGAAAACTAACAGCAAAGATAGAAGAATTAGATAAACGCAAAGCTGTCATTAATAATACTGTAGACTTAGCACCTATGGAAGAAAAAATTGCTGCTTTAAAAGTAGATTTAATAGATAGAGTTGATGCAGTAGAAGAACAAATAAAACCTGTAGATTTAACAAAAGTATTTGCAGAGATTGGTAAAGTTAGAGAGCAAATAGCTATGCTACCAGAACCTGCTAACTTAGAGCCTATTCTTGAAAAACTTAAAATGTTAGAAGAATATGGTTGGGAATTAGAAGAAGATATTGAAGAACTAAGCAAGGATGTTGCTATAGTTAAAAAAGAAAATGAATTACAAGATGTATTAATACAAGAAGTTAAAGAGCTTAATAGTAATCCACTAGGAGGATAATTTAATGGCATTATTGTTTGACCAAAATCAAGGAAGTTTTCAAGACACAGGAAGTCAGCGTTCACCTATGAAAAAAAATACAGGATTGATGCGTAAAGAAATGTCTAAACTAGATGAGGTAGCACCTCGTGGTCATACACTTGCGTATATTACACCAGAAGAAGCTCAAATATTAAATAGAGGTGGTGGCGGAGTAGACCCACAAGGCAATCAAATGATGGGGCCTTATGGTGTACCTATGTATCCGGGCTATGGAAGTAGAGGGTATCAAGGTGCAGGCAAAGCTAGTGGTGGTGACCAAGGTGGCAGTATATCTAGAAATACTAGTAGTAGTAATGACCGACCTACAGGCAACAATCAACAAAAACAAAAACAAGAAAGACCAAAAAATATGCCTGCAATGCTATCCTATGAGCCGCCTAAAAAGAATTTTAATACAGATAACTTTATGGAAGCAGTTGGTAATTCAATCGGTGGAAATAAAGAAACTATTAATCAAGGTCTTTTGATAGACCCGGGATTACAAGCCGCTCTAGATAAAAAAGAAAAAGGTGATGGAATACTAGAGAGAAAAGGAGAAGTATCAAATAAAATTATTGAACATTTAAAAACTAATGTTCCTCAAACTGAAAAAGAACAAATAGAGCTACTTTATGTAGTTGATAGATTTCCTAATAGTATAAAAAATAAAATTAAAAAAGCTGTAGATGATGGGGAAATTAGTTTAATGGTAGATGCCACAAAATTACCAAATGCACAAAAGTTATTAAGGGGTGATATTGTATTACCAAATACAGCACCACCTAGTATAATAGCAAGAGAAAATACGAAAAAAAATCTTGTTCACGCCCCTTCCAAATTACTTGACCGCCCACTTGGCATGCCTGTTCATCTTACATATTCAACTAGTGTAGGAGATACAAAATTATCTAATGTTTATGCAAAGATTTATAATAATGAAAAAGAAAATTTAATAACAGATTATAGTAGTCTATTTAAAAAGGAAAATGTTGATAGCCTTTTCAGCCAAATACCAACACAAGCTAAAATAGGAAAAGAACTTGGTGTATCTTTGATTGACCAAGCATTAGTAAAATTAAGAATATCTACAACTAAGCCTATTTATGATGCTATGGCAAAAAAATTTGACAGTGATTTTTCACCAGATATTCATAAAGAACTTTCAAAAAAAGCTTATTCTGCCTATAAAAATATAAAGCCATGGATTGAAATGCAATTTAATGAAGATAGAGAAGTTGCTTATTATGATATACAACAAAAAGATGAAACCTTTAAATATGTAAAGAAAGATGAAAAAATAGTTCCGTTAATACAATCATTTAAAAACGAAAAAATGGCGATGTATATTGATGATTCTGGAAGATTTATAGAATATCCTGCACCAAAAGAATTAAATATTCCAAGAGAAGGTTGGGACGTATGGACTGGAAAAAAATTAGGTTTTGATAATTATGAAGAAGAGCAATTTTCTTCTAGGTATAATGCTGCTCTTAATGTGCTTACGGATGGTACAACAAGACCTTATTATGCAGCTCAACCTATTATAAAGGAAATAATGGAAAATAATCCAACTAAATACGGCGATATAAATGAAGCATGGTCATCTAAAGGTGGTCATGCCGATGCCGCTAAAAATTTTATAGGGGGATTTGAATACGGATATTACGCAAGTGAATATAAAAATGAATATAAAAATATGGGAATGTTGTATCAAGCAAATCAATTTAAAGATGATGCTAAAAGTAATAATATAGCAGGAATGAATGATGCCTTACCAGATGTCTTGGATAATATCGCAGGGATAAATTTAGGTGCTGAATACGCAGAAAAAGGTTTGGCTCTTCCTTCAATTGAAGAATTAGCTCAACTTGGATTAGAGTATGCTGATGTTGTTAAGAGACCATTATTAACTAATGATTCATTAATGAATCCATAATTTAAGCATTAGCCATAGCATCACTTAATTCTTTAGCTCTGTTAGGAGTTTGTTTAGCCCAACGACTATCAAGCATTTCAATACTTGCTTGTTTATAATCACGATTTTGAAGTGCCTTAATCATATTTTTAAATTTACCTACACCTGCAAATCCCATTTGATATATCATTTCACATAATATTTCTTTTGCAGTATCAGATATACTGCGTAAATTATTTTCATCACAAAATAATTGCATTAAATTCCAACCTTTGTCAAAATCTTTATCAAAGACTTTTTCTAGTTCTTCTTTAGAATAAGATTTACCCTCTACAAATTTGTCTTCATGTACTATTTTATGGCCATAGCCTATAGTTTTAAAACCAAGATGGTCTTTATATATAGTATCTCTAAATCCTTCATGTATTTTAATTTTTTCTTTAAGTGATTCTCTAGACATTTTTTTTCTCCTTTTTAAATTTTCTACCTATAATAAATACAATACTATTGATGCAAGTATTAATGGTTACCATACTTAGTATCCACCATTTCCAAAATTCATCCACTAAAATTCAACACTTACATTAAATGATATACTTCTTCGTATACCCTTACCTCTAAATGGATATACTTGATGTAATAACCAATTAGGAAAAACAAATAACTGACCAACATGAGGCTTTACAGGATACTTAGGGTCTATCCACATTGCAGGATTTCCATATAAAAATTCAATCCAACCTGCACGCTCTCTCTCTTTATCTTTTGCAACAGACTCTGGCATTTTTAGCCAACCTGCTGCAGATAATTGGCCATAATGCATATGAGGTGGATTAAAGTCGCCTGCTATAGAATTAACAAGCCAACTATTATGAAGTGCTACCTTTTTAATACCTCTTTCAGCAGCCGCATTGTCTTGCTCATCCCCCTGTTTTAATTTTGTCTTTACATATAAGTTAATACAAGCACCCATCCAATTAAACAATGATGGCAAGTGCTCATTAGGTTTTTCTTGCCATATATGTTCTTCAATTTTATGTTCTTGTTTTACATTACCTACAAGATTATCTGACCAATCTAACTGTTTAGATTTTTTATCACTTGCAGATATTTTATCCCCATACTTATTTAATAAATTAATATAGGGTTGTGGAATCTGAAATTCCATTAATATTGGACTAAAAGGTGCGTGAAGTGTACCCTTTAATTTATAATCTTTATAGTCTTCTGTCATATATTCCTCAATAAATAATTAAGTTCACTGTCTAATTTATACCCATTAGATAAACAGTGACGAATAATAGCAGAAATAATGTGTGCATGTTCATAATTTTTTAAATTTTCTACAACTAATTCTGGTTTAACCCAATCATAATTAAACGAAATATTTCCATCACTATTTAACTTAACTTCTAATTGATACAAGAGAGCCTCGTGCTCTCTTTTTTTATGTCTTTTTTTTACTTGTCGGTGCATCATCTTGTACAAAACTTGGATTTATTTTTGGGTCAAGTTTAGGTAATTGACTTAGCACAGCTATAGCCGATGCAACTTCTTGATAAGGTCGTGTATACATATACTTTAGTATCACGGCTCTTGTATCTTCTGTTAAAATGTAGTTATTCATACTTTCTATTTCTCCTTAAATTTAATTTCTCCTGCTATAGCACTATATGCTGACATATCAATATAAGTGTCTTTACTAACTGCTCCCAGTTTAGTTCGTGCAATTTTTAATAACGCCATCATAATTGCTACATCATGAGCTTCTACTTTTGTGTCTAAGTATGCTGACCATAACTTAGCTATATTATTGTGATTATCTACTTTATCACCATAATCTTTTTCTCTTTGTCCTTGTACAAGAACACCTGCTTGATTTAAAAATTGGTTACTTTTCATCTTTCCTCTTTAATAATTTAGTTATATCTAGTACATTATCTGTTTTCTCTACATCTTTATACGAGCCATTACCATTAGTTTTTTCTCTTTTTGCGTCTTCTCTAAAAGATAATAAGCCGTAATCAAACGCCATATCTGGTGTATCTAATCCAAATTTAATCATACCTCTAGCTAGTGTGTAGCAAGAAGCCATCTTGTCTGTCATAGGCTCTTTTGAATCTGGCTCAACAATAAATATAGCATACCCTTCATCTAGCGGTTTAATAATAATTTTAATTTCGTCTGTCATTTTTACTCACTAAATCTAGAAAATGTCTAGCATCAACAATAACTAATGGCTGTAAATTATTTTTTTTAATTACGCCTAAAGGTACTTGTGTTGTTTTGCAATTGCTATGAGCCTGTTCTATAATTTTGTATATTCCAGTAAATGTTTCTTTATTTTTACATTCAATAGAATAGGGGATTAATGTTTGAGCAAGAGGTGATAGTTTAACATCTGCACCACTCTCGCCCATTATAGCACAGTAGACATCTTCATCTGTTAATTTAGGAAATCGGGATAATAATTCATCACGAACCCAATTTTGTAATCTTCTTCCTTTAGCTTTTCTACTGCTCGTTCTCATTTTCAACCTTAGGATTATTTAATTGTGTGTACCAAATCCATTTTGGTTTAAGTCCTTGCGATGCTTGTTGTGGCAAATATTGTATTTCATCGCCCCAACATTCCTTTTTATATGGACAATAACTACATTCAAATCCAAGTACTCTATTGCCTGTAGGTTTTCTTCTATACATTTCTTCTACATCAGTAAAGCATCTTTTAAAAGATAAATTTTTTTTTATTGATTTTGTATTATTTTTAACTGTTTTAATTGCTTTATTTTTATGTACATCATCAGCTAATGGCGTTTCTGTTACTGCCCATTCTCCTGTTGATTTATTAATAGCAATCCAACCACCAAATTTTTTATTAACTGCTTCTGAATAAACATATCCTTGTTCAAGATACCCAAAAGTATCATCCTTAACAAGAGCGTTAAAGCCATTCTTAAACTTATGCTCAAACGCAAATGGAGAAGCCGATTTAATATCCCAAATTTTATTATCAATTTCAACATCAAATGTACCATCAATATGCGTACCATCAGACATATTATATCTAACAGATTTCTGTTCATTTGTCACCTCGACCCCAGAAGACTTTAATACTAGAACAGCAGCCGCCTCAATAAGGTCTCCAAATAAATTTCTCATCTTTGCACTATAAGGTTGACTTTCGCCCTTTGCTCCATTTTTTTCCATCTGAAGTTGGCAAAGAGGTCTACCTACATTACTTGCTCGTAATTTAAATTTATTTGGTCGCTTATCAGTAAACTGTTTTTTGATAGCAGTTTTACACGCTTCTCCAAACTCTTCAATAAGTTTATCAGAGATAACGACCTGCTTTTCGCAGGCCGCATCTAAGAAAGTTTGTACTTTATTAAGTATATCCACTAGTTAGATAATGCTTCAGCAGGGTCAACATCTTCAACTATTTTTGCATCAACAGCATCAATGTTTTTTAATCCACTTTTTTGTGCATTTTTATATAAATCCAATACTTCATTATTTTCGTCATTAATAATAGTTTGGAAGTTACCTAGTGTAGTCTCATCTTCTTTTGTTAGTTTAAGTCCTGCATCTGCATTTACTCTAATGCTAGAAACATAGTATACATTACTTCCATTTTTCTTCTTTTGTGAATCTAAATGTAGTGCACAATTGAACATAAGTTTTTTACGCTCACTTATACTTTGTAATGCATTACCTACAGGATTAAATTGAACACCAGTTACTCTCCATAAAACAGGATAGTCTTTTACTTTAACTTCTGTTTTATCTGCAGTATGCCCATCAAAAGTTACTTGACCAAATATTAAACGATAACATTTGATTGTTCTTTGATTGGCTATTTCATCTGTTGTTAAACCTAACTTTTCCCATTCACGTTGAGGTATTTTACCACATCGTGTACCACCTTGTATATCTATGGCTTCTTCTTGCCAATTTTTAAAGATGATAGAGCGATTACTATACTCCTCTTGTTCTGGGCTATACTGCATGTATTGCATTGAACTGATAAATGGTCTAAAAGTAATAGGTTTACCATAGACTGTTTGGCCTAGTTCATTGTGAAATACTGAGTATGCACCCATAGGAAGTTGATTACCCTCATCATCCTCTGGATTTCTGTTTATAGTAAGTCGAGGAACACCCGTCCTCTTTGTGCCATCATCTTGTCCGATAGCTTTCATAATGTCTTCATTAGACATTGTATTTATATTTGATAATTCATTTGACATTTGCATATGTCTCCTTTTAGTTAATTATATGTATATATCATATTTTTTACTCGTTGTCAAGAAAAAAATACAAAAATTATTAAAGAGATAAATATCATTACCTGTATTAGTTCACTGATTGTCCACATATATGTGTTTCTCCTTCTGTTAATTGAGCTTTTAAGCCATAATATGCTGCAAACCACAACATATAACTTGATAGCTCTTCTTGTATACTTATATGTAATACTGTTGGTCTTTTACCTGTTTCTTTAATATAGTTTCTTTTAAGTTCGACTATTTTCTCAAGAGCAATGGCTTCTTCATCATTAACCCAATCATCATTCTCTTCGAATAAGTCACCTATAGTTTTAATCATAATTTTACCTCATTTAATTTTAACCAATTATACCCTATCTTCATCTCTACGTCAAGGGGTACATTAAAGTCTATATTATATTGTTGCTTTAGTCTTGGTATAACATTTCCTGCCCCTTTTGAAAATAGATTAATTACATCCTGTTCTTCATCTGGATGAATATCTACAACAATAGAATCATGAACTGTATTAACTAACACACTTTTTAATTTAGCTTCTTTCATTAGTTTATATACTTCAATACATGTAATAGGAACAATATCAGCAGTAGCAAAACCTTGAACAGGATAGTTTTTTATTTGTGTAGAAAAGGTTGAGCCACCCCATGCCTGTCTTTGTGCACCGGGAAATGCATATTCTCTACCTGTTGGTAATTTAACTACCTTATGTTGTATAGCTTCTGTTTGTAATTTTTCATGCCATCTAGCAATATCTTTATACTTTTCTTTAAAAGCATCATAATATCTTTTTTCATTTTCTGTACCAGTTACACCACCATATAGGGGTTTAAATGTATGTGCTTTAGCTTCTTGTCTAGACACACCTATAATATCAGCAGTGTATTGATGTACATCTACTCCATTAATAACATCTTCCATACCTTGTTTGTCTTGTGCAAGAAACACAGCAGTTCTAAATTCTAATTGAGCAAAATCCATTTCCATTATTTTACCATCTTTAAATCTAGATATAACAGCTTTGCGAATAGGAAAAGTTGCACCTCGTGGTTGGTTTTGAAAATTAGGGTCTCTACTAGATAATCTACCTGTAGCAGTTACACATTGCATAAACTTAGGATGTAAAAATCCTTTACTATTAGTGTGCTGTTGTATTCCGGCTACAAAAGTATTTAAGTATGTATCAATAGAATTATATCTAATAATATCTTTTAAAAATTGTTTTAGCTCTTCATTATCAGAAGATAATAAATAATTTAATGTATATTTATCTGTACGAAATCCACCTTCTGATACATCAGATACACCTCTAGGCTGTTGGCCGAATCCTGCAACTTCATTAAGGTCAGTATATATTACTCCTTCACCAAAGCATTGCTCACATTTACTTGTATTTTTAAATGGCTCACCATCCTTTTTATACTTTCTATATGTACCTCTACCTCTACAGCTAGGACATTGCTCTGACTGTGTTTTCATAATACTCATGGTATTTTCTTTAACTAATTTAGAAAACATTGTACGAGAAAATTTAGGCCTACGCTTTGATTTTTTAGTTGTTTTATCTATGCCGATATTAAATAATTGTGTCCATGTTTTTTTATCTTGTACTTTTTTACCATAAATTAACCATGATAATTGTTCTGGACTTGATGGATTAATATTAGTATCACCCATCTTTTCCCATATTGTTTGGTCAATAGTCTCTTTTAAACTATTAAATTCTAATAAAAATTCTGTTCGCACATCTTCTAATGCCTCTGTATCTATCTTGATACCATTCATTTCCATATCTGTTAATACAGGAAGAAATTCATTCATCATTTTTATAGTTGATAATAAATTTTTATTACGAGGAAGTTTTAAATCTGCCATTTGAGAATTAAATACTTCTTTTGTAGATATTATATCTTGTCTACCATATTGCTCAATAATACGCCAAGGAATATTTTCAAAACTAATTTGATTATCCATGTAGTGGTCAATTATATCTGACTTTAATGAAACTTTTCTTCGTTTACATATTTCTTTTAATGATAATGGCTTTCTAAATCCACGACCAATGACATATTCTCCAACCATTGTATCATATACTCTACCACTATATTTAAATCCACATTCTAACAGCCATGCCAAATCAAATTTTAAATTATGGCCAACCAGTAAAGTTGTCTTATCTAAAACATCTTGAACTATTTTATGGTTATCTTTTACACTATACCCTGTATGGTCTTTATGATAAAAACATACATACTCATCATTAATTCCTACACTCACTAATTGATTGTGGGAATTAAAAGGTGATGGGTCTGGGCGTTTACCTCCTACTTTAAAAGTAGTCTCTACATCTACAACAGTTATCATACTGCATACCTCGACAATCTATCATCTATGTTGCAATGGATTGTTCCATGCCAACCTGTTATTTTATTTTTGGATATGCATAGACTTCTTTCTGATGCTTCACCTAAATCACTTCTTTTACCTACGCCAATAATTACATCAGCTTCAGCAGCCTTGCCTGTCTTACTATTCTCCATCATATCAAAAGATAATTCTAATTTATTATGAGCATCGGCAGATGCCTGTGATACAGCAATAACAGAACAATTTCTTCGTTTAGCTAGTTCTCTTGCACCTGTGTATATAGCTCGTAGCTTTTCATCATTTCGTGCAAAATTACCACCAACATTAACTTTATCTAATTGGTCAATAATTAAAATGTCTGGCTTATGAACAGCTAAATGCGAGTCTATATCATCAATAGTCCAATCTACTGTGTCAAATAGCTTAACATTTTGTCTTATTTCAGCCCATTTTTTAGTAGCCATATCCATATTTTCTTGTATTTCATCTCTATCAAGCCCTGTCCATGCATTAATTAGTCGCATTTGTGTACGAACAGCAGGTTCTTCATTGATGAGAGCGTGTACTTTAGCACCCTGAGAAGCAAAGCCACCCTCGTTAGCAACTAAGCTAATCCAAAAAGCAGTCTTACCTGTCTCTGGTCTAGCAAATATAATACTTAAGTTTCCTTCTCCTATACCTGTTATGCGTTCAGTAAGTGTAGGTAAATTAAATTTCCATTTTGTAGTTACATTAACTAGCTTCATTAACTCACCTATATCTTTTGTGACAGATGTATCATCAGTAGGTTCTTCTTCTTGTATATCCAGTAAATTTTTAATATCATTAAATCCATCATCTTTACCATTATATACATCAGTTGCAATTAAAGCAATCTTATGTGCAATATTTCTTTTATGTATAGCAGATACAATATCAGATATAATTTCATCTTTAGGCTCTGGCTCATTTCGTATATCTTCTAATAACAATTCAAAATTATTTTTAGCAGTACGAGTTAAAGCAGGATTATATTTATCAATGTGTAATGTTTCTAATTCATCAAGTGTTAAATCAGTATCATATTCGGTGTGGGCTTTTTCAATAGAATTATAAAAACTGCCTGTACCATTAGTAAACATAGATTTAGAAACTTTACCTTTATGTTTTTCATAAAAGTCTTTTCGTAGCAGTAATTTTATTATTTGTTTTTCAATCATAGGTGGGTTTATAGCATAAAAATATGCTTATGTCAAGCGTAGTTGTGCAGTTATTTCCTTCATTAATTTAGTTTTTGTTTTTGTTTTCCAATGTTGCATATAAAACTTTGCACTTTTTTTGTCAAGTCTACAAGGAGCGGTACTAAGTGGCCACGTTCGTAAGTATCCCAAGTATGCCCTACAAGACATCATGTACATTGGTATTTCTTTTCGTTTTACTTTTAATTTTTTATATTCTCCCGTAAGACTATACACACAGTGAAAATATTTTTTCTTTTCTAAAACAAACCAAGGGTATGTACCACAATCAATTAGTTTCCACATCAATAGTTTCCTTATCAAATAATTTTTTTATTGGTAGTATAACACATTTAGATGCATTTCTATCTCCTACCATACGAGTATGCGTATCTTTATATTTCTTTACTATTTTTTTTAATCTTGATACTTCAAACACTAACATACAATGATTTTTTTTACCTTTAGCAAGTATATGTATCCAATAATCAGATGTTGTAGCATTAATACCACTAGGTTTGCCATTACATTCATATTCTAATGCAATGTTACCAGTTTTATACCACCAATCTCTTTCTGTTTTAATTTCTATTTTTTTATTAGCAAATATATTAGATACCTGCTTTTCTCTCACTTGTCCATACTTTAAATCAATGTCAAATTTTTTATTTGCTTTTGTTTTTATCATTCTTTTTTCTTTTTTTAGATTTATTGTTGTCCTCATACCACTCAGCTTTATCTTTATGACCATACCATTCTACATTTTTTACTCCTTGTCTTACTATGCACCCAAAAGGATTATCATCACATACAGGATAAGATGGACAACTTATATGTTTATCTGTCATGCTGCCCACCATTCTGGTGCATCTACACCTCGTTCCCATTTAGCAAAATAAGCTTTAGCACCCATATAATATTTTCTATAAGCAATAACATAATCTTTATCTTTGTATTCATCTGGCATACATTGAGGTGGCTCAGTAAATTCACCTGTTGGAATATATTCTCTGTGATTGTTAGATAGTATATTTAATAATATTTTAGATGACTTATGAATTTTATCAAATCTTTTAAAATATTCTTGACCAATACAGTTAGCATTTTTAAAAGCCCAATCAAAATTGCTTTTATTAAGTCCAACCCATTTTGTCATGGGGTGATTAGGGTAAGCAGATTTATATAAGTAATCTACTTTACCTGTATGTGTTTGGATAGCAGTAGATAACATTTGTGCCGATTCTAATAACATTTTTGGCACATGCTTATCGCATAAAGAATTAGCTGCCCATTGTGGGTCTCTATGTAAAAAAAATATGTTCATAATAATTTCCTTATCTCATCTGTTGTAAAGTATTTTAAGTCTTCATCAAGTATTTTTACTTCCGATTTAACATAATAACATAATTTTTGATGTATGTCAAATGCTTTTGAAGTTGCATCTCTATCTAGTGCTACTACAACACTTTTAAATTGTTTGAGTATAGGAATATAATCATCGGGTAGTGATGTACCAAGTAAAGCTACACCTGTTATAATATTAGATACAGCACAAGCACTAGCACAATCTTCTACTAAAATTGCTTTATCAGATTTACCACAAATAAATGGGTGGGATTTATCTCCATACATAAACCATTTTGGATAGATTGCTGAAGATAAACCCCTGCCAACAGCACCCACAATGCCATTGTTCTTTTTGCGTATTATGAATACAATTCGTTCTTGCTTTGGGTCGTAATATAATTTAACTAACCCTCTTGCCATTGCCTCATAGCAATTGTTATCTTCTACATATTTAACGCATTTGTCATTAGCATACACAGAAGTAAAATAATCTGGCACAACAAAGGATTTTTTAGGAATGTCTGGTTTTGGCATGACCGATGTACGAATATCGTCCATTGTTTTTTCTTGATTGAATGAACCTTTGGCATTACAAGACGCATGGAAACAATACCATGATAATTTGCCATCTCTATTATGTGCTGAAAATGTGTTAGTATTGTGACAGAATGGGCAATCCATTCTTGTGTCTGTATCTGTAGGAATTTCTAAACTTTTAACTATTTCTATTTGATTGTGGTAATTCATAAGGAATAGGCGTATATCATGATTTGTATTAAATGTCAAGTGCTAAATCACCCCACCCTTCGTATTTAGCTTTGCCAACTCCCTTGTGGTACACTTCCCTTACTGCCATGAAAGAAAAACATACTGTCGACTAGGTCAGCCCCTAACTTTTTGTGGTTGTAAAGATACCTCGACAGCAGTAGTCAAACATCGTAGGGATATGTGCAACCTCTCGACTATACTCTGGTTCGCTTTACTATTAGCACCACAAGTTAAACTTACGCTAGTACCAAAGGGTTTCTGGAATCTGTCTAGAACTCTTACAACAGCCAACCACCTACAAGTCAATCGCCGACAGGTTTGGTACTAACCTAAATTTGGGTAGTTTTAAGACTGTTTAAACAATTTGAATCGGATTCAGAATCTTTGGCACTACCCAAGCCATTTTTGTAGAGCTTGTATGTCCCATTTTTATATACCTAAATTAGGCTTGGGTTCTCTCTACAATATATACTTGGCATATTTTATACCCACAATGTCAATTCATTGGGACAGGTATATTTTTATAGCCG
>VTLG01014762.1_pt1 | contig 27566 bp, 33 predicted proteins | sample 4694571 | NCBI WGS metagenome assembly VTLG01 (sample SAMN12604809, study PRJNA352737) | marine metagenome | biome: ENVO:00000447; feature: ENVO:00000209|ENVO:00000569|ENVO:01000036; material: ENVO:00002151; isolation source: viral sequences binned using virsorter ...
TTTCTCTGGTAGTTGCACGAACACTAGTGAACAATGCAATCAACTCATTTATACTACCGCCCGCAGCAGAAAACACACCACCAACTCTACGAATAACTGTAATCAAGTCTCCAGATTCAACAGCAAATTTCTTAGATACCGCATTGATAGCGTCTAAACTTTTTTCCAAAAATGCAACATCTCCACCTGACCGCTTGGCTTCAGCCCCAAACTGTCTAAGAAGCGCGATAGCACCCTCAGTGGTATCTTGTATATTATCAAACGTAGCAGCAAGCGTGGTCTTGGCAAGAATGTCAAGAGCTTTTCTGGTTTTTTCTGCATTAAAACCGGCCTGAGCCAATGTGCGAGACACATTAAGCAAATCAGCAGAGGATACACCGAAAGCAGTAGAAAGTCTAGTTACCTCTTTTGTCAATCCCTGTAATTGTTGTACGCTTTTACCCGTAACTTGAGATATTTTAAGAAGTTCACGTTCAAACTCTATGGCCGCCTTCGTAGCATTTTTAAAACCGCTTACAAACGAAAGCAAACTACCAGTTGCCAACGTGATAACACTAAATCTTCTGGTAGCTTCTTGAAGGCTTCTATTAAGACTGTTTATATCTTTAGCTGCGCCTCTAGAATTTTTACCAACATTCTGAAGTTGTCTGTTGGTTTGAGCTATTGACCTTGGGTCGGCTTTTACTTTTATATTTACAGTATTTAACCCGCTACCCTTTAGCTGTCTCTGTATATCAGAAACAACCCTTCCAACATTCTTTGGTGACTGCAAGTTAATCTGTGCAGTTAAATTAAATTGTTGCGCCATCTTTTCTCCGCTATATAAAAGACGGAGGAAACCATCAGATTTCCCCCGCTAGAAGCATTCCCTAGTATTTATACACACTTATGTCGATTTGGCATCTGTTTTTTTAGCCGTTGTTTTACGCCTAGTTTTAGGTTTTGGCTTTTCTTCAGATTTTTCTGCAATAGGTTTATCTTCTTCGTCTAGGAACGGCTTTCTTTCCTTTAACGATAGTTTTACCCACTCTTCTTCACCATCCTTATTTGTAACAAGAACAACTTCTTCGCCCTCACGATTAACAAAATAAACCTGCTCAGGATCTTTTTCTTTTTTACCCTCTTCGGTACGATAAGCTATGAAACGGCCCTCGTCGTTAATCAAGCGCCCATCAGCATCTGTAAGATGGCCCTCGTCGTTAATCAGGCGAAGTTCTTCATCAACAAAATTAAACTCTTTAAGAAACTTATTTTCCTCAAGATTTTTGTCATAATTGGGGTCAAGATTATAAAGCATATTAGCAAGTTCACTAGCTGCCTGAGATGCCCAAGGCTGATCTGCTTGAGCTTCATAAGCTTTTATATCTGCAAATTTAGGACTATTACCAGAAGCATCATAAATACAGGTAGAAACCAAAGAAACAAATCTAGCATTATCAGCTTGACCTTCGGCAGAGTTATTGTCAAGAGCATTCTTTTCACTAAGAAGATCTCTAAATTCATCTCTTTTAACTTTTAGCTTGAGCGCAATATCTTTAGCTTCAGACAATCTAATACCACCAGCTTTAAGAGCCTCTTCCATTCCGTTGATTTCTTCAACAAGAGCTTCGTACTGCTTTTCTTTTTTCTCATCCCAAATACCCTGCTCTTTCATATAGTCCGTAAGTTTTTGACGAAGCAGAGCGCCCGAATCAAGAGCCTCCCTAAAAGACTTATTATATGCTATTTGAGACTTGTTATAGCACTGGGCCGTAGGACGCTTAACAACCACAACTACTTCGTTGCCATCGTGATCCTCACCCTTTACAGTTCTTTGCTTATCATTTTCCATCTTCTTCTCCTTTTGGTTTTGCCATCGGCAAGTTAATAAAGTATTTCTTTTTACTAATTTCGTAATTCACAAATTCAGATTCAAGACTTCTAATTTGAGTGTTTCCGCGATCAAGAATTTTTGCACGAACATCTTCAAATATTGACTTGACATGTTTTTGTTCTGGTGTAAGTTGGTCTTCTGGTAGTTCAAAACCCCATAAAAAACCAAAGTGTTCTTCTATAGTAGAAAGCGCTCCTATCATAGTAGTTTGTATTTTCTTTTTAGACGCTTTAAACAGGGCATCTTTAGAAACTTCTTTGTAGCGGTCCTCTCTAGATTTTTTATAGTCTATGGAGTCCTTCAAAAATTTGTTATAGTCTTCCATTATCTCATTCCTTTAAATTTATCCCTAGCCGCCTGTACACGGTCCATAGCGATGTCTTGTCTAACGTCATTAAGCTCTTGAAATTTAAGTTGTCTTTCGGAATTTTGTATTGTATTTTGTCTATCTCTAATTATGCCCCTAACCAAAGGATCATTAATATCAAATATTTTGTTTGCTTCTTCTTGGTCTTTAGCCATTAAGAAAACTTCTTGAGAGTTTGCTATCTTAGGATTTTTAATCAAGTCTTCCGCTTGTCTCTTCTTCTTTTGCTTATCATATTCTCTTCGTTGATTTATAAACCAGCCGTCAAGACAATCATCATCTTCTATAACCTTTTCGTCAGGAGCTTCTGAGCTTTCATACACATTATCGTACATAGATGAGTAACTTGACAAAGAAATCTGATCCTTGCTTAATTCACAGGCGGGTTTGCCAAATGCGTTTCCCTGTTTTTTGCCTATATTCCACATGGATCGCCAAGGCTCACTTCGCGCTACAAGCCTAAATTGTTCCGAAGATATCTGATTAGAATTGTAATAATCCATCAAAGATGAGATAGAGTGCCTAGACCAATCATAAGGAGTCTTATCTATATTGTAAACTGTTTTAGATATTATCCATATAGATCTAGCAAAAGAGGCGACACCCTCACAAGAAATGTGGTCTAGCGTGTGCTTTTTAGATTTACATTTAAGTAAGTCTTTTTCTAAAATTCTTAATACCATCTTTATATTTGCCAAATCCCTAGTCTTATAAAAAAATTCAAAAGCCTTAACCTTGTGGTCCTCTATTTGTTTTTCAATCTTATCTGCTTCGCGATCATCAAAAGGTGTCCAAAGCTGATTTTCAACAAGTATTGGAACAAGTTCTTTTTTTAAGTACACACCCCTAAAATAAGCCTCTTTGTAAGATTGATCATAAATATCAAAAGACTCTTCGATTATTTCAGCGGTAGGTTCATAAATATATAAAGCAGGATCGCCCAGCGAACAGCGTAAGCGACCCTGCAATATACGGCATAAAGTTTTCTCGTTTAAAATATTATCCATCCCAAATTCCCATTATCTACTTGCTCAAGCACTATCCCAATGCCCAAGCTATCGCAGATTAAGCAGTACTGTCATGAACAGTCAAGACATTAAAGTTACTGAAGGAGTAACTAACTGTAGCGTTTCCTCCACCAGTGTCACCACCAGAGTAACTAACACTTGAAAGCTTGTTCTGAGTTCCAAGATAAATGTCACTACCTGCATCGTCAACAATTCTAATCTCATGATTACCAAGGTTTGGATGCGCACCAGAAACATTGATCAAGTCACCAGAAGTTGCTATGATTTCAAAGTCACAAGTAACCTCGACGGGGAATGTAGCGTATCTGTGATACGGTCCAAATCTACCGAGTTCTTGAATGTTTTCCTGACCAAAGTCCGTACTAACAGAAATACTTTGAATATGCAAGTTAGAACTGTTACCGGCCTCACTGGAGGAGTCATCACCACCCTGAGACTTAATAATACCCGGAAGAGTAGAACGAGCGACATCAACATCAGTTCTACGAACAACACCAGAAGGCGCAGTATCTGTTCCGTCAAAGGCATTACTAATCGCTTGGTGAGCGAGACTACCATCATTAGCGGTCCACTGAGCGATTGGCGTAGCGCCAATAACACCAGCAGTATTAGCATTCCAGAATCTATCGTTACCAACCAAAGTAACAGACTCTGTAGCAGTACCATCTATACTGTAGTTGTACGCAACAGAACTTGTATACATTCCAGAGTTGAAACAAACACTTCTAGGAACACCAGTAGCGTGAGAAAGACCGTCATCAAAGACGCCAAGATAAACATCACATCTTTCTTTGGTCGCTGCAACAACGTCAGTCTTACACTTCCCGTTTGAAGCCAAGTTATAAATCAGCTTATTACCGTCAATAGCCTTCTCAAGAGTTACCTCGATATCGGCCACTTCTTCGATATTTTCATAAATCTCAATTTGCCCCATCTCAAAAACTTGATCTAGGGTAAATGTAGAACTCATTCCTACGCTCTGCAAACCCTTTACAACACCGGCAGAAGTTGGGGTCGCCCCCCTGCCCATGATGCAAACAGCTTGGCAAGCATAGAATATTCTTTGGTTACGAGCCATAATAGTCTCCCTTAAATTATTATTATCCTCTGGTAAAGGCTAAAGTAATATACACAAAATTTGAATTATATGGCTTTTACTTGCGTTTTACAGCGAGTGCTGCCAATGTAGAGGTCTGGAGATATTTGTGTTACGTCTTGCGCTCTAGAGCTATTAATCCAACACCTTTTATAGAAAAAATTATCAATAAGCTTAGGATATAGCCCGCTAGGAATAGCGTTTTCATTTAGCTCATTTCTATAATTATAAGGATATACACCAGAAATGCCCACTGTAGTAGGATTGAAAAGATGTATAGTTCTATCATTTTGATAAAGCGTAGCATCCATTATATTATTACATTCCCAATGATTTTCTGATATAACGTGAAAAATTATATCATTATTTACCCATTGACCACCGCCTAACTGATATCCTTCCATACTTCTAGCAGGAATAACTTCTATGGCTAGGGCTGGTAATTGAACCCTTGTCTCTCCAAGCTGCGCCCAACCGCCCGATGCGGAAACCTGAAAACCTTCTTCATTTCTAAAGGATCTTTGCTGTATTTGACGAAACCAAGAAACACCTTCTGCGGGAATGACTTGCACCCATTTGTGACTATATTCTAATTGTACGGTACTAGTGGTAGCTAGAGCAGTATCAAACACTACTCTACCGTTTGGGTAGTCTATATAAAATGGTTTGCTAACATTTCCCGTAGCGTAAAACGATCCATCAACAAACACACCAGATATAGTTACGGGCTGTTGAGTTGTGCCATCTACCCCACTTTCCCAAACCCAATTTTGACGATAACCTTCCCACACTTGACCATCTGTATAATTAGGATCGTCGGCAGTTCTCAGCTTATGTCTATCGCCACCATATATACCAGATTGTGGAATTTTTATATTGTAAAAAGAGCCGCGATCAAGAAAGCCCCAATCGTAAAATGCTATAAAATTATCCAACAATATATTGGAAAGCGTGGCATCTTGTGCATTAGGTAAATTTGAAAGTTTTGTATGGGGTCCACCTACCATTATGAAAGCTCCTTTCTTACTATTGCAGAAATTTCTCTCAATGTCGGCTCAATAGCTCTGGTAACAAAATTATCTACTTCGTCACCTGAATATAAGGGATTGACTTTAAATGGTTTTGCTGATTGAGTCATTGTAGCGCCGCCAGTTCTACCAGTACCCATTTCATAATCAACACCAAAATCACCAATAATAATGGCGTCACCAGCGGTCAATAACCATCTAAGCCAAGGTATAGAACCACCACTTTCTATCGCCTGCTCCGCAACAGGAAGAGAAAGCAGATTAGAAAATGTAGACGGCTGGACAGTTATCTTAATACCACCCCGAAAACTTCCTCCTCTAGAAGTTATTTTTGAAACAGAAACCGTTGTGGAGTTTGCAACAGAATTGGCTATTGCAGTAGAAGGATCTTCCGTTAATCCAAAGTCAAGTTTTAGAGTACCGCTAGAAAGTTCTCGCATTTCTGGACAGGTAGCTATTGCCCTCCTTACAACTTCTTTTACTTGTTTTCTTATATTAGAAGATGCCTTTTTAAGTACCTGTTCGCCTTCTTTAGCCAAGGCTTTATTTATCAAAGCCCGCATTCTAGCGTTACTTGTAACTATTTTCACGTATCGCCCCTAGTCCAAAATGTAACAACGTACTTTGTTTCGTTTTGTTTAAAACCTTGAGGGTATGAAGATCCGGCTCTTTCATACCTACCATTATCATATTTCTCTATACCATCATAGTTTGGAATAAGATATTTGGCTTTGTTTATTTTTTCAAGATCTGTCATGTATGATATAGTCTGTATAGAGCCGTCTGGAATATCAATAGGTATACCAATGTCAACCCAAAATTTTCTATTCCAATAAATTCTTAAAGTTATATCTTCTGTGGTTTCGACGGCTTTATAACCCTTACCATTACAATAAGGGCATGGCATTCCTCTTTCAAATGGATACGGTCCTCCGGGTCTATATTTGCTTATGGACCTATTTCTAGTCCCCATAGTGTCCATAAAACAGTTTGAACACTGCTCTCTTTTTTCTGGATACACCAATGTCCCGGTTCTGGTAAAAAGCAAAACCGCCTCATTGTAAGTTGTAAAAACGCTCGCAGGTATATTTATAGCCATTAAACCAACCTATAGGAAAGATGCCCACCCAAAACACCAGAAGAGGTACTAATTTTTAAAGCTTCGCCAAGACTAGTAACCATAACACCCTCATTGCTATTAACTGAAGCACCGCCATTTGCAGCAAAATGAATACCGCTAACAAGTGGAGTATTGTTAGATAGGAATTCAACTGTAGTAGCCTTTTCTGCGACAACAGTATAATCTACTACTTCGATAGCACGTCCAGCAATAGCACTTACAACAACACCAGTAGCATTAGCACCACCAGAAATATTAAGACCTATAGGAGCAAATCTAACTTCATCAGAATTAAATCTATAGCTTAAAACGTTGTTGGTGACAGCATTAGTATTGTCAATCTCGCTAGCTAGCAGAGGAGGAAAAGGACTTACTGTATTGTTAGAACTTAATTTATCAGCGGCAGCCAAGCCTCTAGCCCCAGCCACACTAACAATTCCTTCACCGCCTTGCGGTTGAGGATTGCTATTTATAATTTTTTGAGTTGCACTTGACATTTTTTTCTCCTAATCGAACATGTTGCCGCGATAATCAAACTCATTTGCTCGCAAGATCATACTTCCGGGGCTGTATGGACCGAGAATGGCTTGACCAACAAGGGTGTTATTATATTGGTAAGTTTTTAGTAAGTTATCATACTTTGCACAAAAATCTTTGTAAAGTATATTTAAATTTTGTGTGACCCCTCTCAAATCAATTGAGGAAGGTCCATCTTTGATGGCTATGGAGTTTGCCGCTTCAGTCTTTACCTCACTACCCAAAAGAATACAAGCAGCTTTGTAAACTGAAAGCACAGAAAAATCTGTATCTTTTTCAGATACGGGGTCTGGGGAAATAGAAAGCGAAGATATGCTAACCACATAATCATTGCTAAAATCCGCATCATTCAGCACATTATAAGCGCCTACGGTTATTACCTGTCTTAATCTTTCATCAGTAAATTTTTCACTGTCTAAATCTCCAACCAGAGATCTTAGCATTACAACTAAATCTACTTTCCAAGACATAAATCACCTATAAATTTTCGTTTACTTTGAAATAACCTACGCTAGTATTGAACGTGCCGTCTGGTGTCGTAACTAAAGCCTGAAGATGCCAAGTTCCGGGACCATTTAAATCGCCATCTACGGTTGCATACTGTATTAGCCCATCAGAGCCAGTATTGGTAAAAACGGCAACTCTTTCAAAAGTTGTGCCATCTGGTCTTCTGAATGTAAATTTTTTAGTTGATGCGCTACTAATATCGGCAACAGTCGTACCTCCAGTGGAATTGGTATCATATACCGTGACCCTGAATATTACGCCTATATCATTAACGTGAGCTTGTTCTACAAATGCCATAATGTACCTCCATATATTTATACACAGTAAAGACTTATTCTTCACCAAAATAATAAATAATTATGCGTACCTCCTAATAGCAACATTGTAATTTTGAAGGATCTCCGCTGCGGAAAGCGCTTTATTGTAAACATGAACTAAACCAACAGAGCCATTTATTTCTTCGTTGTTATGCTTTCCTACAACAAAAGGGCTACTATTTGTACCATAAGCTTGAGCAGAAACACTACCTACAGGGGTTCCGGCAACTGCGTCTGTGTACGTAGTTATTGTGGCGGCAGATGCATCATAGACACCAACAATATTATGCCACTCGTTATCTTGAACATTATTATTATTAGTGGTTTTGAAACTACCCCCTCCAACACTTCTCAAGAAAATGTTTACATCTTCATCAGAAGCGCTATTACACCACAACATATACCAAGGTCTGTCTTGACTACCAGTGTCATAACCCTTGCCTAAAAGACAGCCGCGAGCGTTAGTACCTTTAAACCAAATAGAAAGAGTAAAAGATTCGCCAGAAGAAAACTCTACACCAGCATTATCTCCACAGTCAACATAATCATCAGTTCCATCAAATACAATAACGCCCTCATTAGCGCCACTAAAAGTCGCATCATTAATTAAAGTTCCATTGCTTGATCCGGCAAGATCGTTCCAAAGAGTTCCAGTTCCGGGATAGCTAGCTTTACTGGCGGCGTCTAGACATAAAACCAAACCATCCTGTACTATATGGGCGTTGTATTCAATAGCCATTTTAAACTCCAAACCTATGTCTAGTAGCATTATAATTTTCTAAAACTTCTGCGGCAGAAAGCTCTTTTTTGTAAACATGAGCAATTGCTATTTTACCCGCCAAGGGTCTAGCAACATAAAGAGAGCCTCCTATTCCGGGCCGAAGCGAAGTCGTGCCAACTGTGGCTGCACCTCTAGATACAGTGCTTTGCGCGGCTGCATTTTTATAAACAACCCTATTGCCTTCAGACTTATAAGTAAATCCTACATAAGTCCAAGTGTCTACGCTTACAATATTGCTAACCGAAACCCCTCCGCTGCCATTATCGTATGGATCAAATACAAATAAATCATCACCGTTTAATCCAAAGTCCCATTTATTATTACCACCCTGATGCGCTCCGCTAATTATTTTTCCGTATGTACTAGTACATGGGCAGTTTATCCAAGCAAAAACAGAAAGCTCGCTTGAACCATGTAGCTGCGATAAAAAGGGAGTTTGACCCTGAACATAATCGTCAGTGCCATCAAAAGACATAACGCCGCCCACTTCTCTGTCAAAATTAACACCATTCAAAAGATTGCCTTGATTATCTCCTCTTGCACCTTCCAGATTTAACCATACTGTTCCTGTTCCGTCATACGATTGCTTTACGCCGGAATCTAAATTCCAAACTAAATCATCTTGAATGATGCCTACTTGCGCCTGATGAAATGTGCTTTCTCCTGATTCAATAGCCATTATTGATACCTCCCTGCTATCGCTTCGTAATTTTGACGAATTTCTTCCGCAGTGAGTATTCTGCTATAAAATTTAATAGAGTAAACCTCCCCTTTGTAAAAAGAACCTCTTGTGCCAGAAGTATTTCTATTGAAAAATGTAAAATCTAGCCCATCAGACCAAGTAACATGCTGTGTATCTTTAGTACCCACAAGAGAGCCATTTACATAAAGAGAAATTCCGGGACTTGCAGTTCCGTCAAAAAGAACAGTAGCTATAATATCCTGATCTATATAATTTCCGGGAGACACGAAACCACCAGCGGCTGTGCTATAACTGCACTCCAGCCTTTCGGCAGAGTCTACCCATAGCATGGGTCGCACGTTTCGGCCTGCTTCAAATATGTTGAAATATCCCCCATCATTATAATTTAACGCAAACTCAACAGTCAATTGGTTAGTAGTATTGGGTATTGTTATATCATCCATGTAATCATCAGTTCCATCAAACACTATTCTTCCACCGTTCTCAGCGCTAAAACTTGGACTATTGACAAGTGTGCCATTGTTTCCGTTCGTAGAACGGTCAGTCCACGTAGCGCCCGTACCCGGATAGCTTCTTTTATTAGCCGCATCAAGACACAGAATTAAAGCGTCTGTAGCAATTGACGGAGAGTGTATCAATGCCATTACGGTGTTTCCTCCACCCACCAAACTCCATCATCAGCATTAAGAATTGCAAGAATCTCAGAATGAGAATACTCTTGACTCTTGCTGGAGCAGGCGGTTACACTAGAAGGCATATCGCCCTCATACTTTACAAACGTCAAGGTTCCGTCAACACTATATCGCATAGTCTGCGCAGAATCTTCCATAACTTGACTAAAATCTATATTACTTACATCACTGGCTGAGATTATAACCCAATGCCTATGATCAAAATTACTATGGCTCATTATTTTCTCCTTAAATATCCTAATCTACAAACATTGAAAAAGCAGGGTTTCCAGTTGCGCTAGGTGTATATGTAACAATTACTCTTGCTTCTGATATAGTAAAACACCCAGTGGCATCATCATCTACTAGATTAAAAGTCCAATTGCCATTAAAGGTAAAACCTGTAAAGCCGCTAGTTAGATTAAAAACATCCGTTCTAGCTTCTCCCCCGTCTTTATCTTCGTAACCCCACCCACTAACAACACGGGGCGAACTAATTCGACAGGTGCTACCCATAGCATCCCCGCCGCAGTCTTCATCTGGATTCCAATCTATCTCAAATCTCATATGGGTAACTTCGCTGGCCGTAATACCAGAAACTGTAACGTTATAAGAATGGTCATCACTAGCGCTAGCGCCGGTAGAATTTGTAAAAGTTGTGCTTGCCATTTATATCTCCTAATCTGGTAGGTCTTGCCCAACTACAAATCCATCAAAAGCGCTTCCAGCATTATTAGTGCAAAGGAAACCGTAAACATCTGTATGAGAAGTTGAAGTAGACATAGTTGGGGCTGTTCCGCCACCGGCCCATCTAACTGTTGCCGCAGCGCCACCAGAAGTATAATCTACATTAGTCCAAGCAATAGTTTTTGCAGATGCAGCATGTTGTGTTATTCTTAACAAAAATCTTTGACCTCTTTTAGCATTTAAAAACTCAAACTTAGTCACATCATTTCCAAGGATAACGTTATGATAGTTTCCTGTACTCAAGTCTAATGTTATTGTGGCATCCTCTGTGGCAGGAGTATCATTAGCGGGAACGGCCTCTTGAACATAAGCGCCTCCCGTAAGTGTTATACCAGAAGCTCCAACCGTTACACCGCTAGCAGTAACCCTAGAATCAAATTCGTTAAACACACCATGTTTAGTTCCCGTGAAACTTTTTGCTGAGTCTAACACTAAGGCTTTTGAGGCAGTAGCCGTTCCTGCTGCCGAAACATTTACCTGACCACTAGCATAAACCGCCGCTCCAGAAGCAGTCAAAAGCGGCGCGTATGTAGCGGCTCCATTAAATTTAAGCGTACCACCTTCATTATACAAAGTATTGGTAGTTGTTGCTGGAACATAATTTGATAATACAAAACCTTTTTGGAATTGACCAGAAGAAGAAACATCAAAACCATACAAAGGAACACCAGTACCAACACCTACATACCTTCCGTACTCGCCCAACTTAACATCACCACTTGCATCGGCGCTTATCAATGGTAAGCCCGTAATGTCTGCAACACTAAAAATGTTTCCACTAGAAAGATTATCTGTAATTCCAAATAGCTGGCCTTGTGTACCCTCAAAGGAAAGCGCAGTACCAGAGGTGTTCACCGCTCCATGACTAGACAACACCTTCATAGTTACAGGCGTATCTTTGACTCCAGATCCTGTAAAGACCATTTTTGGAGTAAAGATATTATTAGAGGTTAGATCAATTTGTTGAAAGTTTCCAGTTCCACTGTGAATATTAATTCTACGCGAAGCATCTACTATAATTCCACTGCCATTATTAGTGCTAGAAACAACTTGACCAGACGCATAGTTAGCTATACCGGAAGTCGCTACAATGTCTGATTCGTTAGCAATCGCCTGACCACTCGCGTATGTAGCTATGCCTGAACTAGCAACCAATGAAGTAGCAACACCCGAAACAGTATTTAGAGATTGAGACTGACCAGAAGCATAAACCGCTATACCGGAAACGTAATTAAGCTGTGCTGTACTAACATCTCCGCCACCGCCGCCACCGCCGGTAGTTAACGTTACTTGACCTCCACCATTATCTGTAAGCGTACCATTGCTGACAACTATTGTTCGTACATTACTAACATTTGGGCTGTTATCCGCTTCTTTAACCGTTAGTGAAACACCAGAAGCGTAAGCTGCTATACCCGAAACGGCAACAAGATCACCTTCGTTTGCAATAGCTTGACCGCTAGCGTAGGTGGCAACACCAGACGCCGTGTTTAAAGATGTGGCTTGACCAGAAGCATAGTTTACTCTACCTTCGTTGGTAATAGCCAAGCCTGAAGCGTAGTTTACTCTGCCTTCGTTGGTAATCGCTAAACCGGAAGCATAGGTTACTTCAGCCTCATTTGATATTGCTAAACCAGAAGAATAAACCGCAATCCCAGAAACCGCAACTATATCGCTTTCGTTTGCAATAGCTTGTCCAGACGCATAAGTAGCTATTCCAGAGCTAGCAATCAAGGAAGTCGCTGTGCCAGAAGCCGTCAGTAGCGCAGCAATATCGCTTTCATTAGCTATGGCTTGACCAGAAGCGTATGTTGCTATTCCAGAACTAGAAATCAAAGATGTAGCAGTTCCAGACACGGCCAGTAGGGAAGTGGCAATTCCAGAAGCGGTATTTAGAGCGGTAATATTGCTTTGATTTGATATAGCCTGTCCAGATGCATATGTAGCTTCTGCACTAGCTCCAGCGCTAGCAAGCTGAGAGCCGTTGAAGTATAATGCCCCGCCGATATTGTATAAAGTATCTGTAGTAACTCCGGGGGTATTTCTTGCCAACACAACACCAGAATTTCCAACAATAACACCGCTAGCCTGTGCCATTCCCTGAACATCCAGATCATAAGCTGGCGATGTATTATTTCCTAACCCCACTCCTAATTTATTTCCAAATCCGATATTTACTCTATCATCATCTTCGTCAAGCAGTAACATCTGATTACCACCAACAACGAATCTTAATCTATCTTGAGCATCTGTTTCAATCCAAGTTCCCTTGTCTGCCTCAAAGTATATTCTTTGGTCTTGATCTAAGTTTATGTCACCACCAGCACCAACAACAATACCAGACGCTCCCACATGAATACCGCTAGACTGTATCCACGCATCATGACCAAAAACATCTAACTTATAAGCAGGACTCGATGTACCTATGCCCACCAAATCATTTGCGGCATCTGTTCTTATAAGATTGGTATCACTATCGCCCTTAACCTGAAAATCAACATCGTTAGCGCCATCATTAACTGTAACGATGTCCGAACCAGCTTCATCCAGTGTGAGCATTGTTCTACCACCAGCCACAAAGTCGAATTGGTCACCCCGAAGTCTGATGTAAGTATCGTTATCTCCATTATGATAAATATATTGATCCACATACATATTACCAAATGTAGGAGTGCCACCGGTAACAACGCCAGAACTATAGACGGCTATGCCAGAAACATAATTAAGTTGTGCTGTCGTTACATCTCCACCACCGCCGCCACCAATAGCAGACCCGTTAAACTTGAGAGTACCACCGTCATTGTAAAGTTTATTAGTAGTAGAAGCAGGAACAAGATCTGCTATTTGTATACCGTTGCCAGTAGCTACAATCTCATGAGCGGAAACAACCCCATCTTTACTAACAGATGCTAATACAGCATCAGAATTATTTTTCCAGCTTGTTAGATTTGAAACCTGAGAAGCCGCCGCTTTTACAACAAGACCCTCATCATTAGCCGAGTTTACACCGACGAAAAAGGTGTCATCAAGAGTGACATCAGCAGCACCAACAGCCACTCTCTTAGCATCCATATCCCCCTTGATCAAAGTACCATTAGAAGCGGGGGTTGCATTCCCTATAAAAACAAGATTATTACTAGAATTAGAAGTACCAGCACCTTCACCTAAATAAATACATTCTGTTCCAGATGAACTTTTACCAGCATTTTTACCTATGCCTATAGATTTTGTTGAACTTGTGGAAGAGTGTCCAGCGCCCTGACCTATCCATACAGAAGCTTCTCCTGCTCCATTGTAACCCGCCTGATAACCCAATGCAACCGCATAATCTTCACCCAAAGTTCTACCCGCTTGATAACCTATGGCGGTGGCATAGCTACCAATTCCAGAACCAACTTGATAACCTATACCAATAAAACCTATTTCATAAGCATGTAAAGCAGCTTCATAACCTATAGCTACAGACTCATGTCTCATTTTGTTACCAGCAGAATAACCTACCGCAACACTATTGTACACAGAGCTTGCAGCATCAGAAACTACAGGACCAGCCTTTGCCCCGATATGAACATTATGCTGACCTGTTTTATTTATCGTGGAAGATTCAGCACCTATAATAACACTATCACTACCAGTAGTTATACCACTACCAGCACCATAACCTATAAGTATATTATTACTATTTGTAGGACCGGTTAAATCACCAATTGACAAGGATTTATTAGTAATGTTTAAATCAAATACACTACTTTGAACAGGAGTGCCGCTAAGATTAACATCTGTAAGCTCCACTAATTTAGCGTCTTTTACGGCAGTACCATTGTTAAAAAGCAAACCAGAAACAGGAAGAACTAATTGATCTGTTTCACTGTTAAAGATAGCTTTTGCAGCAGGATATGTAATAAATACAACACCACTTCCGCCAAGGCTTATCTTATTGCCAGAATTAGAGCTAGATAGAATAGTTGTTCTTTCTAGATTATTAGAGCCGTAAGTACCTATACCAATTTCAAACTTATCATTTTCTTCTAAAGAGTAGTAGGTAGTATCTCCGCTAGCCAAAACCGCGCTAAATCTTTGGAAGCCTGCTGGTGCGCCAGTTAAAGACAGTCCACCAACGCCTGTGCTGGATGTATTTTCCCTAACTCTATCGCCTATTTTTAATGCCATCTAGACATACCTCCACTATAAATGTTAATGTTTTAGTTAGGGTCTGTAATATTTGGAGGTGTTGGCTTAGGAATATTTTCTCTTTCCAGCCTAAGCTCATATGCAACTGTATTTTCCATTAAAAAATCTCTTGTTTTTCTATTAGCGAATTGAGATTGACTTTCAGGGTTGGCTATAGTTTCAGGATTTGTCTGCGGGTCTAGATCTACAGATGGATTAAAGTTTGGATTTTCAATTTGGGCTTGATAGCCATAATTACCGCACACCGCAGTAATAACTCTGGCTACATCAGCATCGTCTATATTGACTGAAAAAACTGCCATCTTTATCTCCTTACATCAAAATTAATCATTTTATTTATATTTAGACTATAGTCGTGTTGTTTATTTATTTTTAAAGAATGATCTATTTGTTTATTTATCACCAAAGGAAACTTTAAAATAGTTTTATTAAAATGTAAAATTACAAGACCACCACCATATGGATCTGTTCTTACAAAACCATCATCTGAAACCGGCGTTTCCGAAAAAGCACTAAAACCAAACATAACAACCTCCTTGATTATATACACAAAACATCGTATATAACAAAAAAAAGCCGCCCAAAATTGAGCGACTTTCTTTTTTGCTTAAACTTCGACTTCTATTAGAAGGAGCCAGCAAGAACTCTACGGTTATCAAGAACACCGAACCCGATCTCGGCCCAGCCATAGTAACCTTGACGCTGATGACGATGAAGACCTTCGTCCTCATAGATTTCAACTTGCTTCTTGACAGGCATCACAAAGCTGTCATTAGCAGCTTGATCCAAGCCGATAACAAGCTCAACGTCCGAGCTAGCAAGCGAACCGCTAAGGTCGCTAGTGAAGTACTTCTGATACTCCTGACCATCACCAAACTCAAACACATCGTGAAGGTTTACACCAAACACTCTAGTGAGAGCAGGACCGTCATCGTTAGCGACATAGATTTCTCTACGGCTAACTTCGTCAAGCTGATCAACACCCCAGTTGCGGATATCTTCGATAGCCTCTGGAGAAAGATAAAGATCGCTCAAACGACCCGGAGCAGTTACACTGTTACCGCCACCGTTACGGCGCATAACAGTTTTCATCAAGCTAACAAGACGCTTGGTGAATTGACCAGCAGCGGCATCAGCATCGAACACCAAGATGTTACGATCAACAGCAGCAGCCAGAAGTGTGTGCCAGCCGTCATCGTTAATTTTCTTAACGAATGAAGCCTCAAGCACTTGCATTGCACGACCAACAACATTCCAGTTTGCCTCTCTTGCGTACTTCAGCAAGAAGTCAATTGAACTCGAAATGCCATAAGTGTTGATCATGACGTAATCACCTTCAACATGACGCTCAGGAATGCGTCCGTTTCCGGGATTTGTGTAGGCGATGTGATCGCCTTCGGTTCCGGGGGCCAGAAGATCCAATGGAAACTCTGGGCTTGCTCCCGGCTCAAGAGGCATTGCCTCATAAATATTTGTCACGATGTCGCCAAAGAGAACACCTTCTCTAAGTGGTGTCTCAAGAGCTTTAGCGATTTCGCGCTGTGCTTCGATAGCGATAGCTTTATCCGAGCTACCTGATCTTTTCAAGAGAGTGATAAACTCTTCTGAAGGTCTTTGTTTAATAGACATAGTAATATTTCTCCTTGTATTTATTATTTATTGTTTAATAAGATCAAACACCACCAGATGGTGTTGCGGTATTCGGCAGATCAATATATACTTTAGCGTATCCATCTTGATCTACACCACTCAAGAATCGTCCAACGACCTTAGCGCTACCGGTATGATCACTACTATCCGCAATAATGTACGTAGTAGAAAGATTACCACTATGTGCTAGGTAAGCCAAGTTGCCAGCGGCAGGACTTGTTCCTTCCAAGTTGTTAGTTACAACAGTTCCCTTTTGGAGCAATGTAACTTTTCCACCCTTCTGAACTTCATCTTTATGCTGGTTCAGGTGCTGACGAGTAAGGTCAATGTTGACCATATCGTTCAGCAAAAGTCCCACAGGAATTTTACCTGATGCTGTTGCCGCATATGTGACAAGCGCTGCGCCTTGGTCCATAGCAGCACCAGAGCCACCAGTACTAAGAGCAACAACACCGCCGCGAGTAGCAGCTTCATTCATAAAGAATGAAATATCAGTTTGAAGCGTACTTCTGTCAGTTTTAAGAGCCATTATGAATCTCCTTTATAAAATTACTTATTTTTGTTTGGGCAAAGTTTGTAAAACAGAACCAAGCCACTCACTCGCTACGCTGCGAAGAGATTCTGCTGGGTCTTCTTGTTCGTCTAGTTCCGCGATAGCGACTTCCTCTACCGGTTCTACTTGCTCAAGAGCTTCTTCGCCAGCTTCAGCGGAATCAAGTTCCTCTTCTGCTTTTGCTTCTTTCTCTTTAGCTTTAGGCTTTTCTATAGCTTCTTCTTCTTTTTTGTCTTCTTCGGCTTTCGGTCTTGGCACAGCTGCCAAAGCTGTTAAAACCTTATCGAAGACTTCTTCTTCAGCATTTTCAAAATTAGCCAAAGTGGATTCGATTGCTTCTGTCTCAAGACCAAGCTCTTCAAGCTGTGCTTTGCGCTGCATGTTGGCTTTGTCTTTTTGCATTTTACGAAGCTCTTCCATTTTCTCTTTCATGTCGTCGCCAGCCTTTGCGATAGCTTCAGCTTGCTCTGCAACAATAGCTTCTTTTGCTTCCAAGGCTTCAGCCTGTTCTGCAATAGTAGCTTCAAGCGTTTGAATCTTTGACTCAAATTCTGCTTGTTGCTCTGCGACTACTTTCTCTTTTAGAACCTCATTAGCAGCTTTAGCTTCTGCTAATTCAGAGCGCAAATCGTCAATTTGCTTGTCTAGATCTGACATATCGTTCTCCTTAATTGAAGATATAGTTAAAATTTGTGCCTCAGATTCGTCGAAAAATCTATTTCCTTCCAATATTACACTACGAGGATTAGCAGGTTTTGAAACTAAGCCTTTACCAGAGAACGATAAGTTTCTCAGAAGTCTGCCAACTCTGTAGTCTTCGTACTTTCCACTTCCACCATAAGATCTTAGGTGTTTAGTAAGAAAAGCGGAACTTTCTTCTCTGGGTACAACCCTAGTGCCGCCATCCTTATCTACTAAAGCGTAATCAAAATTGGGAAATAGACATTCCATAGAAACGAACCATTCGCCTTCTTCGATTTCTGCTAGTATTTTTTGTATTCTTTGTCTTTGATCTACATCGCTCCACTCTTTATAAATGACGGCGGTAGTCAATATATTAAATTCCGTAGGAGGATTTTCTGTTTCTTCGGCTATTGCGTTGCCCTGAAAGTCAACAACACGATTACCAGTTATATGGCCTATAATATCTTTTTCATCATGCATGAAATTGAAAGGCTTATCTTCTGGGGTTGCTCTGGCCGCAAATGTTTCTTTTGGGTCAAATACATCATCGTTCTTATTCCAACCGGTGCTAACCAACACGGATTCCAAATAAAACAAATCTATTTGATCTTTATTTTCAGAAGCCTCAGAAGCCTCAGAAGCTATAATCTTCATAGATTCTTGCTCTTCTGTAGATGGTGTAAAGCACTTAGCAACACCACAATAAGCTACGCTATTTGTAGATGATAACAGGTCGCCTAGACCATCTTCTATTTCTGCTTTGTAAATTTCCATAAAAATACCTCCGAAAACTTATACACAAATTTTTTCAATAATAGAACTTATTGCTAAAAATTGGACATTTCACCGAATGTAGCAGAGTATATAAATCTCATTTCAGAAGTGTTGGGATCTCTTTTATTACTCTTTATAAAGTCTTGTTTTTTAGCCTGAGCCAAATCATGAAATGCTTGAGAAGGCTTACTTTTATTGTCTATTAACTGTTTTACTACAGCTTCATCAATCTCCATAAATGGCTGCATTCCGGTCAGTATACAAAGCTTTAGATGTTCTAGCTGGTCAACTTCAGCTTTATTTAGACTTCTGACATTCTTTTTATCAAAATGCGCCAAAGCTACGGGAGATACTATTTCAGATATTTTTGCTTGAGCCTCCATAGCCCATAAAGTTTTAGCTGTAGCATCAGAACTTCTTGGCAATACCCTTTTCTCTTTTCGTTTCTGAGTATCTCTGGAAAACTTTGGCCTACCGTTTTCGTTTACAGGCTCTGTGTTTTCATTATCAAGAGGAAGTTTTTTTACTTCTTCTTTTATAGGCTCTTCCATAGAACTAGGAGGCAAACCCAAGCTTTCCAGATACTCATCATTGTCCAAAACATCTTTTGTCATGGCAATCTTAGCGACATCATTTTTATGCTGTGGGTTATGGTATGGGCTAGCCTTTTTAGGAGCGGCAACATCGTTGGTTCTTTCTCTTTCCTCTCTTCTTACTCTAACTCTCTCAATGCTAGGTATTTCTCTAAATCTCTCAAGAAGCGTTTCTTGTGATATAATATCTCTATCTGCAAGATCCATAAGAAGCTTTTTCTGAGCAGCTTCGTCAGAAAGTATTATAGAATCAAAGTGTATTTCAGCAGGAAGTCTGAAACCCATAGCCTTTTGCACCATCTTGATTTCATGTCTCCAGAACTGAGAAAGAACTTCTCTACCGTACTCCAGCCTTTCAATAAGAGTTTTCAATGAAACATAGTTATTGGTATATCCACCGCTACCGCTAGCGCCTGTCAAAGTAGGAGGAATACCAAGACCCGCATAAATACTTGTTAAAACAGGCTGATATTTTTCAGAACCTAAGAATCTGTATACTTGAGATTGACTTTCTGTGAATTTAAGCTCTGGACCCCAAACAAGATCCATTGTACCGCCACCGACATTACTAGCGAGGATATCTCTTAGCTTGTTGATAGCAGCTTTAGTTGGAATGATCTTATGATCCAAATCACCAACTGTCCACAATCTAACATTTGATATAGCGCCATCGAGAGCGGCGATATCTGCAAGCTTCATCTTTTCTAGCATGATGATATCATCAAGAATTGCGTAGATCATTGGGTTTGCCCAAAGTAGCCAATCGTCCTTCTTGTAGTAGTACATTTGAACATTATCAGAGTCTAAGGGTATTTTTCTATCCCCAGCCTGCAATCTCTTTTGTATATCCAAGGGTAAAGTTTTAAATATTGTATTGGGGCTATTGTCGGTCTTAACTAATTGCTCATAACTATTTTTAGATATGTTTAACAAAAATTCTGGTTTACCAACTATGTAAGATCCATTGTTTTTAATATCAATAGCAAGAGGATTTAAAAAATCATAAGACCAAGGTATTTCTCTTTTAAGAACCTTCATTGGCTCAATTTTCATATCTGCCGCTAAAGAATTTCTGAGATTCTTCTCTTGCTGCTTGTTTATCTTAGCAGTGCGCCTACGCACTACAACATTGCCGGTTCTGTAGAGATAATTCAAGAATCTTTCAGATCTATCTACGCCACCAACTTCTTGCCACCACTTTCTATAAAACTTTTCAATAGTCTTATTTGGATGAACTAAAACAAGCCCTTGAGAAGCAAAATCACTCATTAGGTCAATCACATTCCTAATAATGCCAACTTTATCGTAGGCTTGCATACATTGCTTGATTATTCTTTTTTGACGATTAGAAACAGATTCGCCGGGACGAAAGTTGTCATAGTCAGATCTAAGAAAAGACGTTCTAACCGAGCGATTTGGCTCTATATCAATGTAGCTAGTTCTTCTTCCGTAGGCCAGCGCCTTTTGAACACCGTCATATGCTTCTACGTTATCTGAAGTTTGGGCGTAAGCTTCTTGTCTTTGTGAATCACTGTCCCAAGTACGATAAAGCGAGTCTTCGTTTGCCATTTCTATTGATCTCCAGATAATGGTATTGTTAATATGATTGATATTATATTATACACAAATTAGTATATATCTTGCACTTTATCTGAAAACCAAGATGGGCCATAATACATTTTTTCATTATCATACTTTGCAGAGTTGTCCTGTTGAGCAAAACCGCCTATAGCGCCGTACTCTATAACGTCTTTTTCTATAGATAGAGAACGAGCAGACATATTAGCCATAATCAAAGATGAGTACCTGTCTTTTCTTAGTCTACTCTTTTTTCCTGCCGCAACTTTAACTTCAGGAGTGTCCCACTTTTCTCTACCTGTAGATGTTTGAGTCATTACAATCATGGATAGCTCATCTTTAAGCTCTTCTATCTCCATAACACAGTCTTCAAGAGTGTCATACTTCCTGTTTGCAATTTTATCGTCTTCAATAGAAAGTCCAATGCTCACTGAATCAAAGAACGGAAATAAAACAATTCTATCTTCAAAATCTTTTCTAAGTCCATGATTTGCTTCTGCTAGCCAACTAGCTTTAGCAAATTGACAAAGTTTTAGAATATGTAATCCTGCTTTATGGTCTGTGTCTTTTTCTTTCTCTTCTATGGTAGGATATATGGCAACCTCACCCTCTCTGATCTTGTCTCTGTCCTGCAAAGCCTCCATAACGGCTATACCACCACCTTGAGCGTCTAGTGCTATCTCAGCGCAAGGAAACACTTTCATAAGGTCACGTATCTTTTTAGCGCAGTATGAGTAGAAGTCGTCTTCATCTACTATTTTAGATTTAAGCTTGTCTTTATGTTGCTTTCTATTTGTAGTCCAACAATGTACAATTCTTCTGTGGTCTTCATTCATCTCCATAACAACTATACTAAAATTATCAACCTCAGAAGCGGGGTCAACCCCAAATACATATTTTTTCTTAGGATTACCTTTTAACATAGTCTCAAAAGAAACTTCACCAGAAGGAAAGCTTATAGGTTTTGTAGGAGACGTACAACAAGATTCTATCAAACTTCTTTTAAAGAAACCCTGACTATCCGTAGTAAAGCAGGCGCCATACTCCATATTGAATATACCGGAGTGTATCGTTGCTTTTGCTCTGCCTACCTGACCAGCATCCATAAATCCATCAGGAAGCTTGTCTACAGGTATTCTCATAACAGAGTATTCTCTCCAATCAAAATCTTGAGGAACTTCTCCATTAAACACTTCTTTAAGTTTAGACTCTTCTCCACCGCTATTTACTATAGCCCTATACCTTTTCCAATAATCAGCAAAATGATTAAAATCATAATAAGCCGTACCAGATAAAATGATTTGGTTTGATTTATCTTGTGGAGCGTTTACATCTGTGTCTAGAGATATACCAAGTTCTTCCGCCTTCTTTTTCTTTGCTCTTTCTTTTACCTTTTCTATAGGAGATGCAGCCACAGCAGCGAAACCTGCCACAACATTTTCAAATATGTCTCTAGGTATAGATGCAAACTCGTCAGCAATAATATCGTTGGCACGTTGACCTCTGATTTTACTTCCGTCACCAAGCGGAAGACACGTTATAGTGCTTTGATTGATATGCATGACACATCTATCAACATCTCTTCTAGGACCGCTATTCGCGCCGCACAGATCCCTTAAAACGGGCGCATTCTTCCATATCGTATCCATGTACTCAAACAAAACTTTGGATTGACGGAAAGCAGCACCAACAACAATAATTTTTCTTCTGGGCATAAACAGAGCGCGAAGAAGAGGGTAAACAGAAAGTATGAAAGATTTGCCCATACCTCTAGTGCCTATGAGCATTGGAAACTTTCTATTCCACATCTCGTATAGTAATAATGATTGCATGGGCGCTAGATCAATATTTAAAACATACTTAGAAGCGAAAGAGAAATATTCAGGACGCATCATTAACCAAGCTATTCTTTCAATTAGCTGATCCTTGTCTGCGCCCTCCATAATAAAATCCATAGGATTAAATAAAGAGCTTTCATCTACTTCTATACCTAGCCAAGCGTCTTGTAATTTTTGTTGATTATTTACCATCACCTATCCCATCAGCAAATCCAAATTGTACCGCTTCGCTCGCAGTAAGATACCAATCTCCATCTTTCATCTTCCTTTTTATATGCGCCTTAGTTTTTGACACATTGTATTTTCTTTCCTTAAAGTATTTACCAGTCTTTTGACATTTTGTAGCAAATATGTCCAACATCGTCTCTAGATTTTGTTTATCTAGTTCCGCCCATTTTTGAGCGCTTAGATAATCACCACTACAGTCTGTAGAGCCAAAGTGTGCCATAAAATGTGAGTGCGGCGACATCAACCTATTGTCAGCCGCCTGTAGTATTATACCGCTCATGGACTCAGCTTGCCCATAAGCCACAATAGTAACATATGACTTACAAGACTGTATTGCATCGTATATAGCCATGCCAGCTTGCCAGCCGCCTCCGATACTTTGCATATTTATTCTTATTTCATTATCACTTAGAGAATCCAAATGTCTTATATTCTTTACAAAGTTTATAGCCATCCGGTAATCTACACCGGGATCGTCTTCGCCATTGTCTTTGGCTGAATGTAAGTAAATCTCCCTATTTTTAACATCAATTCCGTAGTTATGTATTTCTCCAATACTATCTCTAACGTTTGACATCTTTTTCCTTATGAAATAATTCGTTAAGTCTTTTGAATATACTGTTGCATACTACAAAAGCGTTCTGTTTATTTCCACAGAATAATATCTTTGTGTCATACCATATCTGGAACTCCACAACACATTTTAATAAATACTTTCCAGTTACTTTTACCTTGGGCCTCATCCTCATGGGTACTTTTGAATTTTCTGGATACTTCAAAAGATCGTCCATTGAGAACTCGCAAATAATAAAAGAGAACGGATAGTCCTTCATACGCTCCATCTCGGCCTGAAAAGGTTTCTTCTTTCTGCCAAGATTCATCGCAATTTCGGAGGTGCAGCCTTTTCTTTCTATGCATACAACGTCTTCAAAATCTTGAAGGGTATAGTCTCCGGTGTTAAGGGTTCCGACTTCCATGCCAGCGCACTTATCATACGGAGAGAAGAACCATCCGTCCTGTTCTCTTGTGTCTTTTATTACTTTGTACTGCGGTATCATTACTTATATTTTAAAACTTTACTATTTTCATTCCAAGTAACTGCGTTGTGAAGTCCAGCCTTGTCCAATTGGATGTATACACTGTTAAATGTTTTGCTATCACAATTTTCAAGCTCCGCAGGGCTATCAGGATTTTTTATCACCTGTGCTACAAAAGATTCGTCATCCACGCTAGGAGCGGCCTTAGCAACTTCTACAAAAACCTCTTGTGCAAACTCTTTAACCTCTGGCTCTGGAGCGGCAGGAACTTCTGGATCTGTATCTTCGTTTTTAAATTTCTCAAACATGTTTACCTCTTTTTATTAATTAACTGTGTGAAATAGGAGGCGTAGTGTGTCTCCTTGCCTGTTATGGATTTGTGACACGCGCTACAAAGCGTTATACCATTGTCAACATCGTATCTCAAGGAAGACGCTGATGACCACTTCATTATGTGATGAACATTCAATCTGGCTCGTTTCCCCTTCTTTTTACACATTTGGCAAGTATATTTGTCTCTTTTAAGGACTTTTAGCCTAAACTCTTTGTAAATCGGATCGTTGTAGTCTCTCCGCTTCGACATCGCTATCCACCATTCTTTCTACCAGTTGTTGAAATGAAATCTCAGGTTCCCATCCTAGCACACGCTTCGCTTTTGCTGGTATTCCCAATAAATAGTCCACTTCTGCTGGACGATAAAACTCTGGGTCAATTACCACAAAATCGTCCCAATCATCAATTCCTATATGTCTGAATGCAATATCTAGAAACTCTCTGACGGAATGAGTCTCGCCGGTAGCGACCACGTAATCGTTTGGCGTTTCGTGCTGTACCATTTCCCACATGCCTCGCACATAGTCCTCTGCGTGACCCCAATCTCGTTTTGCGTCTAGATTACCCAATCGCAGCGCAGGAAAATCTTTATCCATACCAGAAGCTACAAACTCACCAATCCACTTGGTAATCTTTCTTGTTACGAACTTTTCGCCCCGTCTTTCGCTTTCATGGTTGAACAAAATCCCACTACAAGCAAAAATCCCATAACTGTCTCGATAATTACGCACAAGGTGATGAGCCGCTAGTTTTGCGATAGCGTATGGACTCTGCGGCATGAAAGGTGTCTTTTCATCCTGATATTTGATCATCTCTGCAAATCCTTCTCGCAGATTATAATTCTTACCAAACATTTCGCTAGAACTGGCCTGATAAAACTTAATGTCGTTTTTTCTGCCCGAATACCTTATTGCCTCTAGAATATTAAGCACTCCACCGGCAGTAACGTCCCAAGTCAGGCTTGGTTGTTTGAAACTCGTTCCAACATGAGATTGCGCAGCAAGGTTGTAAATCTCGTCAGGCTCTTCTTCTTTAATTACATTACTAACACTGAATGCATCCGTAATGTCTCCTTCGATTATTTTTATTTTGGGCAAGATATGAGTAACTCTAATTAGTGTGGGAACACTAACTCGTCTGGTTATACCAACTACTTCATAACCTTTCTCTAGTAAGAGTTCTGCGAGATAGCTTCCGTCTTGTCCTGTTATTCCAAATATAATAGCCTTCATTCTTGTTCCTTTAGTGTTTCTGGTGTTAGGAACGGCTGGTCCACGATACCGTCCTCGTATTGTACATAATCAGAAAGTCGTTCTTTCTCTATTTCCATCGCTAGTCTCATTTTTTCCATCTCGACCCCTATATCATTTCGATACTGTGGGTCTGTAGCTAATTTCTTCACAAGCGAAGCGAATGTGAGCTTTGAGTCTTCGATAGCTTTGATTCTTTGCTCTCTTGTGCCTTTTAGATCCTTGAGCATCGTAGCCTTGCGCGTTTGCAGATCCTTGTAGTCTTTACTGAGGGTTTCCTGCGAAGCTCGTAGGATCGCAATTTGGCGCTCTATATTCATAATTAGATCAACATCGCGCTGATCTTTGTCTCGCGCCTTTTCGTTCTGCACAATTCTTTCATTTGCTATAATGTCTTGCTGATTCTCATGTTGAGACTTTAGAATCCTGTTCATCAGTATTTCTAGCTTGATTGTATCAATTATCTGCATTTCCTCCGTGTGAAACACATCGTCTTTGAATTGGCTCCACATCTTTTTGAAGTGGAACTGGAACATCTCCAACTCCTCTGGCGTAAATTGATTTGATAGCTCTTTGAAGTATGGCTTTTGCTTGAGTTCGTTAGCGACAGCCGCCTCTTTCTTTTGCTTTGGAGAAAAGCCTACTTTCTTTTTGATCCAATCACTAATAGAGCCGGGGTCGCGGTTTAATTCTTTTGCGATGGCTTCAGGAGAAAGAACCTCGCAATGCTGCTCGATATAAGACATTTCATCAAACGAAAACCTGCCCCTTTTAAATTCACTCATCGTATTCGCCCTCTTCTATAATCTCTTGTATAAAAGCCACAACTTTGGCCTTTCTACTTTTTGGTAGTGAGGCATTATTCTTTAATTTAAGATAATCACTACGCATATTGGATGGAAGCCTGTCATCTATTTTTTGAAGTATTTCAGAAAGTTCCGCATCTTCTTTGATTGTGTCACCTGTTGCAATGTGATACAATTCTTGTATGTCAAGTGGCTCTAGAATGTCTTTCTTGGACTTTTGTATTTTTTCAGCCGCCCCATGTTCTAATCTATAGTAATTATCGCGTTTAAAAGTCTTTAACCTATTATTTATATGCACATACATAAAATTTTCAAGAGGCCGCGCTTTATCATATTTTTCAAGGCCCGCAATCCCAATCAAAAACGCCTCTTGTTCTATATCTTCAACTTCATAAGAAGCAAATGTATATTTGTGTGCAAGTTTCTTGGATATCTTTAATATAGTATCAACAACCTTTTGTTCATCCATCCCTCTGGGTATCTTCATCGTTTTCATCATCCTGTTGTAATTCCTCTGGTCCTAGCGCTGCTGCCGCCCCTTGTGGGGGATCTGGTATGTTTGCAGCCAATTCTTGTTCGATTTCTTCTTGTAACTTAGCAGTTGCTTTTGTGTTCAGTTCTGATTCTATCATGACTTCCTCCGTTTAGATTTAACATTATACATAATGATATACACCTTTAAAGCGAAATACACGATAATTTTAGCATAAACAAGGGCCATTTACTATAATCTTGTATAAGGAGGGCCAAATTATGAGATCACCATGTACAAGGCATTGTAGTATAAATGAAAAACAATTATGTGTGGGTTGTGGTAGAACTAGGGGAGAAATCACTGGTTGGAGAACCATGACTGAAGAAGAACAACAAGAAACAATCAAACGTTGTGAAGAACGCATGAGGGCCGATAATGGAAACAAAGAAGTGTAAGATTTGTGGCAGAGAAAAGGCAAGGGCGGATTTTCCTAAACATATACATTATAAGGACAATTTAGATTCTAGATGTCGGGCCTGTATAAAAGAACAAACACAACTGCGCAAAGAATTAAAAAAGAGCGCTCCTCCGATGCCTGAGAGGTGCGAATGTTGCGGGCAGGTTCCGGTGAAGTCATTGGTGCTGGATCATTGCCATGAAACAAACGAATTTAGGGGCTGGATCTGTGAGGCTTGCAATACGGGGATTGGCAAGCTTGGCGACGACTTTACAGGGGTCTGGTTGGCGGCTATGTATCTATCTAGGTTCAGTCTGGAGACATTGGACAAGACATAATATTTG
>VTLG01001816.1_pt1 | contig 27558 bp, 35 predicted proteins | sample 4694571 | NCBI WGS metagenome assembly VTLG01 (sample SAMN12604809, study PRJNA352737) | marine metagenome | biome: ENVO:00000447; feature: ENVO:00000209|ENVO:00000569|ENVO:01000036; material: ENVO:00002151; isolation source: viral sequences binned using virsorter ...
AACCCGGTCAGACTGTACAGTTAGATAGATATAGATTCTTCGGTGCTCCAGGCACAAAGACATCTAGAGAGCGTACACAGGATCAAACAATTGGTACTGCAAACAGCAGATCAATCGTAAAAGACAAGGTTCTTGTCTCACTCCGTGAGTACACAGGACCAGCAGATCCAGCTAATACTAATCTTCCAAGTACATTCAAGATTGCTCGTGAGACCCTAATGACTGCACAGCGTTTGCTGTTAGACACAGGTAACCTCAACATGTTCCATCAATCAATTGGTTCTCTAACATTGTTAGATGACTACAGAAGATGGAGAGACAGAGTATTCCTAGATGAACTATTCAAGTCTGAATCTCGTGGTGAATCAAGTGATTCACAAGGTGGTTATTACTATCCAAATAGTAAAGTAAAAACAAACTCCACAACACTGACTACATATACCGCTGCAGAATTTGCTTCTGAGCGTTATAAATTCAATGTAAAGTCAGACCTTCTCGAAGTTGTAAAGGGCTTACGTAAGCGTAATGTTCCTGTTTTCGCAGATGGCTACTACCGTTGCGTAGCTGATCCTTCATTCATGAAAGATCTAAGAGCTGATGCAGGCTTCAGAGAAGTTGCAAGATACCCTGGCATGGGTCAACCAAATCCTCTTATGGGAATGGCTGCTCCTAATGCTTCTATTTATCAGGGTGGACAGTATGGTCAAGCTCAATTCGTAGCTGGCGAACCAGTTATGCCATCAGGCTTCGTGTTTGAAGGTGTAAGGTTCTTTGAGACAACTAACATGCCTTCAAAGTCAATCACTGTAAATATCAATGATGGTCAAGGTGCAGTATCACACGATACACCACCAGCACTATTCTTTGGTCCACAGGCAATTGGTGTAGGTGTGGGTGGTCCAAATGCTCAAGTTCTTATTAACAACAATGATGACTTCAGCAGATTCATTATTCTCATCTGGCAGCTATATGCTGGCTTTGCGAACTTGAATAAGGACTTCATCACAGTCGCATTCACAATTTCTGATTAAGGGGGACAACTAATAATGGCAACATATAAATCAGAAGCCGGAGCAATATTACAGCCCGGTAATCAGATCAACAAGCTATCTGGATACAACGATGAAGGTGTATTCGGTTGGCCAGGTGTTGAAGCATTTGAACTAATCGGTTTTGCTAAGGTTACAAACCTAGTAGGAACTAAGGCTAGTCATAAGAGCTTCGACCTTACAGTTCCTTCTCCAGATCGTCGTCCAGATGATCGTGTAAGAGATGATCGCACAACTTTAGTAGTACAGGCATCTTCTGATCGTCCTGCTTACATCTATGGTGCGAGTGTAGCAATCGCTCAGGATCTTCCTGCAGGCGGTCTAGCAACATTCCCTGCTTCACCAGTCACAGCTGATCTTGGTGGAACAACAGGTGAATTATTGCTTTTAGGTCCAAACAACGGTGGTGTACCTTTCGGTGTTCCATCTACACAACAAAATGGTTTGGCAGCAGCTTCTAGTTCCATACAAGCATCTAGTTCACTATTTGCTCAGGGACTAACTGATACAACAACAGGAGACTTACCTTTCTGGACAGTCGTAACTGGTGGTGGTATCACAGCAGCTAACGCAGCTAACTCCATGATGTACAAAGTAACTGCAGATACAACATTTAAAGTATTTAATGTTGATGCAATTGCTAATACAACAGTTAGTGGTGATGGTGTATTTATCTCTCAGGCTGATTCTGATGCAGGTAGAGCAGCATATATCCTTGGTAGAGTCAACTATCTACGTCCTGCAAAGGGTGTATCTTGGAATGACATTCAAGGATTCATTGACTTCCCATCTCAAGTAGGTGGCGGTGACGCTTAATACTTAATGTATTTATAAAGGAGCCGGGCTCATGCTCGGCTTTTTTATTTGCACTAAAAGTGTGGGTTGTTATTCTATTTATATAGATAATAATTAATCAAATGTTATACAGATACAAGCCAACAGGTGCATTACTTGAAAAGGTTTCAGTTCATGGTGATGGAATTGTAATGTGTACTGATTCTCAAGATGAAGTTCATTATGTAGATGAGTCAGATCTGATTCCACAATTACAGGAGACTACAGAGAAAGTAAAAAATGAAGAACGTCTAACTGCTCAATTAGCATCAGAAGGTGTTAGACCTGCAACACCTACAAAGAAAGAAATTTTCCCTGTAGACACCAGAGTTAATATCAATACTGCCAGTGCTAGACAACTTGCTGATGCGTTGCCTGGTGTAGGATTAAAGACAGCTAGGGAGATAAAAGATTTACAATCTTCCATGTTAGGTGAAAAGTTCATTAAGTTAGAACAGCTTAGATCTATCAAGCGTATTGACTGGGATGAACTAATAAAAGATAATCTTATTCGTGTTGAATAATGCAACTTGATAACTTTATTAAATCAAAATGTAAATGGCATCTGGGATATAACCAAACATCTATACCAGCTGGTGACTTAGCTAGATTAGAAGAAGCATTAGATAATGTTCAAGATTCTTTTTGGGTTAGTAAAATAATCGAACAGGTGGGAAGATGTGATGAAGCAGAGAAGAGAACGGATATGACAGGAATTTTAAATAATAATGTTACACCTGCTGGAAGACGTGAAAACATAGCTGGTGACGTGGATAGAACCATCAGTACGACTGATTATAAAGACACTCTCAAAACATGGACTGGTATATACTTATATGAGACGGATCGTTTAGCTCAACATCTTTACGTACCTAATTATCGTAATCCTGAGCAGGCTAGATATCGATTTAATCGTGAGGGTGCTGAATTTATACAAGCACTTCCTGGACCAGCTGATGTAGCAGTCGGAACCAGACTCATGTTTGCTACAGAACTTAGATAGCACTTACTTAATTATTATGGCTGACAAAAAAGGAAAGATGCCTCCACAGCTTCTTGAATATTTTAAAAACAAAAATAAGAAGAAAGAAGATGGTGAAGAGATGTCTGATAAGGAAAAGCGTAAAGAAGCTCTAGATAAAGCTAGAGAAGCTAAAAAGAAAAAAGAGGACAAATAGTACTCACGCTAAAATAAACTTAAAAGAAGGACAGTAAATTGGCATCTACCTCAACAAATAAACAACCAATGATGTTGGATAGACCAGCATCTAATAGTACTCTTGTAAGAACACAAACAGGACAATTATTCTCTACGAGTTTGTTACCTACTTCAATTGGTAACGTAACTAAAATATTTGATGTTGATCAGGCATTAACAGATACTCAGATCAGTGGTGCATATATAGATGAGATATTCATTAGATATACAAAAGATGTTAATAGAGTCATTGATGCTGTAACAGCAACTGCATCCACATATACAAGAGCTGCTGCTGTTCTGACTGTCACTTCATCCAATCATAATTTTAAAGTTGGACAGAAATTATTTTTTGATGTACAAAGTGGTGGAGCACCAACAGAAGAAGTAACAGTGACAGCTGTAACAGGTGTAAATACTTTCACTGCAAATAGTTCTGCTTCAGGAACTATAACTACCAGTAATGTAAATATTCAAAAGCCTGTTGACTTTGTATTCTATCTAACTAGTGTAACTACAGTAACAGGAACTACTCAGTTCTTACCTTTATTCACTGCTAGTGTTGAATCTGTTCCTGCAGATCAGAGTTTTAGTTTAACTGAGAAATTAATACTTCCACTTATAAATTCACCTGTTGCTCATGCAGGAGGTAACTTCAATAGTGCTACAAGCACACTTGCTCCTAAGTTAAGAGGCTTAATGTTACCCCGTGGATCAGGTCTACATGTAGGTATAAGTGGTATAGGTTCACTTACAAATGGATTTTATGTGAATGTTCAAGGTGGATATTACTAGATGGAAAATAAAAGCAGTGAAATAGCTTCATCTAATAATCCAGTTCCAGTTCTTGGACAATTTTTAGAACAGTCAGGTGCTAAAGAAGCTGCAACAAATTTTGCAAAGAATTTTGTAAAGAGTAGATTTAATAAAGAAAAAGATAATAATAAAACAGAAGATAATAAAAACGTCAGTGTTATAAAAAAAAGCCAGAATTTTATAAATAAAATTAATCAGACAGGATTTAAAGCAGATCTTTCAGGTGTAGGATTTGAAAAAACATTTGGTAAAAAAGATCAAGGATTAAGTGCTACTGTTTATGGTCAACAGGATTTTGGAAAACCTGCAGAATATGGAGCAAAATTAGGTTTCAATTATAAGTTTTAGATAGATGCCAAGAAGAAGATCTGGTTTTGGTACTTCTTTTGATAATTCTTTTAAAGGTTTCTCAGATGCAGTATTAAAAAGAGAGAAATCAAATCAAGGTGACTATACTGAAATACCATATCAGTTTGTTCCTATAGGTAGAGAAGATGATTATAGTGAAATAAGATTTTATGATTTTGATAGTACATGGTGTAGATGGAGAAGAGGATATGAACTATATGTTGTAACTCAACAATATTTAGGATCATCTGCTACAGGCAGAAACACTAGGGGAGATTTTAGAATGTTCTTTACATTCCAATATTTCCCAGGTCTTTTTGTACCTGTAAGAATATTTACTTTTCCCAGTGCTGGTAATGAAGAAGGAGAACATACAGTTGGTATTCGTGATGCCAATAGTCTTAATCTTTATGATCTTGGTTTACCCATTGATTCTGTTAGATATGTCACTGCAGCAACTGCAGGAACTTATAACAAATCTGGTACCACTGTTGTTGTAACACTAGTCAATCATGGATTGCGTGTAGGAGAAAGTGCATTCCTTGACTACACATCTGGAACCGCAGTCGATGAAACATTAGTTATAACTTCTACAACTGATGATACTTTTACTTGTACAAGTTCAGCGTCTGTAACAACAGCTGGAACTGTAAATGTGAGACAAGAGTTTTCTGATACTGCAGAAGGATTTGCTGATACCAGGTGGACAGAACAAAGAGTAAAGATAAGAAGTATGCCAACACCCGTCACATTATTAGCTGGTGAAAGACTTGTTGATCGTGTAGTAGAACGTGATTCAGGAGTTAACTCTACCTATTCTCAATCAGGTAATACAGTAACAGTAACCTGTGCCTCTCCTCATGGATTATCTACAGGTAATCAAGTTTTCTTAAAGGTGACATCAGGTAATACAAAAACTGGTTTATATAAAATAATAGTCACAAGTACAACTGAATTTACAGCTGAATCTATTATCAGTGCCACAGCAAGTGGTAATTTAAAAGTTCAAAGAAGAATAAAAGGATTTGATTTTAATAATTATGTAGGTAACACAGTTACCGGAGTTGATCTATCTACTGATGAAATATTGTTTAAACGTGATGAAAGTTATGGTGTACAACTTATAAATAATAAGCCTAAGACAGTAACTCCTGCACATAGAGGTTTTCTTGCAGGACAAGATAGATTTCTTACCACAGAGATTAGATATCAATGTAATTGTCCAGACTTTATGCGTCGTAGAAAATATAATTTATATAAAGATACAACCGATGAAAGATTTCCCAATACAGGTATTGAGAGTGTAATCCCTGGAGAAAGACAGGATAGAGAAGGTAATGTAATTGATTCTAGAGATAATCCTGGAGTATTTAATGATTTTGGATATGCACCTACAGGTAATTTTTATCAAGTACCTGAATATGATGATGATCCAGATTCTTCTCTTTCAGGTCTTTTATATTATCAGACTCGTTGGTGTAAACATATCTACGCAGCTCTATGGTCTATGAAACATGATGAGGGTAATGATCAATTCAGTTTCGAAGGAAGATATCAACAGGATGGACCGAATGTATCAATAACTATTGTCAATCATGGTTTACTTCCAGATAAAAGAGTAGCTATTGATTTTACCAGTGGTGATTTATTAGATGGTCAATATGTAATAAGTTCTGTTCCAGATGAAAATACAATTGTAATTGTATATCCTTTCTCTGGTACTACACAGGGTGACTGCACTGTAAGTAATTTAAAGATACATGAATATGTAAATACTTGGCTGCTTGAACCTAGTGATCAACCAGCTGGTAATGCTCTAGATAAGTTCTACAAAAACTTTGAAAAAGAACAGGAACGTACTAGGAAAGCTGCTGAACGTATGGCACTTCTAGGTTATGGATTACCCTGGACAGGAAATAAAGATATTGAGTTTGGACAGAAAAATGCACCAGAAGAAGTAGCACAGTTTGATCCTACTCTTGTAACTATGAAACTTACAGATACTATTAGACGTGATGGTAGAGAGTTAAGTCGTGATGGAAAATTATTAAATAATGCAGCATCAACATTGATGTCTATGCAGAAAGTTTTAAATTTAGATTTTAAATTGATAGAAGATGTACGTATTGGATTAGTTAATCAACCACTTACAGACTTTACTCCTGACTTCCAGTTTGGAGAAGTAGAGGGAGGAACATATTTAAATGGAGAACGAATAACAGGAGCAGGAGTAAGTTCTATGGATTGCTCAACTTATAATCCAGGTGTGGAACAGTCCATAAATGTAGATGCAGGACTTTATCTTAATTAGATATGACAATACAGATTCAAAGTAGAAGATCAAGTTTATTAAATGACAGACCAGTACCAACCAGAATAAGTGAAGGTGAACTTTGTGTGAATATAAACTCAGGAGATCCTGGATTATTTTTTGCAGACAATGTTGCTTCTCCCAGTACAGGTTTAATTAAGGTTGGACCTATTCATGTAGGATCAACTCAACCTAATAATTCACCAACAGGGTTCACCAGTTTCTCTAAAGGTGAATCTTGGTTAGATACATCAAGTACAGAGTTATTTAGAGTTCATGATGGTACTAATTGGCAGTATGCAAAGGCAGTAGCTTCTACAACCAATACAGGATTTCCTTCTAATCCAGTTAATGGTCAGCTGCATTTTGTAGAATCAACAACCACTTTACATATTTATAGAACAAGTATAGGTGGATGGACAGCAATCAATTAGTAGAGAAATGTACTTGTGAACATTGTATGAATAAAGAAAGACAAATAGAGCAGGCAGGTGATCACTGGAGACTGATTAAACTCAATCTCAAGGCAGATAAATGTAAGACACGTAAGAAAGCTATAAAAATATTGTCTAAGCTTACATAAACATCATTACTTAGAGTTTTGTTTAATCATTAACTCTAATATTTTATCCAGTTTCTGATGAACTACATCCATCTCACGTATAAAATCCTGTTTTAAGACATAGCCACGTACCATGTCATCTTCCACACGATCAATCTCATCTTGTAATTTGTTGAATTTTCTCTGAATTTTATCATTAAATCCGTTTAGAGATTTTATAACACCAGTGAAAGCTGCTAGTCCACTGGTTATGGCGATAGCAATAACTTCTGGATCCATTAAATCTTCTCTATTTCTTTACTTCTATTCTAAAGGATTTAACAACTTACAATAAATATATACAGATTCTGATTTTAGATGGCTACTGCTGACCCGAATATAGAAGGTGCGATACAAGTTTTAGTAGATATATTAACAGCTAATGGTTTTACTAAATCTCGTGCTCCTTATGAAACTAATTTTAGAGGTTTGGTTGATGCATTAATAGATTTAAAAGAAGGGTTTCCTACTTTTTCACCAGCAGATCGTATTGGTTTTGATGCAACTGCATTCGAAAATGTGACAGCAGGAGATGCTTTATTCATGCGTAGCTCTGATGGTCAGGTAGGTAAAGCCAGTGCAGCTAACGGTTCTTTAGAAAATGCTATTGTTATAGGTTTTGCTGATACCACGGTTTCTGCTAACAGCACTGTGAAAGTCATAGTTGCAGGTACACTTTCAACTCTTACAGGTTTAGATGCTGGAGATCTTTATTTCTTATCACCTTCCACAGCTGGAGCTATAACACTCACACCACCATCAGGCACAGGTCAGGCAGTAACTCGTGTAGGTGAAGCTGCCACAGCAAGTAAATTTGCTACTCATATAGAACCTCCTGTTAAATTAAGTTAATGGCAACTGCAAAAAATCTACAACCTTATGCTCCTAACTTTGAAGGTGTCGTAGGTGCTCTTCTTGATTTTAAAGATTCAGTTGGTGGAGGATCTATATTTAAACTCTTCGGAGTGGAGTTAGTTTGCCTTGAAGATATTACACAGGGAAATGCACTTTATATAAGAGCTAGTGATGGAAAGGTTGGAAAAGCAAGAGCAGATGGAACATTGGATGAAGCAACTGTTATAGGTCTTGCAGAAACTACAAGAGTTGCAGGACAGACTGTAAGGGCAATACTGACAGGAGTAGCTCCAGTATCCCAGACATTGGATGCCGGAGATTTGTTCTTTGTTTCTGCTGTAACTCCAGGACTCCTTACTAAAACACCACCTTCATCTGCAGGTCAGTATGTAACTTTAGTAGGAGAAGCTCCAAATACAAGTGAATTAACTGTGCAAATAAGGCGACCTATTTTATTGAGATAAAATTGGTAAAGATAAAATAGAAGGATAATAAAAGTTTTTTATTAGATAAGAAACTAACGGTAGTAATTAAAAGATGGCAACTCGTAAAGCGATTACGCTGGTAGGTGGTTTATTTCAGGAAGTAAACACTCCAACCGATAAACTTGACTTTGCAGGAAATAGTACAGCTGATCTTAGTGAGAATACTAATTTATATTTTACAAACGCCAGATCCAGGGCAGCTGTCTCAGTAACTGATGCTGGAGGACTTGGTAGTCTTGCATATAATAATTCAACAGGAGTAGTAACTTATACAGGTCCATCTAACTCAGATATAACAGGAATACTAAGTGTTGCTTCTGGATCAGGTTTAACTTTTAATGCTGGAACTGGAGAGTTTGGAACCAGTGCTATACCTAATTCTCAATTAGCGAATGATGATATAACTATTGGAAATACTGCAATAGCACTTGGAGGAAGTAATACAAATATTGGTGGTTTAAATTCTATAACAACTTCCACACTTAATATAGGTTCTGCAGGAGCAGCTGGTCATATACTTTTAGGCTCAAGCGGTATTACTTTTGAAGGATCTACAGCGAATGATTTTGAAACAACTTTAACGGTCACTGATCCGACTGCAGATCGCACTGTAACTTTTCCTGATGAAACAGGAACTGTATTAACAACTGGATCTTCAATTGCTAATAGTAATTTAGCTAATTCATTTGTAAGGATAGGAGGCACAAGTGTTTCTCTTGGAGCTACTCAAGGATCATTTACAGGACTAACTTCTTTAGCTTCCACAACATTGATTGCAGGAACAGCAAATGGTGTCAATTCTGTAACAATAGAAAGCGGAAACATTACATTTGAAGGATCTACAGCAGATGCGAATGAGACAATACTTACAGCAGCTGATGCAACCGGTTCAGATAAGACAATAACTTTACCCAATGCGACAGGAACTGTTGCGTTGTTAAACACACTAAGTGTTGCTTCTGGGTCGGGTTTGACTTATAACTCAGGTACAGGAGAATTTAGTACCAATGCTATTCCCAACTCCAAACTTGCTAACAGTTCTGTTACTGTTGGTAGCACTGGCATTGCCCTGGGCGGTAGTGCTACGACGCTTACTGGTTTATCTTCTATAACCTCCAGTGCCGTAGTAACTAACGACGACGGTTTTAGAGTAAGAGACAACTCAGATAATACAAAACAATTAGCTTTTGAGTGTTCTGGAATATCCACCAGCACTACAAGAACGCTCACCATTCCTAATGCGAATGGAACTATAGCAACACAAGCTTATGTAACTAATGCGATAGCTGGAATATCAGCAGACATTACAGCTGTAAATGCTGGTGATGGTTTAACAGGTGGAGGTACTTCAGGTGCTGTTACTCTCAACGTGGTTGGGGGAACAGGTATAACAGCCAATGCAGATAATATTGCTATTGATGCAACAGTTGCAACACTTACTGGATCACAGACATTAACAAATAAAACATTAACCAGTCCCGTTCTAAATGGAACTTTATCTGGAAACGCTTTTTTAGATGAGGATAATTTCGCCAGTGATTCAGCTACTAAGGTTGCATCTCAACAGTCTATTAAAGCTTATGTAGCTGCTCAAATTGCAGGAATATCAGCAGACATTACAGCTGTCAATGCTGGAACAGGATTATCTGGAGGAGGCACTTCAGGTGCTGTCACTCTGAATATTGATAATACAGTTGCAACTTTAGCAGGAACTCAAACTCTAACTAATAAAACTTTAACCAGTGCTGTTTTAACAAGCCCTGTCTTAAATACAGATTTAAGTGGAACAGCATTTTTAGATGAAGATGATTTCGCCAGTGATTCAGCTACTAAGGTTGCATCTCAGCAATCAATCAAAGCTTATGTAGCATCTCAGATAGCGACTGTACCTCAAGGAGATATCACAGCTGTTACAGCAGGCACAGGTTTATCTGGTGGAGGTACTTCAGGTGCTGTCACTCTGAATATTGATTCTTCTGTAGTTGCAACTCTTACCGGATCTCAGACACTAACAAATAAGACCTTAAATTTAGCGAACAATACAGTCTCAGGAACTCTAGCTCAATTTAACAGTGCTGTTTCAAATGCGACTCTTGTTTCTACAGCAGGATCTGAAACCTTAACAAATAAGAGTCTTACAGCTCCAGTATTGACAGGATCTTCAAGTTCTGCCGGAAGCATAATTTTTAAAGAAGATACTGATAATGGAACAAACTCCGTAACATTAAAAGGACCTGCAGCCACATCAGATGTCACCATAACTCTACCGGCAGAGACAGGAACTGTACTTACCACTGCATCCTCAATTGCTAACAGCAATCTTACCAACAGTTCTATAACTATTGGTGGTACCGGTATTGCTTTAGGAGGAAGTGCGACCTCCTTTACCGGTTTATCTTCCATAACTTCTAATGCTGTAGTAACGAATGACAGTGGATTCAGAATTCGAAATAACACAGATAATACAAAGATAGGAGCTTTCAGTTCTGCATCTATTTCAGCTGGACAAACAAGGACATTAACATTCCCTGATACTAATGGAACCATAGCGACACAATCCTATGTAACTAATGCAATTGCAGGAATATCAGCAGATATCACAGCTGTAAATGCTGGAACAGGTTTAACAGGTGGTGGTACCTCTGGTGCTGTGACTTTGAGTATTGACTCATCAGTCGCCACACTTACCGGATCACAAACTCTAACTAACAAGACATTAACCAGTGCTGTATTAAACGGAACTATATCAGGTACATCGATAAAAGATGAAGATGATATGTCCAGTGACTCGGCCAGTCATCTTGCAACTCAACAGTCTATCAAAGCTTATGTAGATAATGAGATATCAGGAATCAGTGCAGACATAACAGCTGTTAATGCTGGAACAGGTTTATCTGGAGGTGGTACTTCAGGTGCGGTAACTTTAAATATCGATAGCACAGTTGCAACACTTACTGGATCACAGACATTAACTAATAAGTCACTAACTAGTCCTGTTATAACTGGAAGTCTATCTGGAAATGCTTTCTTAGATGAAGATAACTTTGCTAGTGATTCAGCCACAAAAGTTGCTTCTCAGCAGTCCATTAAAGCTTACATAGCATCTCAGATAGCAACTGTACCACAAGGTGATATTACAGCTGTCACAGCAGGAACTGGACTATCTGGAGGAGGTACTTCAGGTGCGGTAACTTTAAATATTGATGGCACAGTAGCTACTCTCACCGGGTCACAGACATTAACTAATAAAACATTAACCAGTGCTGTTTTAAATGGAGCTATATCAGGCACATCTATAAAAGATGAAGATGATATGTCTAGCAATTCTGCTAGTCATGTAGCTACTCAGCAGTCAATTAAGGCTTATGTAGATACTGAGATAGCTGGGGTACCACAAGGAGACATCACAGCTGTCAATAGTGGAACTGGTTTAACAGGTGGAGGTACTACTGGTTCTGTCACTTTAAATATTGATTCAACAGTTGCAACACTTACTGGATCACAAACCTTAACTAATAAAACTATTGCTCTAGGAAGTAATACAGTTTCTGGAACTCTAGCTCAATTTAATAGTGCTGTTTCAAATGCAACTCTTGTTTCTACAACAGGATCTGAGACTCTAACAAATAAGACACTGACAAGTGCAGTACTGAACGGAACTATATCGGGTACATCTATAAAAGATGAAGATGATATGACTAGTGACTCAGCTAGTCATCTTGCAACTCAGCAATCAATTAAGGCTTACGTAGACACAGAAATAGCCGGAGTTCCTCAAGGTGATATAACAGCTGTTACAGCAGGAACTGGTTTAACAGGAGGAGGCACTACTGGTTCTGTAACTCTGAATGTAGTAGGGGGAACAGGTATAACAGCTAATGCAAATGACATTGCTATTGATTCAACAGTTGTAACTAAGACTGGTTCTGCAACTCTAACTAACAAGACATTAACCAGTGCTGTTTTAAATGGAACTATATCAGGTACATCAATAAAAGATGAGGATGACTTTACCAGTAATTCAGCTACCCACCTGGCTACTCAACAGTCAATCAAAGCTTATGTAGATACTGAGATAGCTGGAGTTCCTCAAGGTGATATAACAGCTGTTACAGCAGGTACAGGTCTATCTGGTGGAGGTACTTCTGGAGGAGTTACTTTAAATATCGATTCAACTGTAGCTACTCTCACCGGATCTCAGACACTAACAAATAAAACAATAGATGTAGATAACAATACTATTTCAAATATTGAAGTTGATAATTTAAAGAGTGGTGTTTTAGATACTGATTTAAGCAGCGTCTCTGGATCTGACAATACACTTGCTTCTGCAAAAGCTATTAAAGCTTATGTAGATGCCAACACTGGTGGTGGTCTTACAGCTGTTAATACCGGAACTGGTTTAAGTGGTGGAGGTTCAACAGGATCATTAACTTTAACAATAGATTCAACTGTTGTAACTAAAACTGATACTCAGACATTAACTAACAAGACATTAACCAGTCCTACTATAACTGCTCCTTCTATCACAGGAGCTGTTACTTGCGGTGGTACTTTCACAATAACTAATAGTCACCCCAGAATATTTTTAACTGACACAAATGAAAATCCTGATTATAAAATTGAGACTCAAAGTGGAGTTTTTGGAATTATAAATGAAACAGCTAGTGCAACTAGATTTAGTATTGCATCAGATGGAACTACAACTGTTGCACAAAATCTAGATGTCGGAGCTGGTGTTGATGTCACAGGAAATATAACAGTTACAGGTACAGTAGATGGGGTTGATATAGCTGCAAGAGATACATTATTTGGTGCATTAACTTCTAGTTCTGGTGTATTGACCAATGGAGTATTAGCTACAACTCAGAGTGCATCAGATAATACGACTAAGGTAGCGACCACTGCATACGTTACGACAGCTATAAATAATCTGATTAATGGAGCACCAGCAGCTTTAGATACGCTTAATGAATTAGCAGCTGCCATGAATGATGATGCTGCGTTCAGTACAACAGTTACAAACAGTCTTGCAACAAAAATGCCTTTGGCTGGTGGTCAGTTCACAGGCAATGTTACTTTCTCTGGTAGTCAGACAGTTGATGGTAGAGACTTATCTGTTGATGGTGCGAAACTTGATGGTATTGAAAGTGGAGCTACAGCAGACCAGACAGCAGCAGATATCAAGACATTACTTAATAGTAACGGACTTGTTAACGCACAGATAGATGCAAATGCAGCGATAGATGGATCGAAAATACAAGCTGCTGGATTATTTAATTCAGGTGTTATGACCGCTGCACAACACAATAAATTAGGCGGGATAGAGGCTAATGCTACTGCTGATATGACAGGAACAGAGATTCTAGCAACTATATCTGGTGAAAATATAATTCTTGGAGAAATATCTTCAACTGGAAATTCAACTTTTGCTGGTAATGTAACAATCTCTTCCAGTGATGGTGGTAGTGCTGCTGCTCCAGAATTAGAGCTAAGTAGAGACAGTGCATCACCAGCAGATGCAGATTATCTTGGTCAGATTAAATTCACTGGTGAAAGTGATGATGATAGCAAAGAGGTTTATGCAAAGATTACAGGTAAGATAGGTGATGCAAGTTCTGGAACTGAAGATGGAATCCTAGAAATTGCACATAGAAAAGCAGGGTCAAATAATATTTCTGCAAGATTTACAAGTGAAGATTTAAAACTAATAAACGGAACAGGACTTGAGGTTGCTGGTGACACTACTTTGTCTGGTATGTTAGTTGTTTCAAGCACAATACCCAGAATAAGACTAACAGATTCAAATAATAATCCTGACTATGAATTTAATAATACTAATGGTGTTTTTAATATTCGAGATAATTCAAATGCAACAGATAGATTTTCAATAGGTACTACTGGAACAGTAAATGTAGCTGGAAACCTAGATGTTGGAGCTGGCGTTGATGTCACAGGAAATATCACAGTATCAGGAACAGTAGATGGTAGAGATGTAGCAACTGATGGATCAAAACTTGATGGAATAGAAGCAGGTGCTACTGCGGATCAGACAGCAAGTGACATTTTAACTTTATTATCTAACCAAAATATAACCACAACTGGAACACTTAATAGTAAGGATATAACTTTAACAGATACCACACCTTCTATCTTCTTTGTTGATAGTTCTGCAAATCCTGATTACGAGATACAAAACGCAGATGGTGTTTTAAAAATTAGAGATACAACAAATTCTGCGACTAGATTTGCTGTAAATACAGATGGTCATATTGATATCGCTGGCAACTTAGATGCTAATGGTGGTGTTGATGTAACTGGAAATATAACGGTAACAGGTACAGTTGATGGAAGAGATATAGCTACTGATGGATCAAAACTTGATGGAATAGAATCTGGAGCAACTGCTGATCAAAGTGCTTCAGAAATTAAAACTGCATACGAATCAAATAGTAATACAAATGCATTTACTGATGCTCTCTTATCAAAATTAAATGGAATAGCTGCAGGTGCTACTAACGTCACCAATAACAATCAGCTTACTAACGGTGCTGGATATATAACTGCAACTCTAACCAACGAGCAAGTTCAGGACATCGTTGGTGGTATGGTTTCTGGCAACACAGAAACAGGAATAGCAGTTACTTACCAGGATGCAGATGGAACATTAGATTTCGTTGTTGCAACCCAGTCTGACAATAACTTCACCACTACTCTCCTAAATAAATTAAATGGAATAGAAGCAGGTGCTACTGCTGATCAAACTAAGTCTGATATAGATGCACTTGGTATTGCAGCTTCAACAGCATCTACACTTGCTACAGCACGGACAATAGCTGGTGTATCATTCGATGGTTCTGCAAATATCTCTCTTAATAATGCAAACATTACTAACGGTGCTGGATATATAACTGCAACTCTAACCAACGAACAAGTTCAGGACATAGTAGGTGGTATGGTCACCGGTAATACTGAATCTGGTATTACTGTCACATATCAAGATGCAGACGGAACTTTAGATTTTGCTGTTGCATCACAGACAGATAATAATTTCACAAATGCTCTTTTAAGTAAATTAAATGGAATAGAGTCAGGAGCCACAGCAGATCAATCAGCAAGCGAAATACTAACACTTATTAAAACTGTAGATGGATCAGGGTCAGGGTTAGACGCTGATACCTTAGATGGAGTGGAAGCATCTGATCTAGTTGCTGTCGGTGGAGACACCATGACAGGAAATTTAAGAATAGATCAAGGTAGTACTGTTGATGGAATAGTAGGTTTAGCATTTAACACTTATTTTGGTTTAAAACACACAGATCAAACTTTAAATTCTGAGTATATGATTATCTCAAAAGATACTCATACATATATTTCAGCTTCAACTGGCAGCAATGTTCATATAAGAGGAGGAGGTAATAGCCAGACGAATGAAATGGTTGTAAGTACCTCTGGAACTACTATTGGAGGTAATTCTGTTCTTACTTCTGCATCTAGTCTAAACGCATCAAATATTGGTTCTGGAACAATTCCAGCAGCTAGAGTTCCAACTCTAAACCAAGACACTACAGGGTCAGCAGCAACCTTAACAACAGCAAGAACGATTGGTGGTGTTTCTTTCGATGGTTCAGCAAACATAAATCTCCCTGGTGTTAATACTGCAGGAAACCAAAACACATCAGGCACAGCAGCGATAGCAACCACAGTTACAGTTGCAGATGAATCTTCTGATACCACTTGTTTCCCACTATTTGTAACTGCTGCAACAGGTAATCTTGCTCCAAAATCAGGAACGAATTTAGCATTTAATTCTTCATCAGGAGTACTGACAGCAACAGGATTTGCTGGTGCATTAACAGGTAATGTAACTGGTAATGTTTCTGGATCATCAGGTTCAACTACAGGAAATGCTGCCACTGCAACTGCTTTAGAGACTGCCAGAACTATTGCTGGAGTTTCTTTTGATGGAACTTCAAACATTTCTCTTAATAATGCAAACATCACAAACGGTGCTGGATATATAACTGCGACTCTTACTAATGAACAGGTACAAGATATCGTTGGTGGCATGGTCACCGGTAATACTGAGTCAGGAATAACAGTTACCTACCAGGATGCAGATGGAACATTAGACTTTGCAGTAGCAACACAATCTGATAACAACTTTACAAATGCTCTTCTAAGTAAATTAAATGGAATAGAGGCTGGTGCTACAGCAGATCAGACAAAATCAGATATTGATGCTCTCGGTATCGCAGCTTCTACTGCAGCTACACTTGCTACAGCAAGAACCATTGCAGGAGTCAGCTTTGATGGATCATCAAATATCTCTCTTAATAATGCAAACATCACAAACGGTGCCGGATATATAACAGCAACTCTAACTCAGGAACAGGTAGAAGATTTTGTCGGAGGAATGGTTTCTGGAAATACTGAAACCGGTATAACAGTTACTTACGATGATTCAGATGGAACATTAGATTTTGTTGTTGCAACTCAATCTGATAATAATTTCACAACAGCTCTTCTAAATAAATTAAATGGAATAGAAACTGGAGCTGATGTCACTGATGCCACGAATGTAAATGCTGCTGGTGCAGTGATGAATAGTGATACATCTACAGCAGCTATGCAGTTCGTTGTAGATGAAGATAACTTCTCCAGTAATTCAGCTACAAAAGTACCAACACAACAATCAGTTAAAGCATATGTTGATGCGAATTCTGGAGGTGGTACTGAGTTTGCTGACAACGTATTTAGAGTACAGGATAATTCAGATTCTTCTAAAGAATTAGCATTTGAATGTTCTGGAATATCGAGTAGCACTACTCGAACTATGACCGTTCCAGATTCAAATGGAACAATTAGCACCGAAGATTTTGCCACCGCAATAGCAGTGGCTTTAGGATAGTATTATGGCAACCCAAGTACAATTTAGAAGAGGAACAACAGGTCAGCATCTTGCTTTTATAGGAGCAGTTGGTGAAGTAACTGTAGATACTCAAAAGAAAACAGTTTGTGTTCATGACGCAACAACAGTAGGAGGTAGTCCTCTATTAAAAGAAAGTGGTGAAAATTCCCAACTAGCATTAGGATCTTTATCCAGTTGTGCTCTTAAATTTTTAAATGATAGTAACACAGGAATAATGAGTACTGGTCAAGACCAGATACAGCTAGTTACTGGTGGAGTTGCAAGGCTTACAATAGATTCAACAGGTGCTGTTGCGATTCCAAACAATTTAACAGTGACGAATCTCACCGTCACTGGATCATCAATCATTTCAGATCAACTAGCTCTCATTCTTGCTTTAGGATAATATGGCGAATGCTTTTAAAATAGCGACCAAATCTTCGGTTAGTAATGCCGGGACAGGTAGTACTTCAACTAATGTACTTACCGCAGGAGGTTCTGCGACATTAGTTTTACTAAGTTGTCTTATTTCAAATAAGACAGCAACCAGTGCAACTGTAGATGTATTTTTAGTAACAAACTCAGGAGATGATGTTTTCTTGATTAAAAATGCTCCAGTTCCTGCAGGATCATCATTAGAAATAATAAGTGGATCAAAAATAATAATGGAATCAAGTGATATTCTGCGTATAAATTCAGGCACGGCCACTGCGTTGGATGCTTCGGTTAGCTTTTTAGAACAAACTTAAGGAGGTATAAATCATGGCTCTTAGTCAAGTTGGATTAGAAAGACTACATGAAAAAGTCACCAGAAAGATTGGTCAAAGAAAGAATTTAGTAATTAATGGCAGTATGCAATTTGCTCAACGTGGTGCTTCAGTAACCGGATTGAGTTCATCAAATAAAGTGCAAGCTCTTGATAGAATGTTCTGTCGTATCAATGGTGCAGGTACATGGACAATTTCACAATCTACAGAAGCTCCAGCAGGTTTTGGTCATTCTTTAAAATGGGATTGCACGACTGCTGATACAAATCCAGCAGCTAGTGATTTTAATTATATATCTCAAAGATTTGAAGGACAGAATTTACAACACTTAGCTAAAGGAACTTCTGGTGCTGTACAAACAACTTTAAGTTTTCATGTCAAATCAAATGTAACTGGTACTTTTGCTGTTCTGCTCACTGACAATGACAACACCAGACAGGTAGGTGCAACCTACACCATAAGTGCTGCGGATACTTGGGAAAAGAAAACTATAACTTTCCCTGGTGATACAACAGGAGCTTTAGATGATGATGCTGCTCATTCAATGAATATTATTTGGTGGATGGTTGTTGGTACTGATCGAACTTCTGGAACTGCTGCGACTACTTGGGAAAGTTCAGTCACTGCAAATGCAGCTGTCGGACATGATGTAAACATGGCAAGTTCAACAAGTAATGAATTTTATATCACGGGTATTCAATGGGAAGTAGGTAGTACAGCAACAGATTTTGAACAGATGACACCTGGTGAAGAGAAACAACTTTGTATGAGATATTTTCAAATAGCAGGAGCAAGACATTGTGGTGCAGTTGAAGGCACAACACAATTTCGTATTCTTACACCATTAGAACCAGAAATGAGATCATCGCCAACTACAACTGTTAGATCTGGTAAAACATTTAATACAAGATATCAGGGAGACACAAACATTACAAACCCGACACTTGCTTCTGCTAGATCTGAAGCCAGAGGTATCTGGACAGGTATTTCTACTTCAGGTAAAGTTGCTGGAACTCCTATATATGGGAGAATGCAGCAAGGAGTCAATGGTGACTTTTTAGATTGTGAGGCAGAGCTTTAATTATGGGATACACTTACAAAAAAACTATAGATGAAGAAAGCATTATTAGAAAAGAGGATAATGCTTTTATTCCTATTGATCTTAACAACACTGATTATCAAGAATACTGTGCCTGGTTAAAAGAAGGCAACGCTCCAGATCCTGCTGATGAAGAAACCTTAACCTGGACTGATATCAGAGCTACAAGAGACAATCTATTAGCATTGACAGATTGGACAATGACAACAGGTGCTACTGTAGATCAGGCTCAGTGGGCTGCATACAGGCAGAATTTAAGAGATATTCCTCAGACTTATAAAGATAAAACTCCTGATGATGTTGTCTGGCCAACACAGCCCTCAACCGCTGGTCCTAATACATAATTCGAAAGATTATCCCCTGTAAAATAAGAACAGAAAAAGAATATAGTGATTAATTAGTCATGCCATATATTGGAAATGACGTTAGGTCAAACAAAGATTACAAAACTATAGATGATATATCAGGCAGTTTTAATGGCAGCACCACTTCTTTTGCTTTACAAGTTGGAGGTTCTGCTCCAGTTCCGTTTCCAAAGTTTGAAGAACAGTTATTAATATCTGTCGGTGGTGTAATTCAGGAACCAGGAACAGGTTTCACATTATCAGGAACAAATTTAGTTTTCGGTTCTGCTCCAGCTTCAGGAGAAACATTCTTTGGAACAATACTGGCAGGTGCAGATTACTTAAATGCTGGTGGAACATTTCCTGACGGTACTGCTTCAGTTCCTTCACTAACATTCACTGATGACTTAGACACAGGAATATTTAAAAGTGGAAGTGGATTAATTTCCTTCAGTTCTAATGGAACTAAAGTTGCCACCTGGCCAACAAGTGCAGGGAGTTCAGGCCAGCTCGTATCTACGGATGGAGCAGGTGTGCTTTCATTTGTTGATCCACCTGCTGCAGCAACAGGTGGGTCATCTGACAGGGTGATATATGAAAACTCACCAACCATAACAGCTAATTACACACTCGGAACTAATTTTGGAGCAACAGCCAACGGTATGAGTGCAGGTCCTGTGACAATAAATTCAGGAGTTGCTCTCACTATACCTTCTGGTTCTACTTATACGATAGTTTAAATTATGAGTCAACTTAAAGTTAACAGTATAATTCCAGTAGGAGGTGTAGCATCAGGTGGTGGCGGTGGTGTTATTCAAACAATTCATAAAGATTATAGAACTTTTTTTAGCACAACAGCTTTAATACCTTTAGATGATACTATTCCTCAAAATACAGAGGGTGCAGAAGTTTTCACACAAGCCATAACTCCAACTTCAACTTCAAATTTTATTAAGATAACAGTTGTTTTAAATGTAGCTAACGATAGTACTAACAATCTTCATGTAGCTGCTGTTTTCAAAGATTCCGGTGCCAATGCTATCGGTGCTGCTTGGGCAAAAACTATTAGTGCAAACGCACCTAATTCACCAATGGTTATTAATTTTACAGATTCACCTAGTTCAACTTCTGCTGTTACTTACAAAGTGCGTGTTGGTTACTCAGGAAACTCAGCATCCACTGTTCAAGTCAATGGTGGTAGTGGTGCCAGATATTTAGGCGGAGCCTTAGCATCTGGTATGACATTACAGGAGATTTCAGGATGATTTTAGATCATGACGCAATAAGAAAAGCTTATCCTGATGTTGTCACTATTGATGACGAAAAAGGAGCTTTTAAAGCAGACGGAGGAAAAATAACTTTAGTTCAGTCTGATATAGATGCAGCAAGAAGCACACTAGATGCCGAAGCTGCTGCTGTTAAATATAAAACAGATAGAACAACAAATGGTTCTAAAACGTATGACACAATCGGAAATCAATTAGACATGATTTATGCAGATATTGTCGCTGGTAAACTAGATACAACAGGTTCGTGGGCAACCCACATTAAAGAAGTTAAAGACGCTAACCCAAAACCTAGTTAATTATGAGCACAATAAATGTAAATACAATTCAAGCCCTTACATCTGCTGCACCAGTACTTAAAAATTCCAGTGGAACGGAAAAGATAAGGGGTGTGACAGCATTCGCTGTTTTTAATGGATCAGGTACAGCTGCTTTTAAATCAGGTGATACCACTTTTAACATTAGCTCTCTTACTGATAACGGAACAGGAGATTACACTTTTTCTTTCACTAACGCATTTGCTGCTGGAAATTATGTTGCTATTGGAGCTGGTGTGTATGGAACAAGTCATGCTTTCAATGGAGGATCAGTCAGGGTAAGAGGCACTGCTAGTGTCCGAATGGTGTTTGGAGTATCTGGAGGTGTTAATTCAGTTGGATTTGCCAGTGATCTTACTGATGCAAGTATTACAATAATAGGAGAGGGATAACAAGAAATGTCCACACTTAAAGTAACTACATTACAAGATACAAGTGGTAGTAATTCTTCAACTACACAAGAGCTTGCACAGGGTAGATGTAAGGTATGGATGAATATGAATGGAGAACCAGCTGAATCTATCAGAGATTCCTTTAATGTTTCTAGTTTTACTGATAATGGAACAGGTGACTTTGTAGTTAATTTTGCAACTGCAATGGCAAATGCAAATTATGTAGTGGCTGTAAATACAAGTAGAAATGGTGGTGGTGTAGGAGATATTTGTAACTGGGGAGGTGTTAGTGCAAAGACAGTTAATGGTTTTGATTTAGGTGTATATCAAACAAACTCAGGTTTTAGTGCTACATCACACAGAGGTAATTTGCAAGAAATTGTAGATGTTATGGTGTTTGGCGATTAACATAATTAATATATAATAAAAGAAAAACCTTATGGCTCATTCTGACAAAAGATTTATTTATGAAAATGATGAAGGTGGTATCTCTATTGTTTGTCCAGCAGACAATTGTGAGCTAACTTTGGAACAAATAAGAGATAAAGATTGCCCTAATGGTAAAACAGTTTATACTGTTGATAAATCTGAGATTCCTACAGACAGGAGTTTTAGAAATGCTTGGACTTACACACCTTAAAAAATCATGGGATTTGGCGTAGACATGGCGAAAGCCAGAGAAATTCACAAAGACAAAATAAGACTTGCAAGAGCACCAAAACTTGCTGAACTTGATGTTGAATTTCAAAAAGCACTAGAGGCAGGTTCTTCAACAACAGATATTGTTGCTAAGAAACAGGCATTGAGAGATGCTCCTGCTGATTCTGGTATTGCTGCTGCTAATAGTGCAGATGCTCTTAAAGCACAATGGAAAACTGATATACTAGGCACTAGCCCATATTCATAATAACTGTACAATAAGTGTAAGAACTTATGTACAATGTACAGTCAAAGACCATCTAAAACAAATAAAATAATTACAGCTTCTTTAGGGATAATCTTTGGGTTATCCCATCTTGCTTTAGTGCAGTCAACAATTAATAAGAAAAGTAATTTACCTTTAATAAATTTACCTGTAGGACCTTACACAAGCTACATAGCAAGTGTTACAGAAAAGGGATATACCATTAGATATAAATCTCATTCACCAAAGATAATTGAAACTGAAAAACATGTTGATAGACCAGCAGGTTTTCTTGGTATGGGTAAGTCAGAAGTAAAGACATATGAACAGTCAGTAGCAGGAGGAGGCTCTGGAAGCGTCTCAGAGAGCTCTGAACTAACTGAGAAGCAGATTGCATGTATTAAAGCAGAAGGCTCTGGAGAGGCTACAGGGAAGCTTGCAGCAGCCAGTATCACTGCTCCTATAACTCCTGCTCTTACAGAGATACCATATGTCGGATGGTTAGTAGCTGGATTCTTTAATATGTTTGGACAGAAACAAGGTGCAGAGATAGGTGGTCAGATGGCTAGAGACTTCAAGGACTGCTAGTGCCTGAGATACAGGCTATTGGAATAGATTATATAGGGATTAATGAAATCTCTCTACCTGATGTAAATTTTTCAATACCTCAGACTCCACCTGTAACTTTATCTATTGGATCTCCGATAATAGATGTTCCAGGTTGTGTTAAATATAATCTTTCAAATAAAAATTCTATAGAACTTATAAATCAGGATGAACGAGGATCTCGTGTTCTGTGTGATGGTTCTGTCCCCTGGTTTGAACCTATGGACTATGAACCAGGAAAAATGATATACATACAGGAACAGTCAGTACCTCCTGTGTCTCCACCACCAGAGACAGATGCAGTTCAACCTAAAGATATACCAACTTCTCCAAAGGAAGATGTACCATGCCCCGGACCTAAAGACCAGAGGGTGGGCGATATGCGGAATGCTGAATCCAGGGAGAAGGTTGTATCTCATACACTTTCAGAAGATGGCCAGACCTGCATAACAAACTACGAATTGACATCTCCCATAGAGAAGTATCTTCCTTCAACATCACAGATAAGTACAACCGCTGCAATCGCAGTGGTGGCAACAGCTGCTGCAGCTTCTACACCCCTATTATTAAGATTAATAAAGCCCTTAATTAAGCAGGCTACTAAGAGAATTAAAGCTTTACTGGGCAAAAAACAGGGAGAAAAATTTAAAGGATTAAAAAGAAAGAAGAAACTTATTTCGGAATCTCGTGTTGATGATTCGGAATGACACCATGAGGATTTGCCACAACAATATCTGCACAGATTTGATAGGCAGGACTCTTAGGATGGAAGGTCACTCCCAACCTTTTTTGCTCGGCACAGTGCTTCAATCTTGAAATCTCAAAGTCTAATCTTTTATTAGCAACTACCTGAGCATGATATTGATTCTGTATATCAGCAGCCTTCAGGCAGCCCTCATTATGACGTTTATCCAGTGGTATGGATATTGTAGCTGAAATGCCCCATCCAATATTATGATTAGTTTTCTGACCTGTTCTGGTAGGTTTGTGATAGAGAATAGATCCTGGATTGTCTAACAGTCCATCGTTGTTGATATCACTGGTGTCATACACGGGATCCATATAAAGTGGTTCATATGGTTCCTTCCACGAATCACTTAGGGTTACAAAAGGAGTTATGTTGAGGGTAGAACCCTGACATGAAACTCCGTTACCATAAGTATTGGTTATATATGGTCCTTGTAATACCTGTATTGCTTGGTTAGTGACACTACCTGAGCTGTTAGCTACAGGATTGGCAGTAGCACTGACACCACCTACTTCATTGGCATAGATAGGAGCACTGAATATGTTTAATGCAACCAGTAGATATTTTACTGACTGAACGTGGAAACTGTGTCTGTGACTGAAGTTACCTCGGTTGTTCTCTGGATTATGGTCTGAGATTTTAAACCTGGTTGACTGAGTGTTGTTGTCAGTTGCCAAGGCTGGCTTGAATCTGTTACAGAGAAGTTCGGCATACTTGTAGCATCTAGACTTGTCCACGTAGAATTAATCCCATTTACTGCTTGGGTCGTGCTTGTAGCAGGAGGAACCAAGCTGTTACTATCTGTGCTTATATTATTACCTGTAACTGTATATTGCCAGCCTGTCTGGTATTCAATCACATTTATGGTTTCCGTTACCGTACTGGATGTCTCAGTATGACTGGTAAGACTACCACTCTGAAAGTTGGGAACGACTGGTACGGCTTCTACAGATACATTCAGTGAGCTTAATACGACCACAGGTATCACATTTTTTAGGATCTTTATTATCTTCATTTTCTTTGATTGCAAAAGCATGATCCCTTAGCTTCATTTGATAGTCAGCTCGCTGGTGAACTGGCCAATAGCACTGGTACCTGCTCCTCCACCAACCACTGTGACTGCTCCTGCAGTTGTGATTGTACCTGCAAGGTCGCCTACGGTGCCTGCTGCTGTGGTGACTTGGCTACTGAAGTTACCTACCTGACCGACTGTAGGAGCACTTGTAGCAACCGCATCTCCCTGTGTAAAGGATTGTGTGAATGAGAAGCTGTTACCAGCTGTCTTTTGTGTAACTTCTAGAGATGGTATTGCACCTACTCCACTTGATACAGTCAATGCTCCCAGACCATCTGAGACTGCACTGCCACCAGTTGGTGTGTAAGTTGTATCAACACCTGATCCACTTACTGAATAACTTGTTCCTATTCTGTCAACTTGCGTTGCAGCAGCGTTGACTTGAAGTTGTACGCTGCTAGTTAGTTTAGAAGTAATATCTGCTCTGACAGGTGCTGCAAACAACAGAAGAAAAGGTAGAATCTTCCACATGATGTCTAAGTATAAATATTCATAAGTCTACCACTACCATAAACAAGAATTCTGTATTAAAAATTGATGCCTGTAGACTATTTTTATATACAAATTTAGATATGTCTTGTACAAAAGATCACAAAGAAGGAGAGGAGCCTAAGAAGAAAGGACCTCTCGGTAAACTTAAAGAAAGTCTTGATGATAAAGAGGAGCAACTAGAAATTCTAGGTACCTTTATCCGGTTGGGTGTAATGGTCTGGGCCGGTTTCATAATTTCTTTGAACTATATTACTTTTCCAGGTTTAGCAAAGGATGGCGGACCCAAGGATATCACTTTCATAGCCAGCGTTTTTACGGGATGTTTGGCAACTTTTTCTGTGGATGTAGGTAAGAAAAAGAAAGATGGTAAAGATAAAGAAAATCTACCATCTGCTGTACCTACTCAGACTATAAGAATCGAACAAGCTCCAATAAAGATTGTTACAGACAGTAAATCACAGTAGTATTCATTTAGTTACATTTAATCATGGAAAATTTCATTGCCAGCCTTAAAACACAACTGCTTGAGCAGAAGAAAGAACTTGGTACAAATATCAAGAACAGTGAAGATAATTTATTACGTACAAAAGAAGGCTTTCTAAAAGTAGAAGGTGCTCTTGAACTTATTAACATTATTGAGACAGAGCTTTCTAAAGCTAAAGAAGCAGAGAAAAAAACAGATGAAGTTGTTAAAGAAGCAGTACTGAGTTAGCTAATGACTGAAGAATTCACAAAAGGACGTTTTAAAGCTCTGGCACTGGTGTCTCAGTTTCTTAAATGTCCTTCCCGTGAACTACTTCTTGAATCAATTTACAAAGACATAAAGGAAGAAGATCTACGTTGGGTGACAGATCGTTTCCATTACTACACTCTTCGATTGTTAGAGGATGTTGAAGAAAAAATTAAACATTCTAGAGAATCCAGTAATAACTAGATGAGGAAAATGTATGCACATTAGGGTTGTCCTAATGAAGCATGAATGCCCATGTTCCATACGGAAAATGATCTATTACAAAACCTTGTTGTTACCAGTCCAAAGAGTGCGAGAAAAAAATTTAGAGAAAGTATTTTTGAATCGTGGGATTGGAAATGTATGTATTGCGACACCAAACTTACCGAACAGACTGCGACCATTGACCATATAAAACCAAAATTTAAAGGAGGTCACTCAACCAGAAGTAACATGGGTCTCTGTTGCAGTAAATGCAACTCTACAAAAGGATCTAAGCTGGTGTTTGAGTATTATAATAAATCTCACCCATGTTATTCAGAAGCAAGGTCTAGTAAAATAAAAGAATGGATTGACCAGCATCCTGTAAAGTGGTCATTAAAACCCGGATAAATCATGGAAGAAATCAGTACCAAGAAGAATGATAGGCCATCAGCGTTGGAAGCTAAATATGATCCTAAACAATTTTTAAATAGCTATGATGCCGAAAGTGTTATCAGAGAGATTCAAAAAGAAAGAGGTCTAAAGGCAGGAGATAGAGCCCTCAAAGGCTCTGTGGGTAGAGAAGTCAATGCTCCAGAAAGAGTAGACAATTATGTATAATGGCTAGTCGTAAGGAGGCTAAGAGTAAAGCCCAGATGAGAAAAGATAAGATGAAATGTAATAAGCCTCAAAGGGCTCCAAAGGGTGCTAAACAGAAATATATAGTTAAAGCTTGTGATGATGGTGAACAAAAGATAGTAAGGTTTGGTTACAGAGGCATGCAGGATTTCTTACAGCATAAAGATCCTAAGCGTAGAGCAAGTTTCAAAGCACGTCACAGGTGTTCGGAGAAGAAAGATAAACTAACCCCTGGCTGGTGGGCATGTAATTACAACTGGTAGTTGCCAAAATTAAAATTCACGATAGTTTTATGTCATGAATTGCTACTACTGCGGTACAGAATTAATACATGTGAATGATTATCGTCTTGATAATGACGATGAGTACAGGGATATTTATGACATGGTTACCAATTTAAAGTGTCCTAGATGTGGAGCCACAGTGGAGACTTACAGAAGACCTATACATGTTATATCTAAGTTACACACAATGAGAGAAAAAGATGCTAGTTAACCTTCTATTATCAGTAGTACTTTGGGTACAGGTTCCACAGTGGAGTGATGACTGG
>VTLG01004275.1_pt1 | contig 27549 bp, 15 predicted proteins | sample 4694571 | NCBI WGS metagenome assembly VTLG01 (sample SAMN12604809, study PRJNA352737) | marine metagenome | biome: ENVO:00000447; feature: ENVO:00000209|ENVO:00000569|ENVO:01000036; material: ENVO:00002151; isolation source: viral sequences binned using virsorter ...
TGGTGGTCACGTTGAGATATGGAATAATACTTTTAGACTAAAGAATGGTGATGGAACTAAGACATACATGATGACCAATCATCAGGCAGCAAAAGAAGTTTCTTTGTATTTTGATGGTAATAAAACTTTTGAAACTACATCATATGGAATAGCAGTTTTCGGAGGTGTAAGTCCTGCTGGTGGTATGGTAAGTTGCCACAAGTTAAATATTAGTTCTGATGATGATGCTGGTAATGATGCTTGGATTCAGATAGGATCTAGTGCAGACCTCAAACTGTACCACGATTCTACAGACAGTTACATTAATAATATTACTGGTGCTCTTAAATTAGTTAGTCCTAATGGTATAAACATTGGAGGACTTACATACCCTCAAGTTAATGGTTCGCCTGGAGAAGTTCTTACTTCTGATGGATCAGGTGGTATCTCATGGCAATCTTCATCTAGTAGTGGTAGCACGGTTAAGAATATTACAGTTACAGTAAGCACAGCTGCTAATGGTCAGGCATCAGGTGTTTTTTACATGGATGGTGTACAGAATCCTCCAATGGATCATATTGAGAGGGGAGTCACTTATGTCTTTGATCAGGCAGATTCATCTAACGAAACTTTTAATAGTTCAAATCATCCTTTGATGTTTAGTGCAGGTGATGATGGTGACCATAATGGTAATGGACACTATATGACAGGCATTCAATATAAATTGGATGGTGTAAACAAGACTATGGCAGAGTATGTTTCTGGATTCAATGCTGCCACTGATCGTACAGTAACATGGGTAGTTCCTACTGATGCACCTGATACAATTTACTATTGGTGTCATCACCATACAAATCAAGGTAATAGTATTAGTATCAATAATGCTTGGACTGCTTTACCTACATTTACTGAACTTACTGATACTCCAAGTTCTCTTACTGCTGATAAGTGGCTAAAGGTTAATGCTGGTGGTACTGCTTTAGAATATACCAATGAACCTACAGATACTACTTATAGTAATGTTACTACGTCTGCTGCTGGATTAGTCCCTATATTACCATCTTCATCTACTGGTAAGTTCTTTAAAGATGATGGTACTTGGACTGACACAACTGATACAACATATTCTCAATCATCAGTTGCTGATAGTAGTAATGTAAAATTAAGATTGAGTGATGGTAGTACTGATGATGATATTCTTCTTTCAGCAGGTACTAATGTTACTTTCAGTAATATAACTGCTGCAGGATTTACTATTAATTCTGCTGGAGGTGCAAGTGGAAGTGGAGGTGGAAGTGGACCTGTATGTCCAACAATAGACACAACTGCTTCTTCTAGTGGTTGGACATATTCAAATATGGTTGATGGTCATAATCGTACTGTAAGTGTTGGTGCTGCAGGTCATATGGACCTTAAGTGTATAAAATTAGATAATGATACAATTTATGAATTTAGAGCTGCTGCTAATAGTGGTCAGTATTGGGGATGGTATATGAGTGATGATGCAAGTATTAAAACTGAGGGTCAATCTCAAGATCTAACAAATAATTTATATAAAGTATTCCAAGGTGGTTTTCCAAGTGGTAATTGGATAGCAAATGGTGATCAGGCTGGTAATATTGTAATGAATTCTGGATTTGATTGGACTACTCATGGTGCTACAGAAAAATTAACCAGTATAAATTGGGGCAATGAACTTCATTTTGTAATTGATATGCCACATCGTAAGGTGTGGATAAAGGGTATTGATCATTATGGTAATCAAGAAGCAACTTGGTGGGTTTATACTACTAATCAAACTCCTGGTACTCCTGTTCGTGCAGATAGTAATCCAACTTTCTTCTTAAGAGAAGATGGTGACATGGCATCTCTTTCTGGAGATTATTACTTTAATATGGCAGTGTTTGCTGGTCATTTTGGAACTATTACCATAGAACCAATACCACGAACAGAATCCGTATTCCGTTCTATTGGTGGTGGTATATCTGATGGAGATAAAGGTGATATTACTGTATCAAACTCAGGTGCAACTTGGAATATTGATTCTGGTACTGTTGGTACTACTGAATTATCTGCTACAGGAACAAAAGATGCGACAACATATTTAAGAGGTGATAATACTTGGGCAACTGTTAGTGGTGCAACTGATACAACATATGACTTAGTATATACAGAGCATAGTTTAGGATCTGGTAGTGGACTTGGTAATGATTTAATCATTAAGTTAAGAGATAGTAATAATAATGATGATGAGATTAGTATAGTTTCTGGTCCTAATGTATCATTTAGTCATGATACTACTAATAAGAAACTTACTATTTCTTCTTTTAATAATGGAATTAGTGATGGTGACAAAGGAGATATTTCAGTAACAAATACTGGTGCTGTTTGGAGTATTGATAATGATGTAATAGAAGAGAAACATATTAATGCTGGTGGTACTGTTGGTGCTAATAAAGTTTTAGTATATGATGCTGCTGAAGCTACTAACTGGAAATGGGCAGATCAATCTGGTTCTGGGGGCGGTGCTACAGATAAGATAGAAGAAGATAATAGTTCAGTAGAAGTAGTAGATAGTGGATCTAACGGAAAGATTGCACTTACACTTGATGGCAATGAAAGGTATCGCTTTACGGACGGTGTTTTGAGTTTTGCTAGTGGAAGTTCTATAAGGATGACTGGCATAGCAGGTGGAATTACTGCTGGTTTGCATATGGATGGTGCTGGTAGTGTTAGTTCTGATGGACATGGTAGGATAGGTATTTTTGGTAATACTGGAGATTTCAAGATATTAGATAGTACTGGTTCTGGTGACACCAATATGGCTGTCTTCACCAAAAATGATTCAGTTGATTTGTACTTTAATGGAACAAAACGTCTTGAAACAGCAAGTTCGGGAATTAATGTTGTTGGAACTACCACTACAGGACAATTAAATGTAACTGGAGTTTCTACATTTGTTGGTGGTATAAAGGATAAAGATGATAGTACAGGAACACCAGGTCAGGTATTAACTTCTACTGCTGGAGGTCTTAAATGGGATACTGTTAGTGGTGGAAGTGGTGGTGCTAATGTAACTACTGATGATACTGCACCATCAACTCCTTCAGATGGTGATTTATGGTGGGATTCTGTTGCAGGAGAATTAAAGATATATTATCAAGATGCTGATAGTTCACAATGGGTTGATGCTGCTGGTAGTATTCCATCATCCACACATCCTACATTTACTAATGTTGCGACTTCATCTATTAATGTATCTGGTATGGCTACATTAGGTGATACTGGGATTGGTCATACTGTTGGTATAGGATCTACTGCTTATTTTGGTGATGGTGGAATACACCTTCAAGGAGTATTGAAGGGTAGGGAAGCTGGTAATAAAATTAGAATTTCCAGTCATATAATTCCTGAATCAAATGCACAATATGATTTGGGTAATGCTGAGTATAAGATTCGACATTTATTCTTATCGGATAATAGTATAAAGTTTGTATCTGATACCAATGTAGAGAAATCGTTAGGTGTTGATTCTAATAACTTAATGTTTGATGGTAAACAAGTTCTATCAAATGTTGTACTTACTGGACTTGATAATAATGATACTTTAAAATATAATGGTACTAATTGGGTTAATACACCAATAGCAGCAGGTTCATTTACTGGATTAACTGGTACACCTTCAACATATACTGCTGATAAGTGGTTAAAGGTTAATTCTGGTGGTACTGCTTTAGAATATACTGATGCTCCATCAGGTTCATTTACTGGATTAACTGGTACACCTTCAACATATACTGCTGATAAGTGGTTAAAGGTTAATTCTGGTGGTACTGCTTTAGAATATACTGATGCTCCAAGTGGTGGTGGTGGAAGTCCAGGTGGGTCTGCTAATCAACTCCAAATTAATGATGGAAGTGGTTTTGCTGGTTGTAATTTACAGTATGATAGTTTTTTAAATGGTTCACTTGCATTTCATGATGATGCTGGTGTATTTGGTTCAAGAATAACTTGCTACCATAGTAGTATTAGTGGAGGAGATAGTTCTATGCTCTTCTATGTTGGTGGTACTACTTTCACCTTCCCTTTACAGTTAAAGAATACTGGTGGCACATCTGGTGGTAATGAAGTTTATGTTAATGGTACTCTTAGTAAAGCTGGTGGTTCGTTTAGAATACCTCATCCTGTTGCTGGTCTTACAACTACAAAGGACTTAGTTCATTCATTTATTGAAGGTCCACAAATGGATCTTATCTATCGTGGTACTGTTGCTTTAGTTGCTGGTATTGCTACAGTTAATCTTGATACTAAGGCTGGTATGACTGAAGGTACTTTTGAAGCATTGAATAGAGATGTACAATGTTTTACATCAAATGAAACGGGATGGACTGTTGTTAAAGGATCTGTTACTGGTAATAAATTAACTATACAATCAAAAGCTACTACTTCTACAGATACTGTTTCGTGGATGGTGGTTGGTGAAAGACAAGATGATACTATTAAAGGATTAAATATGACAGATGCTGATGGTAATCTTATTGTAGAACCAAATCAAACTTCAACACCTACCAGCTAGCTAAATACAATTATAGGTAAATTTCAGTAATTAAATAATGGCTATAAATTTTCCAAACAGTCCGAGTAATGGTCAAGTACATAGTGCTTGGACAGGTGTTATTAATAAGTCTTGGAAATGGGACGGAACCAAGTGGAATATAATTGGTGGTGATGGTGGTAGTGGTTTCCAATCCAGTTTTCTTTCACTTACTGATACTCCAAGTTCATTTACTGCTGATAAATGGATTAAGGTAAATGCTGCAGGAAATGCCCTTGAATTAACTAATGCTCCTTCAGGTGGTGGAGGATCTACTACATTAGATAAGATAGAAGAACTTGATAGTAAGGTAGAAATAACTGATAGTGGAAGTAATGGTACAGTTATAACCACCATAGATGGTACAGTTGCTGCTACATTATCAGCTAATAGTGGTGTTGCAAAGTTTACTCTTGAAGGTGATATTAATACATCAGGTTCTGGTGCAATACTTGATATTTCTGGTGGTGGATCTGGTGTAGGAAATATAACATTCCAGAATAAAAGGACAACAAGTGGAACTAATGCTTATGAATTACCATTAGCGTATCCAACTTCTAGTGGATATGTTTTATCATCAACTACTGGTGGAGAGATGTCATGGGTTGCCAATTCAGGTGGTGGAATTACTATGGATTCATCCATAGGATCTATATTTTCAATAAGTGGTAGTGGAGTATTTTCTGCTGGTGATCCAGAAGCAGATAAGATTCTGTTTTGGGATGATTCTGCACAAGAATTAAGATATTTAATGATGGGTACTAACATTGCTATCAATGGAACTACTCTTAATGTTAGTGGTGGATCAGCATCTGCTGGAGGAAGTGCTAATTATATTCAATATAATGATGGTAGTAATGGATTTGCTGGTTCTTCTCTGCTTAGAATTAGTACGTCTGGTGTACGATTATTAGAGTTTTATGATTCAGGAAATTCAACTGCAACTGCCAGTGCTGCTATAGGATGTTATTGGGAGTCTCTAGCTGGAAATATACCTGAGAAAAATGAACTTTTGTTCTATGGAGCAATGTCCATTGCTTCTTCCCCTGCTCTTAGCGTTGGAACTGATTATGCACACCTTCGATTTAAGTTAAAGGATGGATTAGGTAGTTTTGGTACTTCAGGACAGTTTTTAAGGGTAGATACAAACGGTAATACTAAATGGGAAACTTATAGTGGTGGTGGAGGAGGTAGTAGTCTAACCTATGATTTACTATATGCCGAACATAGTTCATCAAGTGGTTCGGGAACTGGTAATGATGCGATTATTAGACTAAGAGATAGTAGTAGTAATGATGATGATGTTTATTTGGTTGCTGGTAGCAATGTTACATTATCTCACGATACTTCTAGTAAAAAGATTACTATTGCTGCCTCTGGTGGTAGTGGTGGCGGTGGTGCTACAGATAAGATAGAAGAAGGCAATACAAGTGTAGAATGTATTGATACGGGTACTGATGGTAATATTGTATTTAAAACAGAAGGAAGTACTACAATTGAGCTTACAACACTTAAACAGTTGAAAGTTTATGGTACTCAGACTGGAAATAATGTAGCAGGTTTCTATAATGATACTAACTATTTTGGAATATTTGCTTCATCTAATAATCTAACTAATAGACCTATTACATTATATACTGCTTCTGGTACTGCTTCAGCAGCTTTGACAGTTTCTGCTACTGGTGAAACTCTTCTTCATGCAACAGATGACCTGAATAATGAAGGTGGTCATTTACAATTTGAAAATTCACAAGGAAATCAGGATTATGCAATTGATGTTTATGGTGGAAATTCAGGTACTGCTGGAGTGAATGATCATGTAATAAGAATTATTGATCAGATAACACAAACTGGAGGTACTGGTACTCAAAGATTCTGTGTTAATAGGTATGGTGCTTTTGGAATAGGTCATGTAGGATCAGTTGATTATGGATCATCAAATGAAGTATTAGTGAGTCAAGGAGAGAATCTACCACCTAAATGGGATACTGTTTCTGGTGGAGGTGGTGGTAGTGGAGAAACAAACCAAAATGCTTTTTCTAATGTAGCGGTTTCAGGTCAAAATACCGTAGCTGCAGATTCAAAGACTGATACTTTAAATTTGATTGCAGGTAATAATATAACAATAACAACTGATACTGCTGGTGGTGCTGATAACATTACAATTAATTCGACTGGTGGTGGAGGTAGTAGTCTTGCTATAGGTACAAATGTAACAGATGTTCTTTCAATAAGTTCTTCTGAAATTGTTGCTGATGATGCAGGTGCAGATAAATTAGTATTTTGGGATGATTCTGCAGGTAAATTAACGTATTTAACTGTTGGTTCTAATCTTACTGTTACTGGAACTACTATTACTGCCTCTGGTAGTGGTGGAGGTGGTGGTACGACTTTACCTTCTTATGTATCAACAAAATTCTTGACTAATGATGGGACAAATCTTTCATGGGATGAACCTTGTACATCAAGAACTGCGATCACTATACCTGCTGAAAGTTATGTTGGAGGAGAAACAAAGAATAAGACCTTTACAGGATTTAAATCTTATGCTCTTTTCAAAATCCTTACAACAAACGATGCATGGGTAAGATTATATACAGATTCAACTTCAGCAAATGCTGATTCTAGCAGACTTGAAGGAACAGACCCTGCTCCAGGTGCTGGTGTTATTGCAGAAGTAATTGGTAATGGTACTTTTATGATGTCTCCTGGAGTTATTGGATTTAACGGTGAGGCGAATCCGACTACTACCATGTATGCTGCTGTAAAAAATAGATCCAGTTCTTCTGCATCTATATCTGTTAGTTTCCAAGTATTACAGTTGGAGGCTTAATAGATGTCTACTAAAAAATATGTTGTTACTCTAAAAAAATATGATGATTTGGACAACTTTTATACTGAGATGGAAGCATCATCTGGTAATGCAACTGTACCAACTAGAGTTTGTAACTGTACTGAGAAAAGAGATATTAGTAGAAATACAAATTATGAATTAACTGATGAGGAAGCAGTAGAACTGAGAAAAGATTCAAGAGTATTGGCTGTTGAATTAGAACCATCTACTCTTGGTATATTTCCAGAACTTAATGCGAGTGGTCCATATCAGAATGAATCTAAAACTTATACTAGATTTTGGAACCAGACTGATCAAGCATCTACTTGGAATAATACACATAAAAATTGGGGAATTGCAAGACATTTAGATGGTTCTAATATTCCACCAGATTGGGGAATGTTTAATGCTTCTGGTATAGAAAATCAAACAAAGATTACTAATACAACAAGTTCTGGTAAAAATGTTGATATTGTGATTATGGATCATTTTATTAATTCAGATCATCCAGAATTTGCAATAAATGCTGATGGTAGTGGTGGATCTAGAGTTAATCAAATAAATTGGTTTGGGAGTGATTATGCATCTATGATGTCGGCTAATAACATGGTTACTTCTGATACGTATAGTTATGGTTCACAGAGTTATACTGTTAATGGTACTACATGGAGTGAGGGATCTGCTGGAAGTAATCATGGAAATCATGTTGCTTCACTTGCGGCTGGAAATACTCATGGTTGGGCAAGAGATGCAAACATTTATAATATAACTTTTCATACCGCTTTATTGAAAAGAAATCATGGAAATTCTGCTATAGGTGGTTCTGTACCAGATTTTTCTTATGATTGTATAAGACACTGGCATAATAATATAAAGACAGTAAATCCAGCAACAGGTAGAAAGAATCCAACTATTATTAATATGAGTTGGGGTAATACTAACAGAATGCGTCTTAGTCAAGTGACTGGTATGGATGGTCGAACTGGATTCTCTGATATGGCTGGAAGAAGTGATTTTGAAAAAAAAGCAATACTTGAGGCTGAAGGAATATTTTGTTATTATGCCTATAGTGCTGTTGATAATGATAATGTTTGGTGGTGCGAAATGGGATATTATACCTATTTTTTGGCAGGACCAATAGCTGATTTAGAGGACATGTTTGAGGAGGGAATAATTGTAGTTTCTGCAGCAGGTAATTATTCTACAAGAGGTACAATACAGAATGAAATAGATTATAATACTAAAGTATATGGTAAGCCCGATTGGGCATTAAGTATCCCAGGATACGATGAATGGTGGGCAATGAGAGGATCTACACCTCAGAATTTAAGAACTACTACAGGTGATGTAATTGCTGTTGGATCTGTTAGTCCTGATGAAGCAGAATATAGAGATAATTTTAGTACATATAGTAAAGCAGTTGATATATGGGCTGTAGGAAATGGAACTGTTGGTGCTTATTATGATGATAGAGGTGATGGAGGTAGTAATAATAATGGTAATGGGGTAAATGCTCGTATTAAACAAGATCCAAGAAGTAGTGGTTTTTTTATTGGACCAATGACTGGAACAAGTATGGCATCTCCTCAAGTGGCAGGAGTAATTGCTTGTCTTTTGGAACAGGAACCAAATTTAAAACAATCAGATGTTCTTCAACATTTAATAGAGAATGCAACAGATAATGTTGGTAATGATGGTGATATAACCAATTATGCACTCCGAAAAAAAGGACTGTTGGATTCTCATAATAGAATGTTAAAATATGTTAAAAAAAGACCAGAAACTGGAACTGTTTATCCACATCCTAATCATAGTAATCGTAGACCAGATATACATAGTACATCTGTAACAGGAAGGAAATATCATAGTAATGGTGGAAGTTTTACTAGTGGTGCAACTGGAGTTAAATGGCCAAGAACAAGGCAGGTAGTGACAAAACCTATTTAATATATTATGGCAGTTAAGATAAGGAAGGATGGTCAGTGGGTAACTATTAGTGGCGATGCTGCTGTTGGTCCTCCTGGTCCTGCAGCAAGTTTAAACGCAGGAACTACATCTACTGCTTCTGCTGGAACTCCTGCATCAGTTACTAATACTGGTACTGCTTCTGCTGCTGTATTTGATTTTGTTATACCAGCAGGTGCTGATTCTACAGTTCCTGGTCCTCCTGGTCCTCCAGGAACTCCAGGTAATGATGGTACTGATGGTAATGATGGTACTGATGGTACTCCAGGAACACCAGGATCAAATGGTACTAATGGTGTTGATGGAACACCAGGAAATAATGGAGATGATGGACCTCCTGGTCCCCCAGGACCTCCAAATGGACCTCCTGGACCTCCTGGTGGTGATGGAACACCTGGTACTCCTGGTCCTCCTGGACCTGCTGGTGGTCCTCCTGGACCTCCTGGTCCTGATGGAGATGATGGTACTCCAGGTAATGATGGTACTCCAGGAACTGATGGAAACCCTGGTCCTCCAGGATCTGCAGGAGGTGATGGTAGTGGATGGACAGGTGGTACATATGCTACTTCTACAGGAAAAGTAACATTTACATCAACTGATGGTCTTGGTTTTGTAACTGGAGATTTAAGAGGTACTGATGGAAATCCTGGACCTCCAGGTAATGATGGTACTCCAGGAACTGATGGCAATGATGGTACTCCAGGTGCTGCAGCAACTATAGCAGCAGGACCTACAACAACTGCTGCTGCTGGAACTCCTGCATCAGTTACTAATAGTGGTACTTCTTCTGCTGCTATATTCGATTTTAGTATACCTCAAGGCTCTTCTGGTCCTCCTGGTCCTCCAGGAACTGATGGTGATGATGGCACTCCAGGTACTAATGGTAATGATGGAACCCCAGGTACTAATGGTAACGATGGAAATCCAGGATCGGATGGAAACCCAGGATCTGATGGAAACCCTGGTCCTCCAGGTCCTCCAGGTTCTGCAGGAGATGATGGTCCTCCAGGTGGTGCTGGAAACCCAGGTCCTCCAGGTCCTCCAGGAACTGCAGGAGATACTGGAATACCTACTGGTGTTATTTTAATTTGGTCTGGTGCATCAAACGCTATCCCTTCTGGGTGGACACTTTGTGATGGTAATAATAGTACACCAAATTTAACTGATAGATTTGTACTTGGTGCAGGTAATAGTTATTCTGTTGATGCTACTGGTGGTAGTAAAGATGCTGTAGTTGTTTCTCACAATCATTCTGCTTCATCTTCATCTTCATCATCTTTAAGTGGTACGAATCATACACACTCATTCTCAGATTCTTTCTCTGCATCTGGATCTCATGATCATTCATTTTCAGGATCTGGATCCGATTCGCATAGTCATGGTGTTACTGTAAGTGATTCTGGTCACCAACATTATATGCCAGCACCAGCGTATAATACTCTTTGGGGACAACAATCTTATACGTATCCTGCTTGGGGTAGTATGCAGAATATGTACAGTGGTAGTGGATCTGCTAACGTTAGTGGTAGTTCTGGAAGTGAAACCGTATCAATATCTGTATCTGGTAGTACAAGTAATGAAAGTGTAAGTATATCTGGATCTGTATCTGGTAATACAGGTAATCCTTCTGCAACTCCTTCTGTAAGTACATCTACATCTACATCTGTTGGTAGTGAAGGTGTTAGTGGAACTGATAAAAACTTGCCACCATACTATGCTTTATGTTATATTATGAAAACCTAAGAATAAATAAGAGAGGTATAATAGTACAGAATGTCGAACCATATTGATTTTCCTAATAGTCCTACTATAAATGAGACTTACCAATATGGTAGTGCTATATGGAAGTGGGATGGTGTAGTATGGAGAAGAATCGACGGTGCTGGAAATACAGGTGCTCCTGGACCTGAAGGTCCTCCAGGACCTGGTGGATTAACTGGTCCTCCAGGTACTCCTGGAACTCCTGGTGATGATGGGGATGAAGGTCCTCCTGGTCCTCCAGGTCCTCCAAATGGACCTCCTGGACCTCCAGGTCCCGATGGAGATGATGGAACTCCTGGTAATCCTGGTCCTCCAGGAACTGGAAGTCCAGGTACTCCTGGAACTCCTGGAACTCCTGGACCTCCAGGTGAAGATGGTAATCCTGGACCTCCTGGTCCTGCTGGTGGTCCTCCTGGTCCTCCAGGAAACCCAGGTCCTCCTGGTCCTCCCTCTCCTGGACCTCCAGGTCCTGATGGAGATGATGGAACTCCTGGTACTCCAGGTACTCCTGGACCTCCTGGTCCTGCAGGTATTGCTGGACTACAAATCAGTGAAACTCCACCAACTTCTCCTGCACCTTCAGAGGGTGATTTGTGGTGGGAAAGTGACACTGGAGCATTATATGTGTATTATAATGATGGTAATAGTGATCAATGGGTAGCAGTAGCACAAGGTCCTGCTGGATCTCCTGGTCCTCCAGGTTCTGCTGCTGGTAGTGGTGCTGGTCCATTTGAAAGTCAATGGCATATTCCAATGGGATTGCCATAAATAGTAAACAGGAAATTAAAAGATTATGGCAGCAACAGTATATTCAGGATCGGGTAATTGGAGTTATACCAATAGCACTGGTGAGAATGTTCGTGTGATTATTGGTATTGCTCTTGCAGCAGATAATTCTCAAGCATCGACTGTTGGTATTAAATTGAGATTTGGATCAGCTGGATCTGGTTATATGTTTGAAGAAACTAGTGGAACTAATGATAGATTTGTAGGTTTTGGTAAACATATTACAAGTTCTGGTCAAATGACCAGAGCTGTAGCAACTAATGGTGGAACTTTTGTAGATGAATTTTGGCTTGCAGATGGACATACTGCTAATTTAGATGCTGTTAGTGGTTCGTACCCTATTAAATGGTACAATATAGTGGTTATACCAGAGAGTGGATAATGGCAGCATTTGATTTTCCAAATAGTCCTGAACTAGACGAGACTCATACCGAAAATGGTGTGATGTGGAAGTGGAATGGGTATGCTTGGGATAGAGTTCCAAGTAATGGACCTGAAGGTCCTCCTGGTCCTCCTGGTCCTGCAACTCCTGGACCTCCTGGTCCTCCAGGAACTGGTAACCCTGGTCCTCCTGGTCCTCCAGGAAATACTCCAGGACCTCCTGGTCCTCCTGGTCCTCCAGGCACTGGTGGTGGTGCAGGAACATTTTTAGAATTAACAGATACTCCTGATACTTCTCCTGGATATTCTGGACAATCTGGTAAAACAGTTAAAGTAAATTCGGGAGAAACTGCTTTAGAGTTTACTCCATTAGATTCTGGTCCTCCAGGACCTCCTGGTAATCCTGGTCCTCCAGGAGAAGATTCAACTACACCAGGTCCTCCTGGTCCTCCAGGCAGTGGTCCTCCTGGTCCTCCAGGTGAAGATGGTGAGGATGGTACTCCTGGAACTGGTAATCCTGGTCCTCCTGGTCCTCCAGGAACTGGAACTCCTGGTCCTCCTGGTCCTCCAGGTACTAATGTCGATACAACTTATTCATATACTGTTGAAAATGCTGGCGGTGGAAATGTTAATTTAAAATTAGACGGAACAGAAAATACTTCATCCGCAACTGATTATACTATTAAATTCAATGCTGGAACTGCTCTTACAAATTCAGTTCAGAGTCAGAATGAATTTACAATGAATCTGGATAATACTGCTGTAACTCCTGACTCATATACTAATGCAAACATAACTGTTGACCAACAAGGTAGAATAACAGCAGCATCGAATGGTTCTGCTGGTGGTGGCGGTGGTGGTGCAAATTTACAAACATTCCAATCATCTGGAACTTGGACAAAACCATCTGGATATAGTCATTTTTGGGTAATTTGTATTGGTGGAGGTGGTGGATCTGGTGGTGCTAATGCACAAGATGATGATGGATGTGATGGTGGTGCTACTGGTGGTGGTGGAGCTGGTGGTATGGGTATGTGGATTTATGCTGCATCAAGTTTACCTGCTTCAATGTCTGTAACTGTCGGAACTGGTGGAGGTGGTGGTTCCTCTGGTGGTGGATGGGTTGGTGGAACTGGTGGAACTGGTGGAACAACAACATTTGGAAATACTGGTCTTTATGGTGCAGGTGGTACTGGAAGTAGCGGAACAGATTACTCTCCTGCTACTAGAGTATCTGAGGGTGGTACTGGTGGAGCAGGTAATGGTTTTGGGATGAATGGTGCAAATGGTGGAGATGGTAATATGGCCACAAGTGCTGGTAATACTACTGTCGATGAACATGCTGCAAGAGCTCAAGGTGGAATGTCTGCTTGGGGTGGTAGAAGTTATGGAGAAGGTGCAGATGGTGTTGTAACCTGTGATCAGAATACTTCTGGTAATTCTGGATCAAATGGGTGTATAATGGTATTTGGTTTTTAAGAGGTAATTAAAATGGGTAGGTATGCTATTATTGAAAATAATATAGTAACAAATATTATAGAATGGGATGGTAATACAACTACTTGGACACCTCCTACTGGATCTGTTCAGGTTGCTTTAGCAGCAACTGGAATTGCAGATGGTGTTGGTGTTGGGCAATCTTATTTTGAATCAACAATTGTAGTTCCACAACCAGTAGATTTACGTACTACAAGTGACCATTATAAACAACTTAGAATGAAAAGAAATAAAAAATTATCTGCTTCAGATTGGACTCAATATCCTGATTCCCCATTAGATTCTACTAAGAAAGCAGAATGGAGTACATACAGACAGGAATTAAGAGATTTGCCAGCAAATGTTACTGATAGTAATGTAAAGGATATCGCATATAAAGCATCACATTCATCTTGGCCAACAAAACCATCATAAATGTGTTATAATAATTATTATTAATATTTGGCATTTGTAATGAATGATTTAATACAAATTATTAAAATTCTTAGTGATGAAGATTTAAAAATAATTAATAAGCATATAGACGAAACATGTGAATTTAAAAAAGCGACTGTTTTTAGTGGAAATATAAAAAATAAAGCTAAAGTTGATACTACTATAAGATCAAGTGTTTCAACATCATTAGTTGATGGTGATGAAGCGACTAATCTTTTACATGATAGAATCAATTCTGCTTTAGTTGATTATAAATTTAAAGTATCAAAATTATGTCAGAATTTTACATATTATCCTGTTCCTGGTGGTAGAGGCACAAAATCTTGGAGAGAAAGTATACAGATACTTGAATATAGTGGTGGACAAGAGTATAAATTTCATCACGATGCTGCTCAAAGACCACAATTACCTGAATATGAAAGAAAAATATCTGTGATTGTTTATTTGTCTAATGGATTTGAGGGAGGTGGAACAGAATTTCCACATGCAACTTTTAAACCAAAGGCAGGGTATGGTTTAATTTTTCCTTCTAATTGGTGTTATCCACATTCGGGTCAATCTGTAACTAAGGGTAAGAAAAGAGTAGCAGTTACATGGTATTATGTAACATTATCTTGACGAGATTTAATTTTTGTGGTATCATATTAAAAAATTGGTATAGTTAAATGGATAATGATCCGAATGAATCTGTAGAAAGTATATTAATTAATATATGTAAAAGAACTATTATACTTTTTAGTGATCTGGGTGATCAGAAAGTGGTTGAGTGTGATAATATTGATCAATTTATGTCTGTTATGGAAGTTATAAAAGATACTGCAGATCCAGAAATTATTACCTATATTGATCCTGTAACTAACAAAGCTAAATAAAGTATAGAAATACCACCTGGACAGTAGTATAAGAAGATGCCTCTTAATAAGTTAGAGAATTTTATAAAGAATAGTGAAGGTCGCATTCTTTATGTAAATCCAAATGATCTTGATGCCACTGATGGAATTGAAAATCAGGGTAACTCATTAACAAAACCTTTTAAAACGATTCAAAGAGCACTCTTAGAATCGGCAAGATTTTCATATTTAAGAGGTAATGATAATGATATAGTAGAGAAGACAACTATATTATTATTTCCTGGTGAACACCTTGTAGATAATAGACCAGGATTTGGTATTAAAAATGAATCAGGTGTTGCAAAGGCAATAAGTCCAAATGGATCAGAGAGTGGAGCACAGAATACACTTACTTTAACTCTTAATTCAAACTTTGATTTAACACAAGAAGATAATATACTTTATAAGTTTAATAGTACAGAAGGTGGTGTTATAATTCCAAGAGGAACTTCTGTTGTTGGATTAGATTTAAGAAAGACGAAGATAAGACCTAAGTATGTTCCTAATCCTACTGATGAGAATGTAAAGGGATCTGCACTCTTTAGGGTTACTGGTGCTTGTTATTTCTGGCAATTTACTATTTTTGATGGAGACGAGAATACTTTAGTATATACTGACCCAACTAATTTTGACCTTACTAATAGATCAAAACCAGTATTCTCTCACCATAAACTAACTGTATTTGAATATGCTGATGGTATTAATAAGTTAGATTCTTTTGGTGGATTAACTGATTTAGATGTTTATTATAGTAAACTATCTAATGCATATAATAGGGCTTCAAGTAGAGATATTGATCAAAAATTCCCTTCTGATGCAAAATCTTTTGCGAAACAAAGACCTGAGTATGAAATTGTAGGTGCTTTCTCATCTGATAGAATTCAAATTACAGCACTTAGATCTGGTGATGGTGCAACTCCTGGTCCAGTTGTTACTGTAACTACTGCTATTCCTCATGAATTAACTGGTGGAACTCCAATTAAAATTGAAAAGGTTAATGTACCAGATTATAATATTTCTACAAAGGTTCAGAGTGTTTTAAGTGATACTCAATTCACATATCTATTACCACAAGTAGATCCATTTTTACCTGCTGGAGTTGCAGGTGGATTAAGTGTTGGTAATGCAACAGTAAGTGTTGAAGTTGATACTGTTACTGGTGCATCTCCTTATATCTTTAACTGTTCATTGAGATCAGTTTATGGTATGCAGGGTATGAAGGCAGACGGATCTAAGGCAACTGGATTCCGTTCAATGGTTGTTGCTCAGTTTACTGGTGTATCTCTACAGAAAGATGATAGAGCATTTACAAGGTATAATTCTAGAAGTAGGGATTTTGATGTTATAGATTATACTAAGCAAACTGGTGAAACTTTATCATCTAAATCATCATCACCAAATCCTTCAAAAGTATATCACTTAGATAAGGATGCTGTTTATAGAAATGGATGGAAAACTTCACATATTACGATAGAAAATGATGCTGTTCTACAGATTGTTTCTGTGTTCGCTATTGGTTATCATATTCACTTCTTAATGAAGTCTGGTGCTGACGCATCAATTACAAACTCCAACTCTAACTTTGGTCAGTTTGCTCTTGCTGCTGATGGATTTAAGAAGGAATCATTTGATAAGGATAATAAAGGATTTATTACTTCAGTTATTACACCAAAAGCAGTTGTTTCTGCAGATACCAGAGTAGATTTACCTCAGTTAGATAAAGCAAGGATTGTTGCTGCTGCTGATGATGAAAGAATATACTTATTAGGGCAAGATAATAAATCAGTTCTACCTTCAGAGATTGCTCAAGGATTTAGAATTGGTGCAAAGGTTAATGAAAAATTATACATTGAGAAGGGTGGCAGTACTTGGGAAGCAAAGATTGTATGTTCTACTCGTGATGCTGGTGATAATCCAACAGGTACTTCATTTACTTCAGAAAAAGCATATGAAGCAATTCATAATGATACTACTAACAATTCTTCCAATGCAATTCATAAGATAACAATTGCTGGTGGACATGAGTTAAGTAATGGTGAGTCTATAAGAATTTTTAAAGATAATGCAGATCTTCCTGAAGGATTAGATCCTCATAAGATATACTATGCAATTACTGATGGTAAGAATAGTACAAGACAAGATGGTATTCAGTTAAACAGTCTTGAAATACAGATTGCAGCATCTAAGACTAATGCAGAAAGAACAACACCTGCATATATTAACACTATATCAAGTCCTGACGCTGGTATTTTGCATGTTATTAGTAGAGTATCCGATAAGGATCCTGGTGAAATTGGTCATCCAATGCAGTTTGATACCTCAACATATACTATTGGTGGTGAAACTAAAGTTGGTGGTTGGTTTATTCATGTAGAAGGTGGTTCTGGAAATACGATTTATGCTAATAGAGCAACGTTATCTGATACAAATGATGAGATACCTTATATTACCAGAAAGAGTGATAGTAGAAGTTTAGATGATAAACTATACAAGTTTAGATATGTTATTCCTAAAGAATTAAAGAATGCACGAGATCCACAAGATAGTTTTGTTATACAAGAATCCAGTGATACAAATGTTCGAGATGATGTTGATTTTACATTAAATGATATAATAACTGATTCTGCTACGTTAGGATATGATTTTGAAAGAAATACAAGATTTATTTCATATCTTGATTATAATGTAAGTACAAAAATTGTTACTATTAGATCTGATAAAAATCATAATTTAAATCCTGATGAAATTGTTACTCTTAAAAACTTAACTTGTACTGTTAATCCAACTGGTATTGAGAATCGTGGATATAATGGAACATTTAAAGTAGTCAGTGTTATTGATTCTAAAACATTTACATATAAGACAACTGATATTTTAGACGTAGTTCATAATGTAGGAACTTGGAATAATGACGTTCATACAAGATCACTTTCTTTACCAAGATTCCAAAGAAACAATAATGATCAAAACCTATTCATCTATAGATCTGAAACTATAAACAAATATGTTGAAGGATCTCAGGATGGTGTTTATCATCTATATGTTTTAAATGGTGGAAACAAACTTGAAAAACAATTTACTGATTCGAGATATAATCAGAATGTTGTTAATCTCTATCCAGAATTAGATCGAGATAATGTTGAAGATAATCCACAGGAAGCAACAAGTTATGCAAAAAGATTCCCTCTTGGTGATGTTGTAACTAATGATCTTAAGAAGAGTATTACCAGAGAAACTGCTAATAAAGCACTATTAAATTTTGGTATTAGTAATAGTATTGCTAATGTTACTAATAACGATGGAACTTCTCCTATATTGAATTTAGATAAGGAGCATGATCTTCAAGGTTTGAATTATGGTGGAACATTAACAGGTGGATCAGGTCATACTGATGGTACATATCATAATATAAAATTATTTGATGATGCATCTGCACCAGCTTCTGCTGTATGGAAAGGTGCTACTGCTAAAGTTGTTGTTAGTGGTGGAGCAGTTACTGAATATGAAATCGAACAATCTGGTTCTGCTTATAGTTCAAGTTTAAGTCCATTATACTTTGATAGTTCATTACCATCTGCTGGTGGTATTGGTGGAGCTCCAAGTTCAAATGTTGCTTTTGTAGAGGCTGGTATAACAACTGCAACAGGTAATTATGTTCAAGTAACAGGTATAAGCACAGGAACTGATGCTTACTATAGAATAAATGCTGTTTCTTCTACAAAATCTATTGCAATTAAGAAACCTCTTACAGATAGGATTCTTGATGGTCAACAAGTAATTGATTTAGGTCCTTGGGTAGCAGTTTCATCTGCTGCTTTACCAAGTCCAAACCCTGATGATATTACAATAAGTACAGTTACATGTACTGCTGCTCATGGTTTATTAGAGGGTAATTCGTTCAGAGTTCTTGATAATAATGATAACAATCTTGGTGATTTTATAGTTTCTGAAGTTATTGATGTTACTTCTTTCAAAGTAGATATTGGATCTACTACTAATTTAGTAAATCCTACTTACATTCTTAAGCATGGAATGTCTTCTAATAATGCAGGATCTGATAAGGCTGGTGAGAATTTAGGTACAAGAGGATTATCATTCTTTGAGCATGAGAATTTAATACTTGGTGAAGAGATTAATAGTGCAACAAGCGATAAGTTTACAATTAAATTATCTGATGGAACAACCACTCAAGAGTCAATAGAAAGTAGATTACCTTTAGGTTCTTACATTCAAATTGATGGAGAGATAATGAGAGTTGTTAAGAGTACACTCTCATCTGGTAAAATAACAGTTCTTCGTGGTGCATTAGGTACTATTGTTGATAATCATGTTATTAACTCTCAGATTAAGAAGATTAAACCAATACCTATTGAATTAAGAAGACCTTCTATACTTCGTGCATCTGGTCATACGTTTGAATATCTTGGTTATGGTCCAGGTAACTATTCAACTGCTCTTCCACAGGTTCAATTAAAGACACCTACTGAAAGGGAAGAGTTCTTATCACAATCACAAGAAACATCTTGTGGTACTGTTGTTTACACAGGTATGAATGATAAGGGTGATTTCTATATTGGAAACACTAAGATTTCATCTGACTCTGGTGAACAGATAACATTTGATATTCCAGTTCCAACTGTAACGGGTGAAGATCCAAGTCAATTGAGTGTTGTATTTGATGAAGTAATTATTAAACAGAGATTACTTGTTGAGGGTGGATCATCCAAACAGATTCTATCTCAGTTTGATGGTCCTGTTACATTTAATGGTAAGGTTAGATTTAATGAAACTGTTACTATTACTAAGGACTTCACCGTTGATGCTAAAACCTTTATTAATGATTCTACAGATTCTGATCCTTCTACTACTGTTTGTACTACTGGTTCTCAAACTTTACAAGGTGCTTTCACTGTTAAAGGTGGAGTTGGAATTGGTAAGAGATTGAATGTTTGTGGAGATACTAAGATATTCTCAACATCTGCAACAGCATTTACTGTTATGGGTGGTGTATCTATTGGTGGTGATACCTCTCTTGGTGGAGATTTATCAATCACAGGAACATCAACCTTTGGTGATATAAAACTACCTGATGGTAAGAAAGCCTACTTCGGGACTGGGTTGGATATGGAAATCTTCCATGACGGGACCGACTCAATTATCAAAAATGATAATGGTATTCTTAAGATTCAAGGTGGTACTGATGCCAGTGAGCATGTTGAAATTTATACTGGTTCTAATGTTGCATTAAGAGCAGTAAACACTTTAGGTGCAAACTCAATACAGTTGATGTATAATGGAGCAACTAAATTACAAACTTCTAATAATGGAGTTGGTATTACGGGTGATCTTAGTTGTACTGGTGATATTACTGCGTACTTCTCTCCATCTGATAGTACATTAAAAGATAGTGTTACTCCTATATCTAATGCCTTAGATAAAGTAATATCAATTAGTGGTAATACATTTACTTGGAAGGAATTTAGAGATCAAACTCTAGCAGGTACACAAGATACTGGTGTAATTGCACAAGAAGTTGAAGCACTTGGTCTTCCTGGTTTAGTTAGAACTAATGAAGATGGTCATAAATCAGTTTCATATCAAAAACTAATTCCAGTTTTGATTGAGGCAATCAAAGAACTATCAGCCAAGGTTGATGCTCTATCCTAATAAATAACTAAAAATTATTATAAATGGCTAATATCAGGAAATCATTTAATTTTCGTAATGGTGTTCAAGTTGATGATGATAATCTAATTGTCAATCCCTATGGTCTGGTAGGTATAGGAACTACTATACCTACTGAGGCACTTGATGTTAGAGGAAAGGTTAAAGTTATTCAAGATCCTAATGTTCTTGGATCTGGAGTACTTAATGCAACTACTGGTATTGTTACTTCTTTAACAGTTGTTGAGTTAGAAGTTAATGGAAATGATTTTTCTGCTGGTGTAATTGGTGCTGGTATTAGTGTTGGAAAGGCAGGTGTTATAACAGCAACAGATCCTACGGGTGTTGTTACTTATTATGGTGATGGTAAGAATTTATTAAATTTACCAACATCCCAATGGTTAGATATGGATGTTGGTTTAGGTTATACAAGTATATACGCTCAAGGTGGGGTAGGTATTTCAACTGATGATCCAAGATTCTTCTTACAGGTTGGTGGAAATACTGATTTAGGATATTTTGCTGATGGTGTAGGAATTAATTCTCGTGGTGGTGTTGTAGCAACAGGAGTTGTTACTGCTACTACATTTAATGGAAGTGTATTGGGTGATATTCAAGGTGGAATTGGAACTATTACACAGATTTTATCCACTAATGCTCATGCTACTGGTATTGTAACTGCTGGTATTGGATTTACTGGAGATGTAAGGGGTAATATTCTCAGTGGTATATCAACTATAGTTCAAATTAAATCCACTAATGCTCATGTTACTGGTATTGTAACTGCTGGTATTGGATTTACTGGTAATCTTACTGGTAATGTAGTAGGTCATGTAGAAGGTAATATAGTAGGTAATGTAGATTCAGTCGGTGTTTCTACATTCCACGAACTTAAAGTTACTGGAAGTATTTCTGGAGATACTGTATCTGGTATTCTTACCACTGGGGATCTAACTTCCAGTAGATCTGTACTTGGTATATCAACTGCAAGTAAACTTCACGTTACTAATCAACTTGGAGTTGGAATTAATAATCCATTAAAACAAATTGAAGTTTTTAGTGTAGGTATATCAACTGTTGATATTCAGAGTGAAGAGACTGCAATATTACAGTTAAGTCAAAAATCATCTGTTGGAATAGGAGAAAGTACTGCTCAATTTAAGTTTGGTCAAAGTCCTAAGACTCTTGACATAATTAATGGTGATACTGGTAATGTCAATACTGTTATACATGGTGGTGGATTTGTTGGTGTAAATACTGGATCATTTAATTGGGTTTATGGTAAGACTAATACTAATTTAATGACTCTTGATTATAAAGGTAATTTGGGTATTAATAAGATACCAGAATATCCTTTAGATGTTGCTGGAATAGCAACATTCGCTGATAATGTTTATGTTAAGAGTAATTTAGATGTTCAGGGTGATACTGTTATTGATGGTAACTTAACTGTTTCTGGAACAACTCAATTTAGTTTACCTGATCTTATAAGTTCTAATATTAATAGTAATAGTGGAATATCTACTTTCTTAAATATCCATGTTGAACAGATTATCTCTGGTGTAACAACCATTGGAATTGGTACTGATTTAGAAAATATTGGTCCAAATATTGATCTTGATTGTCCTTTTGGAACAGCAGTCTTTAATAAAGTTGGAATTGGATCAACTCAACCAATGGCTCAGTTGGATGTTGCTGGTTCTATTCAAGGAAAATCGTTCTTTGGTGTAGGTGAATCTTTAGCATGTGCTGTTGACTTCTCTTCTGCTGGTAAGAATTTAGGTGGAGCATTAGGTAATAAGTCATTTATGGTTCCACCAAGAGTAACAAATACTGAAAGGAATAATTTAATTAATATAATAGGTGGGGCAATAGTTTACAATACAACAAATAGTAAACTGCAAGTCTATGTTGGATCTTATCCATCTGGTTCATGGGTTAATCTTCATTAAGGAGTAATTAATGGCAGTTAGTGTAACAAAAGCTGGTCCATATTTCACTTCAGGTGAAATAAAGTGGAGTGAGTTTAGATCTAAATTTAAAGAAAAAAGTTCTGGATCAGTATCTGCTTCAGAACTTTTTCGTGACGTTAGATTAGCAGAGAGAGATCCAATTGTACCTGATTCTACTGAGAATACTTCTATACCAGTAGATTCATATCCAAATGGAACATTTTCTGGTAATAGTAATAATTGGAAAGCATCTTTAATGAGAAATTCCATTAAAAGATATACTGCTAATCAAAGTGGAGATAATAAGTTTTTAGATTTGGGATTGAAGAGTGGATCTGATGGTATTGATTGGGATGGTCAAAATGATTTAGATACTGTTGGAAAAACAACTGGAAATTATACAAGAAATGTTCAGAAGATAATCAATATAGCAGGAAGAGCCTTTTCTGATGATACTGGAACTAATGGATTAACTGGTGATGGTGGAACGGGAAAGGATAAGAAACCAGCAGCAAAATTAGTTTTACCTGATCCATTAAAAGCATTAAATGTAAGACTTTATGTTACTGGTGGAATATATGGATCTGCTGGAAGATCAGGATTTTATAATTATGCATCTCAACCTGATAAAACTTTAAGTGATCCTGGTAAGGATGGTGGACCTGCTTTGACCATAAGACATATGGGTTCAGAGAGTAGAACATACATTTACAATCAAGGTGGAGAGATATTTGGTGGTGGAGGAGGTGGTGAGCAAGGTCAAATGGGTGCATGGCCTACTCAAGCAGGTATATGTCAACCAGCATCTTCAACATCATGTAGTACTTCATATTATCTTGGTGGGTATAATGAAGGTTGTCATGGTAGTGGAACTGGTGGATGTCCCAGTGGTGGATCTGTGTATGCAAGTTTACATATAGCAACATTACCTTGTCCTCCAGGAACTCATGATGATCCCTCTGCTGGATATGGATCTATTTCTGCAGATTATTGTAGAGTAATTAATTGTACAACATATACTCCAAGTCCTTGTTCATCTACTACACCAGAACAGGGTTTAGGTGGTGCTGGTGGAGAAGGTGCTGGATGGGGATATAGACAAGCTATTAGTGGTGGAAAACAAACTAGAACATTAGGTCAACCAGGAAGATCTGAAAATATATACGCTGAATGTCAAGCTTGTGCTCAAGGTCAATCACCTTCAGGTGCTACAAACTCTACTCCTGGTGGTAAAGGTGGAGATGGTGGTGATTATGGACAACCTGGTGGAAACACTCTTGGTAGAAGTCCTCTTGCTACTGGATTATCACAAGGAGAAGGTGGTGGTAAAGGTGGTGCTGCTATTTGTGGAAAATTCTTTAAAACACCTATATTTGGTAGCACAGGAAGTGCTAATGTTAAAGGATCTGTTGGTTTAGAATGTGATGGAAGTGAAGGTACTCCAGATCCAGTTCCTGACATGCCAACAATTACTGCAAGTCATGCTGAACATATTAGATTTAATTATCCTGCAATAGATAATACAAATAAACAAACTTTAAATGTAACTAGTGCTTATAATTCCAGTGGATTTGCTCAAGGACCAGTTAGATGTAAACTTTATTTCTGGTGGAAAGAGATATTTAATATTGGTTCTTATGGTGTAGAAAAGATTGAGATAAAAAAATCTGATGGTACTTTAGTTTGGTCGGTAGAAGTTGATAAAAGTAAACAAAGAGGTAATAATTTAGTTAATGGAGATTTACCAATAACTGAATTTGAAGAAGGAATTTATGATGTTATATACACTGGATTATCCTTCTTTAACCAACCTTCTTCTGGTGCGAATTGGTTGATTAATGATAGAATAATGGAATATGGTCAGAAATTAAGATTCTTTGATGATACTCAAAATTTAACTTCACAGAATTCAGAACTTGTAATAGCACCAGCAGATGCCACTTTTGATAGTGGTGATGGTAAGACTACAAGATGGATTGAATCATATAATTCTCAAACTATGGGTAATAAACTTGAAGATGGGTCTTGGGAATATATTGCTATTCAACAGTATTGGTCACAATTTATGCGAGATTATGCAATGTGGGGAAGTAATGATCCTGGTACTCAAGATGGTACTGATCAAGATTACACTACAACTTGGCTTTGGAATATTCCTGATGTAAGTAAGGAAGGTGAATATACCTTCGAGATTGAGTCAGATAACTTAGCAGAATGGACTATTGATGGTGTATCGAAAGGTAGAACTACAGATTATGATAGTCATTATCCTGCTAATGATGCTGTTAGTAAAATGGGTAAATGGGTAGATACTCAAACTGGAACCTCATATACAGATGGTACTCCATACAAACAATCTTTTGCTGTAGGTAAACATACAATCTCGATAAAGGTAACTAATAGACATGTAGGAGGAAGTGATCCTGAAAATTGGCAATATAACCCTGCTGGTGTTGCATTTAGAGTTACTTTTGGTGGTCAGGAAGTATTTAATTCCACAGATGTTGTAATGTCAGAAGGAACTACGTATGGTAGATCATCAATATCTTGGGTTGCAACAAATGTAGATACAAGTGCAAGTTCTTCTGACTCAATATTTGGAACAGATACTCCTATGGATGCAAGTTTTAATGTAACTAAAACATTGCAAGGAACTACTCCAATTGCTCCTACCAGTGGATCAACTGTTTACAAGTTGTATGCTAAGAACGATGCTGGTACTTCTAATCCTGTTGTGATTAACATCAAGTAGTGTTTAATTCTTAATTATTATACATACGTTTGTATGGGTTGTAAGAGAAACTTTATATTTTTTTAAGAACCAGTGGCACGACTGGCACAAGGACTCCCTGACAAGGGAGTTTTTTAATGGTATAATATATCCAACTGAGAAACATTGATGCCATTACGTCCACACCAAATTGATGCTCTGGATGCTATGGCAAACCATTCTAAGGGGCAAATTATCGTTCCTACAGGTGGTGGTAAGACCATGTGTATGATAGAGGATGCTAAGAGAGTATTTCGTACACAAGAGGTTTCAACCATTGTCGTGGTTGCTCCACGTATCCTATTAGCAGAGCAACTATGTTCTGAGTTCTTGGAAACAGGAGAGTTCAACGATGTTAGAGTTATGCATGTTCACAGTGGTGAGACAGAGCATTACTCTTCAACCAAAGTTAATGACATTAGATACCATAACTTCCTATGCTATGAGTCTAATCAGTTAATCTTTACAACATACCATTCATTACATAGAATACAAGAGAGTGATATTGTAGTTGATGTAGTTTACTTTGATGAGGCACATAATAGTGTACAACGAAACTTTTTCCCTGCTGTTGAATATTATGCAACTTATAGGGCTGACAGGTGCTTTTTCTTTACTGCTACTCCTAAGCATAGTCTTACTCCTTTCAAGGCAGGAATGAATGATACTAAGGTGTATGGTCAGGTAATTGCTAATGTACCAGCACCTAAGTTGGTTAAAGAAGGTTATATCCTACCACCTAAAGTTGAGGTATATAAGAGTCGTTTACTTAGAAAAGATGAGATCTATGCTGATGTAGAATCAGAGCAGATGATTGGTGCTATTGATAGATTAGAAGTGGATAAGGTTCTTATTTGTGCTAAGTCTACCAAACAGATTACTGGTATTACTTCTCAGTCTGACTTTTGTTATCAATTAAATGTTCGTGGTTATAATTGGATGTATATCACTGCTAAGACAGGTGCTATCATCAATGGTAAGAAAGTAGGTAGAGATAAGTTCTTTGAGACTCTCAATGCGTGGGGTAAGGATGATGATAAGAAGTTTGTAGTATTACATCACAGTATATTGGCAGAAGGTATTAATGTAAAGGGATTAGAGGCAGCATTGTTTATGCGTAACATGGATTACATTACTATCTCTCAAACGATTGGTAGAGTAATTCGTTTAGGTAATATTAATAAGACACATGGTAAAGTTTGTATTCCAGTGTATAATAATGTTGGGATCAGTACCGCACGTAAGGTTGAGTCAGTAGTTGATACTGTATTCAATAAAGGTGAACCAGCAATTTCAGTAATAACACGATGATTAATTTTGAACTATTTGATTTTCCCTCTATCTTTGGTGTGGTTAAGTCCACAGATGGATTAAAGAGGCAACAGACACGCCCATTAAGGGCAGAAGTACAAGAGATTGCCATTGCAAAGTATAGTGGTGGTCAATTAAAATATGTTGGTGATACTGAGAATGGTAGAGACTTCTTAGGTATTCACGATAATATCTATTATGAATCAAAGGGTATGGATGGATTGTTTCTTAAAACAAAACCATATACCAGAGAGGTAACACTTATGAATTTTAAAGGTAGGAATAAAGGGTTGCCAGAACAAACATTTGATTATATGCTATTATGGGATACTAAGAATTATACTGCTGGAATATGCAGTTGGAACTCCTGTATGAAAAATACAAAACTTAAAGATGATTCTGTATCATTTAAAGTCAATTTTGATGATATTACATTTGTTGCAAAGAATGTAGTACCTAAAGAGAAAGGTGACTTTGGTGCTAAACTTTATAATCTAATCAAAGAAAGCGTATGAACATTAAAGAAGACGAATACATGTCAAGTGATGTGTGGAAAAGAAATATTCCACCAGTTACTAATTTCAAAAGAGGAAGTGCCTATAATCAATTTGGTATGTGGGTTATGTGGACTTATTATATCATTGTTGCTATGATGATAGTAAGATTAATCTGGGTATTAAATACGTGAATATCTTTGTAACTAATCCTGATCCTCATAAATCTGCTACTGA
>VTLG01009554.1_pt1 | contig 27540 bp, 44 predicted proteins | sample 4694571 | NCBI WGS metagenome assembly VTLG01 (sample SAMN12604809, study PRJNA352737) | marine metagenome | biome: ENVO:00000447; feature: ENVO:00000209|ENVO:00000569|ENVO:01000036; material: ENVO:00002151; isolation source: viral sequences binned using virsorter ...
GCCCGCATCAACCCACAAAGCATAGTTGCTGGAACCCTCTGTTGGAGCCGCTGCAATGTATAACGTAGATGCCGCTGTAACCGTCCCTGTGGCCGTGATATTAGGCTCATTAAGCTCTAGGGACGCAACCACCGCAGTCGTTCCCGATGGCACTGTGACGGCACCCGCTGGAGCTACATTAACGTGAGCATAAGGCGTGTTCGCTTGCGCTGTTAAAGCCGCTGGAGCGACAAGGTGAAAAGCACTGGAGTTTGTGGAGTCGTGTCCAATACGCTCTGTGATTGAGTTCCCAACCGTTATATCAATTCTATCGTCAGCCGTTGCACCAATCTTTGTATCCGCATCAGCATCCAACTCAATATTCTGACCATTAAGATCAAACGCCCCTGTCATGGCGTTCTCGCCATTCTTAGCGATACACGCATTTATACCATCACTTAGGTCTTGATCGTGCGTATCATGTCGGGATGACGTTATCTTGGTTCCCTCGTCTCTATCTTGCGTCCAAGTGGTCGACCCCGTATTCGTGCCGTTGGTGCGACTAAATGCACCACTTCCATTCCATGCCATGTCTTTACTCCATTAAAAAAACCCGCCGAAGCGGGTCACTTTTGCCGATTTGTTTGCCTTTTAAGCCCCACCCGCTTTTAAAAACTCCGCTAACCGTCTTCGATCCATTAAACTCATTCGATTGTCTGGCGGGGATGCCGCTGGCGCACCCATTAACGCCCTTGCCAAAGGACGCAATACTTCTCTCTCACCTAACCGTGTTCTTGCATCAGCAGCCCTTGGTGCATACTGACGAACATTTGGCATACTTTGGGCCAAGGCTGAACGGCTGCGGATTTGTTCGTCCAACGCTTTTACTTGACGTTTCGATAAAAGATTGGCAAGCGTTTTCGATCCATACCCTACGGCTGGCGGCACAAGTCCTAACAACGCTAACAACGGACTGCCCCCCCCGGAATAAGCACCGACTCCAAACCCCAAGCCGCCCGTTACTCCCATACCAAGACCGCCGCCGCCACCTAATAAATTTCCCAAAAACCTTGCCGCGTTCTTGGTTGGCTTTCCCATAATAATATCGTCAATGGCTTGCTTTTCAGCTTGGCTAAAGCCACGCATCGCCCTGTCGTTAAGTCTTAAACTAGTCAACCTTTGTCGGATAGTATTGTCGAGGTTTCGACCAGAGGCGTTTGCTGCCGTCCTTAATCTAGTGGCTTCGTCTAATCCTTGAATTGCATCGGAACGGAATCCCGCCGCCGCGTTAGCTCTTGCTTCTTCATACTGTTGGGCAATTTGTCGTTGCGCTGCGGGACTTGATACCTGTGCCTGACCGGGACGCGCAAGCGGCGTTGTGCCTCTTGCGGGAGAGGCTCCAGCCACAGAAGCCTCATCACCAAACGCTTTAACAAATTTGTCCAACTCGTCCATAGCGAACATGGCTGCTTTCCGTATTTTCTTCTTAGGACTATCGGCAATATCTCCCAAGCGTTCACGCAGGATCGTGTACGCCCCAATGGATGCTCCTGTTGCATCGGGGGGTGGGCTAAGCATCCACTCGTTAATAACTTTGTGGATGTCTTTGCCAGCGGCTGTTTTTTCTGTAAAAAGTTTTTCATTTAATTTTGACTTTAAATCAGTGCCAAATTTAGTTAGCGACTCAACACTAAATTGAACGGGTGACGCTCTAACAGCTTCATATCCCGCATCCGTAGCCTCTCGCAACTCTTGCCGCGTTGGTGCGCGGGGAACCATTGTTCTATACGCCTGTGACGCCGCCCTGCTTGCCGCTGAACCCGGAGAAAATAAGAACGCTGTTTCCGCTAATTGTTCTGGCGGCGCTTCGCCTCGTAACACGGCTCCCGGTGCTTCAATTCCTCTTTTTAAAGCTCCAACTATTCCCGCGTTAGGGTCAAAGCTAATATTGCCATAAACATCATCTGACACAGAAACAACCGCCATCGGAGGCAACCGCTCATCTTGAGTCAAAACTGCCGTTTCTTCTAACTCTTGCGGAGCTAAAAAATCTTTAAACAACCCCGTGCTTTTTGGTGCTACGGGCGCACTTGGTTGGCTTGTGTTTGCCTGGGGCTTCAATAAGTCATCAAACATTCCCATTATTTTAGCCCCGTTAAATCTATATTTGGGAATTTCTTTTGCAGACGCTTACGAACTTCGTCCCGAACATCATTGCCTTGAGAATCTTGATATTCAATCGCCGCGTTAGCGTCTCTGATTGCGTTATTATGGATAGGATTAGGAACGTCAAGAAGCTGCCAAGTAGGTGTTTCGTTAGGATACTCTTTTGCAAATTTATCTTGATCTCCACGAATTCCTTTTTTGTAAAGATACATAACAGTGTCGAGGGTTTCCGATAACATACTTGGGTCTGCCAACGTATTTAACGAACCAACTTTATTAACCAATAGCCCCATTTCTTCCTTATTAAGCGCACCCATTGTCGCGCCCGTTGCCTTAAGCCGCACAAGGCTGTCTAAACCAATTAAACTTTGAAACTGAACAACTGCCTCATTTAAGGAGAATTGGTCAGATGATGGGTCTAGCCCTGTAAGTACGCCTAGTTTACCCGAAGTCGTAGGCGAAGCTGCTAAGTCTTTAACTCTTTGCAGATTTCTGTCGAGGAATGGCAAATTAATTAATTTACTCTCAATTGATTGAATCCGTGTTGGCAGTGCTTCGGCACGTTTAACTTCTGTTCTTGCCACGCCTTCCGCTGTGACAACCGCGCCCTTATGCTCTGGTCGATCTTGAGGGGCAAGCTCTGCTACGCTTACAATTTCAGCCGCGCCATCCCCTTCGGGTCGCACTCTGACAACTCCTTGCGGCATTTTGAAAAGTTGTGGTTGCCCGATTCTCAAAACTTGCATAAACCGCTTTACTTCGTCGCTGTCTTTTCCATATGTCCCAATTAAACGATTTAGCTCATTGTGGTATTGTATCTTTGCTCCCGGCCTACTGGTCAGTGGGTCACGAAATGCAGGGTCGAGCTTCATGCCCATCGTCACCAAATCGTCATGCCCCGACCCCATAAGAACGTCTGCCATTGCCTGACGGGAACCCGCAACCATTGGGCCTTTTGGTGACCGCATAAGTCTTGCGCCCGGTTGCCGTGAAACAGGCAATCCTTTTTGGAAAGGCCGTGTTAGCTGATAATATGTGTCATCTGGGTTTGTCCAACCACGCCCCGCACGGATGGATTGCTGTAACTTTGCTTGCTTGTCTGCCTTGCGAGCATCTTGCAAATCACCCGCCTGCCCCGCCATCTTCCAGCCCATGTAAGTATTGGCAAGGTTGGAAATTGCATTCCAAGGGCTGTGAACAGGTTGGTTGGCGTTTCTCATCAACATTTGCGCCATAGCCATTTTACGGGCGGCTGGCCCGTATGTCGTTGCCATTATCCCGTCCCCATCATTGAACCCATTATTGCCGCACCGCCAAGACTTGTAAGCCCGCCCATTGCCGCGCTTTGCTGCGCCATCTGTTGATTATATGCGTTTTGATTAGCCGCTTGCGCCAAACCATAAGCTCCCGTTACGTCTGTTGGCTGCACATTCACTTGACCGCCACTCATTGGCGCTGGGCCTTGTATAGCTGGCGCACCTTGCAACATTGCCGCCAACTCATTGATCTGTTGGTTACGTTGCATCAATTGCTCATTAAGGTATTGCTGACGGGCTTGGTTCGCCGCGTTATAATCAAACACACGCTCCCCTATTCCTTGCCCCCTGGTTTGCATAGCATTAGCAAATAAACCTTGCCGCATAGCTTCACCAGCTTGGATAGCGTCATACCCCGCAGCTATTCCCATATCACCTCTGCGCCGAGAAAACTCATCCATTGCCCGTGTATAGCCTTCGGAACCGCGCATAAATCCTTCATTCGCTAATTGCGTCTCCAAGGCCCGTTGCTGGTCATCATACTGTGGGTTTAATCTGTCCATCACCCTGTTAAAAGCCGCATCCGATGCCGCCTGTCTTGATGTCTCAAAATCACCTAACCCCGGGATACCCTGTAAACCTTCATAACTAATTCCTGACTGATAAGCTGGCGCACCCTCTAAAGTAAACGCTTCGGTGGGCAATTGACCTACCGCGTTTTCTGCCAACCCAAGCATCCCGCCACCTATGCTCATTTGTTGATCATAAAGACCTTGTGAGGCTGGCGATAGCGTTGTGTCGGAACGCCACCTATCGTTTCCTAAATCCGTCCACGTTGTCGAACCTCCCGGCCCGTATACATCAGGTCTATTTAACCCCGCTTGTAACCGTGCCGTGGCCTCATTTGAAGCGCTTTGCGCTGCTATTGTTTGCGCTGGATCTGGATATGATGGTGCGCTTGGTGATGAAAACAGATTTCTTATAAAACTCATAGCTCTTTCCTCAACAAAATGGCTATTTTTTCGTAGCCGTCTAAGGTCCGCTCCCAACCAGGGCGTCCCATTATTTCAACTCGTTTAAAACCATTATTAGCCGCGTAAACCGTTATTTCTTCTTCTATGTCCATTAGCTCCTCAATATCCCCGCCCGCCAAGCCTATGCGAAGCGTTGACCCATCCGCTGCCGTTACCGCTGCGCTTTTTTCTCTACTAAAAAACGAAAATTCACCTGTTTTTATTGCGTCCCGAACTTCCGCTTTGGAAATGCCATCTCCCATTTGAACCGCCTCTTCTAAAAGAGGCCAGGAGCTATCAAAGTCCAGAGCCTTGTGTAAATTGCACGTCTGTTGCATGCCACGTAACACCTTGATCTGTTGTTGACGTTTTAATACTCACCGCCGCATTATAGCCAACGCCCGTAACGGACCTCCACGCCTGTATTGGTGTGCTACTCCCGGCCCAAGTTGCTACGTCCCACGCTGCGGTGTCCCAACCATCCCCTTCAGCTTCTACGCTTTCCGCTGTGTAAAAAGACGCGGCATCTTTAAAATCCACGTCAAACCCTATTGAAACAGGCAACGAACCGCCAGACGCCATAATTGGACGAATCAGTGTGAATTTTTTTAAGACACTCCTCCCGCCAAAATACTGGAATGATGTTTTTCCAAGGCCCGCAATTGCTGTCCCCGAATCATTCTCGCCAGTGTCTGCCAAATACACTTTTCCTACGCCGCCAAAATACAATTTGCCGTCATGCACCCCCCAGGCGTTTCCATTCATCCCGGTAAATCTACACCATGACCCTGTTGTTAAATTTACAACATATTGGTCATAATCTCTCCCGGTAGACGTTGGCACGTTGAACAACCCAAACCCGCCTTTCGGATATAAAACCGCTTGCCAGCCGAATGTGTCTTTGAAATTTCGCGCCGATTCTTTGACCGCACCCGATATTTTGTCGGATATAGCTGCGCTTGGAGCGCTCAACCCTAATGGGAGAACTTTTGAAAGCGGTACAAACCCGTTTTCCGTTATTATAATAAGATCAGCCCCAACCTTTTCGACGCACCGTCTTCCTATGGGCCGACCTATATTAAACACTCCGACTAATGACCACTTTGTCGCATCGCTAGGGTCCGTGCCAGCATAAATAATACCTTCGCCTTCACTTGTAATGAATACGGCTAAGTCATCCGCACCATCCCCGCCATCGCGTGTCCACGTTCCTATCGCCGTTAATATACCGCCTTTAGTCGCTAAACTAGCCAAATCAAAGGTTGCAACCGTCCCCGCTACGCTTGCCACCGGGAGATACCCGAATTTTAAGCTGTCCGTTAAAGCAAAGAATAGCCGCGTTTTATGCGCTGTTACATTGACTATTGTGCTACCTGTCACCCCACTAATACTTGGCGTTGCCCAAGCCGAACCGTTAAAATGTCGTGGCGCATCTTCCCCGTTGCATATCCATAGAAAGTTTCCACCAGACGTTCCAAAGTTTACATATTGAAACCGTCCATTACTTAAACTGGCTATTGCCGCCGACCCTACCGCGCCCGCGCTGGTCACGTCATATACGTTGCCACCATCTGTCGCTGCAAACAACTTGGAAGCAGCTCCACTTTTATAGGACAGGATCGTTTCTACATTGTCCGTTAAACCCGTGGCGTGATCCGCACTGCCATTCCTTAACCGAACTTCGCTTTCGTTAGGAAAATAGTTTTCTAACACTACCGCGTCCGCTGGCCCCATCATGTCCACCGCATCACGGGCGTTCCATCCTCCTATTGGTGCGGGTATTGTTGCCCCTTGTGCCTGTCTCATGGTTCAACTTCCATTAGTGCTTTAGCTAAATCTTGCCCATCGCGTTCCAGCATCTTGGAGCGGTCGAGAACGTCTTGGTCCCATGTGACGTAGTTGCGGGTGCGATAAAAATCGTCCGCGTATTTTTCTGCCTCACTTTTACTTGTAAATGATTTCGTTTGATTCGGTGCTTTCCACCCCGGATTAACTAGCCAAATGTTTCGTTTAGTTTTAGGATCGCGGCGCGGCAGCACCCGAACATTATCGGCTCGACTGCCTTGATCGAAATACTTGAGGCCGGGAATGCCAGCTTTGCGGAGTGCTTCGGATGCGGCCTCACGTCCACCAAGACCCGCCACGGCCCCCGCATAAAATTCTTCCCCTGTTAAAGAATCATCTAAAAGAACCGCCTTTAATTCTTGTAATTGTTCTTTTAGTTTATTTTTCATTTCAGTCCCGCCAGAACGCTGAACCCAAGGATCATTAAGTCTGGCCTTTACCGCTTTAATTTCTTTAGTAATCTGTTTTCTATCAGCGGCCGATACCGAAACCATATTCACCAACGCTTCACGAACGCTTTTCGGTTGCTCACTCAGCGGCTTGTCCCAATCAAGATACTTGGCAATGTCGGCGTCGGGGAGGTCGAGCTTGTAGAGGGTGCCAACATTCTTTTCGTAGCTCTTGCGAGCGTCAGGCCCATATTCATCTAATCTTTTTAAAACGTCGGGTCGTCCCGCCTTTTCTGCACGTTTTTTCGCATAATAAACTGTGTTATGCTTAAATTGACCCGCATCTTTTTCGCCAAATTCTAAATATTTTGCGACTTCAAGATCAACATCATCTAACGCCTCGCCACGCAATTTGCCTTTTGACGTCGTTAAAACTAGTTCATCAAACCCAGACAGATCTTGTTTATATTGCCTCGCAACCCCTGGCGCATCCGCACTATAAAACCCGTGACCATACGCCTGATGGCCTTCGCCCGTTCCCATCTTATCCAGCCTTGGCCGTCCATGCGGGAAGTCAGGCTCTGGCGACCATCTGTGCGGCCCACCATGAAATACATTGGCACCAAGCGCACCCGCTGGAACTTTTGTTGCCATGCTTGCAACCGCTGACATTGGCATAATATCTACAGCCATATTTGTCGCACCCTCTAGCGTTGGCTCCTTGTAACCCGTCACAACATCACCGGGGTATAGCAACGCTTGCCCCATGTCTTTTAAGGCTTGCGCTGTTGTTGTGCCTTTCCATCCCGGCACTCCTGGCTGAATGCCTCTTAAATATTGCGCTACCTCGTCACGATTAAAAAATTGCATAGGTTAGCTGCCATACGCGCTTTCGGGTACGTTGACCCCCAAGTGTCCGTAACTGATGCCGCCCATGTCAATGTTGGGTTTTGCGCCATCTTGGTTTTTTACAATTTCCAACCGCTCCCGGTATTCCATTAGCACGGCCTGATAATCTAGCCCTCTTCCCTTTAACCACCGATAAGTAACACCTAACGCCATTATTTCCTCATCGAATACCACTGTATTAGCATCATTATTGAAACTTACCCCATCCGCTACCGCTGGAGTCGCACCCGTGCCTTGATCGACCCACCGCTCAGAGTAATACTCAAACTTAACCGATTGGCTCGCAGTAGGATTCGGGGTAAAAAGCAACGTCCCGCCCCTAATACGAAACCAGTTGTTAACCCCACTGGTTACATCTGCTTTTACCCTTTGCCACTGCACGTCCGTTAGCGGGCCATAGATTTTAGTGCTTGTTGTTCTGTTCCACATCGTGTCATTAGCAAAACGGTCAAAATCCCCGGCTATTGTTGTCATTACGCCCTGGCTCTCTTGTGCCGCTGTCGTGACCGAACCCTCTTTTTTTAGTATTTGCCAATTGTATGACTTGGCTAAATACTTACCCTCTTGTGCAGCCGCACGTAATAGCTGCCGAACTTGCGGATCATTATTTGATACAACGGTAGAAGGTCGTTCTAGCCCTATTTCGTCAGCCGCGCCCTCAATGATAGTTAAGAGAGTCATCCAACCAGACCAACTGGCTCTTTGTTGTTGCCCAATAACTCTTGTGCTGCTTGTCTATGGGCATAAGCTCCCATACCTATCGCATCCAGCCCGCCATCATGCACGTCCGCTAATTGCTCCGCTGTATGAATATCGTTGGCTATTAACTTTGCCGCTAATTTTGGGCCGACACCTTTCACGTCTGTTAGTGGCGTACCCTCAACAGGCGCATCAACTTTGCCACCAGAAAACGCCGCCCACTCTTTTGGGAACCGTTGTTTATGCTCTTCGCGCACCTTTGCGACACAGGTTGACGGGTCTCCAACAACACTGATCTCCACCAAAGTAGCAAAACCATTTGCTCTAGGCTCCTCGTAAAATTTAGCTCTTACATTGCCGTCCATTACTTTTTCCTCGTTTTGATCTTCTTGATCGACTTCATTGGCTTCTTTTTGCCACCGCGCTTCATGCCGCCTTTTTTACCCATAGCCATTTTGTAGTCTCCTTCTTTCTAGGACTAATGAATCGTAAACGTGAGTTGGAAATTTGTCGTAATAACCTGTTTTGTCCAGAGCGGAACTTGCCTTGTTAAGCGCACTCAGGCTTTGAATGAAAACCATAACGTAATCGTCATTAAAGTCTGGTTCCCAATCATTATCCAATAAATACACCTCGCCATCTTCTGGCGGGTACTCAGGATGAAATAGCATCAGATGCAAATCGTTTTTTGCGTTTTCTTGATTCCAAAACGTTACCCAGCGGTCCCACAAATCATACCGGGATAGGTTAAACGTCACCCATATTCGCATATCTTTTAACAATGGGTCAAAGCCGGTTATTGCCGTCTTGAGGCATTGCACCCCGTCACCCTTGACCACCTCGACCTTGTCGTTCTTCCATCCCGCCTCTGCAAACGGACACGCCTTCATGCCAGATAGATGCGGGTTGGCTACCTCTAGCACCTCTCTTGACCAAGATCGTATTTCCTTCCGAACTTCTAGTATTGAGGGACTCACGTTCTTGCAGTTTTTGCCGCCGCACGAAATGCCGCCGCTGTGGGCGCACCCTTAGTTCCCGGCTTGCGTTTGGTTTTCGTCTTTCCCGCACCCAACTTCTTAAGCGCAATGTTTCTATACAGCCCTGGCTTTTGTTTTTTTAGCTTTGCAATCTTCTCTTTTTTAGTCCGCGCCATTACAATTTCCTTGATTTAGTTCCCGCACACTTCCACCGCTTCCGTGACAGTCGGAGTGGCGAATTAGGATCACGGGCAGCTTTGCCGTGCTTCTTCATTTGACCGGCAGACCGCGCACAGTAAGCATTGCCCTTCTTAGTCCCAGGCTTAACCCTTGGGCCACCGCCTCGTGCCCTACCTGACTGTCCGTAGGATACCCGTTTTCCCGAAGATGTTACCTTAACCTTTGCTTTACCTTTTTGCGGGGTTGCCAATTTTCTGCACCTTTTTCTATTGACAGTTAGATTATAACTGGTTATATTATAACCATACACAGACAGGAGAGAGAAGATGATCCGTTACGAAGTAAAAACCCCGCACAAAACATTCGCTGGCTGCGAAGGCACTATCGAAGAAGCCAAAGCATACATTAACGCCTTAACTGACGCTGGCGTTGAAATCCTCAACGTCGAGTACTTTGACAAAGATCAGCGCATCGCAGACATCCGCGCTGGCAAGGTTTAACCCGCCAGATAAAGGAGATTATCATGGCCCATTTTCTTCCCCGCAACCCTTCCATTATAGAGCGTTTTAACGTTGCCACGGATTTAGTTCCGCTTGGCACAGGTGAGCGTCATGCTCCTACATTTGGAGAGGCCAAGGCTAACGCCATCCGCACAATGAAAGCGGAAAAAGCCATCGCTTCTGTTACCGCCATTGCCCTTCGCGCCAATGACGATCTGGAGTTAATTGAGTTTGGCCCACGGGGGAGAGCCACAACTCTCTGGAATTTTACCACGGGTTAATATTTAACCCATCGCGTTCATCGCCGCTTCCCCGGATACCGCGCCGGGGTTTAGCGGTGTAAACTTTAAAAGAAAGGGGGGCGCGAAGCCCCCCTAACTAATTACCAAGGAAAGTCGCAAGCAACTTCCTTGTCCGATATATCACCCGCAATCGCGCAGACGTTATCCGTAACTCCCGCAGATACATCTAACGTACCGTCAGACGAACCCGTTGGGGTTAGTGGATCACCATCCGCACCAGCGGTTAGGGCTGTGGTTAATGTCGCTGGCCCTTTAATCTGAACCCAGCAATATTCACCGTCACCCGGTGCCGACTGAAGAACACCCGCACCGATCTCAACAGAGTCGGACAGGTCAGAAGTTACCTGATTGTTCTTATAGCCATCTAGCGTGTAGTAGTAACACACGTTTCCTGATGCAGCCGCAACACTACCCGATCCTGTATCGTACAGGACGTATTTGTAGATTTTGTTGGTTCCATCGCTAGTACCCAACTGCCCGAGCAGAAATTCTGCTGAGGTGTGGACGGCGGTTTCGTCAATACCGACTTGATACATAACAAACCCCCCTTATGCTACTATGACGCCTTGGCGCGCCCGGTTGGAGACGGTCATGTTCCCCGCCCATACAACTGGCATTACCATAGCATCTTGGTTGACAGAAGCCTTCTCACCCAAAGGCACAAACTCACGGCCCTTCGCAGGACGCACGAAAAGATAATCCGTGTTGAGCATATACATATGTGTGGTCGGCGCTTGATCGTCGTAGAACACCGGGGCATCCATAAACATTAAGTTCATGAATCCAGCCGCAGCTTTATTGTCGGACGTAAACCGTTGATTAGACTGCAAACTCGACAAGTAAAATGTGAAGTAAGTCGTGTCTGCCGTCACAACATCAGGCTTATCCGCTCCACGAATACAGCTAATCCAAAGCGAGTTCATGGCCGCTTGAATAGTAGAAGATGAGGCCGTTACGCTTTCGCCAGAGAAATCATAGAACTGATTTTTCCACCAAGTGTACGTCGAGGAGTTAATGCCGCCAACAGTACCAGTGCCAGCATCAGCCACGAGGCTTTGCAGACCACCGATTTCTTTACCGCTGGTTCCCGTGCCATCCGCATACATTGCGGTAGCAACGGTGTTCTTAAGCGACTTTTCAAGGTTGCGAATCCGCGACTTGAGAAGGTTGTGGACCGCTTCACGGCCACTGTTTTGTACCTCTTCAAGACCCGAAATCACTACGTTACCGGCCAACTGCTTATAGTTGTACTCGGCAGCGGTGAAAACATCGCTTGGTGACGTGTCCAGAGCTTCATACCCACTATACCACTTTGTAGTGGCATTCGTGGTGTACTCTAACTCTTGAACGATTGTGCGCCCTGTGGCGACTTGCTTGTTGCCTTTCTCGTCCATATGTCGGAGCAAGGCATTGTGGTTCGTAACGTTATCCGCAAGCTGTTTAGAATAGCCTTGCAGAGTGGTCGTTACGATTTCCGTAAACGATGAGTTGGGTGAAGCCATCTCATACACTCCTAAGTTAAGGTTAAATCACCTCACATCCCTGCATTGTCCAAAACCCCAGATAATACACCATCTAGATCGCTTGCCTGTACCGAACCCGCTGGCGGGTTGGCTGATCGACGTGTTGGAACCTTCTTAGCTTTAGCAACCGCTTCCTTTCGGCGCGTGTCTTCAGCCTCCTTAACTTTCGACTTCTCAGCCTCAATGCCTTTTTGATACATCGTATCATCAAGCCTCAATGCTTTTTGATAAGCCTCGTCAAGGCTATTAGCCGCACCCGCAGTTATTAGCTGCCCCATGTTTACACGGAGAGCATCAAAATGCGGATGCTTTAGGTTTCCAGCCTCATCTTTCTCGTTGGCAAATCCATCTATTGACTGTTGAAGCCCAGCCGTGCGTTCTTGTGCCGCCCGTTCTTCACTCGTCTGGATATGTCCTTGAAGGTTTTGCACTTGTTGTTGCAGAGTAGTGAGTCGCGGATCTGCCACTGGCATTTCCGCTTGTTCAAGGGCTTCAAGATTTATCCCGGCATTTGACGCTAACCACTGGATGGCCCCTTGTGGGTTTTGTTGCAGCATTTTGTCCGCTTCCATAAGGCGGTGGACATACTGCGCTTCGGTCATTCCCTGTCGTTGTAACTGCGGGCGAACCGAATTTAAAACGTGGTCTAGGGGTTCCATAGCCTGTCGCATGTGGGCTATTTCCTGAGTTTTGCGGGTATAGTCTGCCGTCATGCTTTTGTCCCGTTCTAGCACGTAGTCTTGTGCATCACGGGGCATCGCACTAAACCGATCCTTATCCGCTTGTGACCAATGTTGAGGTGCATCTAACGGTGGAACCTCTGGGGTTTCCGTTTCCGCTTGGTCAGTATCGCCCTCGCTGGCCTCAACTTCTGGAGGTGCTTCGGCGTTTTCTTCTTCTGGTGCCTCTTCGTCTTCAGAGGTGGACCCGTCTTCTTGAGGCGTTTCGGGTTCCTCTGTAAATGCTTTGTCTATGCTTTGCAATAGAACGGTGTCTAAATCGTCAGCGGTCTGCTCCGGGGTTTCCTCCGGGGCATCTTGACCCGCCGACTCCTTTTCGGGAGTGCTGTCAGCCATTATTTTCTCCATTAGTGAATACCGCTAACGCGGCGTTAAGGCATTGGGAAAAATTGTGAATCAATCAGCGGAACTTTAGACGCTCCACCCATTTGACTCCTTTCCCTTGCCGCTTCTACCGCGCTGTTTAAATCAGGGAACCGTGGGAATTGTCGCCCCACCCTCTCCTCATACGCTAAGGCTTGCGCCATCGCTCTACGCGGGTCTTCCAAATAAACCGGGCTTCCGTCTTCCCCAAACCAAATGGTGGGAAAATTAAATGCCAGACCTTCTGGATCGCCAAGGTCCGAGAATTGAACGTGTTCTGGGTCAAAATCTGTTGAAAGGTACTCTGTGGACAGGCCACCAAGCCCCATGTCCTGTGGCGTATGTTTTTGCGGATCAAATGGCTCTAATAACAAACGGGCCAATGCCTCCCGGTCATCCATGCCGATCATCCCACCAGCTTGGTTTTTCAGACGAGGTGTAGTCATTCCCACATTGCCTCACCTGATGCTTGCGCTCATGCGCTCTAATTTGTGAGCGCGAAGTTAATACCGTGCCATCAATTGGTGACGTAAACGGCTCAACGTCACTTATAACGCTATGCCCTCTAACACCTTGAAAAACACTTTTTGGAATTACCTTACCTTGATCCTTGTCGTAAACATAAGTGGTTCGCATTACATCAACCCCGTGCCTTTCATTATTTCGACTTCGGCGTCGGTCATTATCTTCTCTCTGGCTATCTCCGCATCTACCGCCATCTTCTCACGATCAATCTGAGCTTCCTGATTCATCTTGGCCCGTTCAATCTGCATATCTTGCTGTAGCTCTGCCGATTTCAGTTGGCCCTTCTGTTGTAACTCTGCCTGATCCAATTGAGATTTCTGTTGAACCATCATCATAGCTGGGTTTTGCTGCGGACCTTGCTGTTGTTGCTGTTGTTGGGCTTGCATCGCGTTTTGTTTCGCTTCCTCAATGGTGTCCTCAAACTCACGGCCCACCTTAAACCCACGAACCATGAACTCCATCGCCTGGAATGCTAACGGCGTCAATTCCGGGGCCACCTGTACAACCGACAATGCTTTTTCTAAATACCCGCCCAACGTATTCACAAATTCTATTCGGCTTTGACGCTCCATTTGAGCATCTTCAAATACCGTGGAGTCTGTCTCAATATCTATCCTGTATGACCGCAGCTTATCCGACTGCATTATTTGGCGCATTTCTGGCGTGACTTGCATTCCCGTCATATTCTGCAAAACGTATGTTTCAAAATGCTCTGCTATTAATTCGGCACGTATTCTATAAAGATCACGAATAAACCGCTGGACTGCCTCTTGCCTTTGCTTTAACCGCATGGACCCAAATTGACCCTTTAGCCTTTGCGCGGTAGCCGTTTCATTTGGATTTGTAGAACCTCTGATAACGTCACTTATTCCCGTCACCTCATAAATGGTCTGGATAAGCTGCGAACGCTGTTGATATAACCCGCTCAATACGCTAGCCGTTTGGGTCATGTCCTCAGATTGAATCGCACCTTGAAGCCCGCCCTTTTGAGCTAAATTGGTGTAGTTTTCAGCCGGGACGAACGTGTTGTCCCCAGCTTCCGCTAACTTTGCTAATTCGGGAACGGATGCGTCATAAATACCACGCCGCCGCAACGCATCAGTCAGCTTGGCAATCCTTGTGGTAATTCTATCTAATTCATCGGCTTGGTCTTGATATAGCCGAAACTCTGGTATTGGTACGCCACTGCCATTCGTTTTAACCGACACAAGCGGTTTCGGCGTGGGAAAGAACCCCTCTAGCTCATAGGGGTCTTCCTCTTCAAATAAGACGGCTGGATAACCCTTAACAATATAATACCGTTTTAACGAATCATTATCCCATATCTCCCAAACCTCTGCCCGTCTAAATACGTCAGCAACGTCCTTCTTATCCCCGTCTACAGGTGACCAGTTTAGCGGAACCTTGTCCGCATGCTTTGGAGATAACGACCTTAACTCTTCACGGTTCATCAAATGACGCCGCGCTTTCCACCTTACGTCCTCTGGCCGTTTTGACGGGCTTTCTCTGTAATCTTGCCAATGGACGTATTCAAACCAACACCGTTGATCCCCGACCACTTCCTGAGTTTCACCCGTAGGCATTCCAAACTCATCGGTCATCGGCAAACCGAACACGTCGGTGGCTTCCACGTCTACCATTATGTCTTCTTTTAAAACCCAAACGACACCCCGCCCCGGCAATAGATAGTCTTCTATCGCCCCTGCGATTATGTCTCGTTCGTCATGCACGTCCGTTGAATATTCTAACGCCCGCTCTAAAAGAGTTGCCACTTGTCTGCCCGCTGGGTCTTGATCCAAATACCGCCGCCGCACATCAGGTTTCGCCATCCTTGCAAACAGCGCACCCTTTAGCGTCTCCGTGTTTGACCATAATAAGTTAAAGCGTTTTTCCCTCCCCATCTGCACCATGCTTTGATCTGCCCGATAGCGGTCAATTACATCATCACTCTCATCGCGCCACTCTTGCTCCTCTTCGTCGGCGGCACTTAATTCAATAGCCCAATAACGAGCTGTGCCGTGCGCCCCTTCGTAATCTTCCCGGCTTTCAATTTCTTCGCTCATATCGCGCCCACTTGGTTTGTCAAAACTCTGTCCTCTTCTCGTCAAGACCTTCTAACAGTTCATTTACTGTTAATGGCTCTGGTTCAATAAACTCAGGAATTACTTTCGGTGCGTCTGGTTTAATTTGTTTGTACGAAATACTGGCGTAACGAATCGCATCCGCTGAATGACTTGTCCAATCATGTAAGGGTTTTGATTTGAGCGTTAAAAGACGCTCGTCATAATCTTCCCGGTACTGCATTAAGCACTCTAAAAGGTACTCGCATTTATCCACGTCAAAATACATATGCGGCAAAAGCTCACGAACCGCGTTTATACCATCGTCTACCTTGTGCGTTGGCACTATTCGCACATTGCGCTTTTTACGTCGAAGCACTTCTACCCTAGTTAAACCCGTGCCAAGCTCTCTCACCCTTGCGTCTTGCGGGAGCCAGTCTACGTCTACTTTATACGGTAACGATTCTAGCCACTTAACATAATGAGGCAGTGGTTGGGAGTGGTTCTCGTAAGCGTTTATAAACCGAATCTCTTTTGCAACTTGCTGCCACAGGACAATCGCAAGACTGTCACCAATTCCTAAATCCCACGCGCTGTAAACTGGCAAATCTGGGTCGTATTCTACTTTAGTAATGTGACCAGCCTTGCGAATTTCTGATATTAGCGCAGCGTAATACGCCCCCCCTGTAACTGAGGCATACTCCCCATCCCATATGTGTACAGCCTTCTCCGGGTCTTGAGAACGATCCCGCTCCATGTCCGCTTTTAGCGACTTTGGAAAAAACTTGTTGTCTTGCCAGTTTGCCTCGATAACCGTGGAGTCCTCTGGCTGATACCTTCTTAACAGCTTATCAATCGGGTCCAGCCTAGATACAGGGTTCCAGCTAAACCATAACTCCGAACCCTCTGCCCGTATGGTAGGGGTTAATAAATCCAAACTGCGCTGGCTAATCGTTTGAGCTTCTTCCAGCCACGCCACCTGTACGCCCTCTAGCGATTTGATCGAAGCTGATGTTGAGTTGTGCAACCCTCTAAAGATACACGTCGAACCCTGCGGCCCCCGTATCTCTTGCTCCGTAATGTCGAATAAACTCTCTAACCCATGCCGTTCAATAACGTCTTCAATTAACTGCTTCACAGAGTCCTTAATTGAGTTTTGAACCTCACGTAAACAAACGACCCGCTTGCCTTCTAACAAGGCTATGACCGTCATCAGGCCAAAAAACCATGACTTGCCCGAACCACGGCCACCCCATGCGCCTTTGTATCGGGCTGGTTTAATCAGAGGCGAGAATACCTCTGGAAAATCAATTTTTAGATTTAACTGCATTTAACTGAATATTCACTGCCACGTTACCAGCGTGTTCCGTTACATTGGTTTCTTTCCAACCCATCCGTGTCTTGGCCCAGAATATAGCCGCTGACGTGTCTCCGTTGACGGCTTTGTTGAATAACGTCCCGCCTATCTTCGCATTGGCCTTTGTTGCCGCTGTGTCTAATTCCTTGCGGAAATGCTTTCTCAGAGTTTTGTCATCAATCCCATCACGGATGACCATCGCTATATTAGACTGCGGTATGCCCACCGCCGACATCTGTTCAACCAGCTTCCGCTCTTCGTCCGTTGGCTTAAACGTGGGCTTTGTGACCGTTTTAGGCGGCATCGGCCTTTATAGTCGGGAAAATCTCCCCGCTATCCTCCAGCTTTGCCTTTTCGCCCGTGAAGTCTTGCCACCGCTTTACAGCTACATCAACGTATGCAGGGCTTAATTCCATTGCGTAAATACAACGCCCGGTCATCTCTCCCGCTATGATTGTCGTTCCGCTACCAGAGAACGGTTCATATACGGCCTGACCGGGGCTTGAGTTATTCTCTATGGGTCGCTTCATGCACTCGACAGGCTTCTGAGTACCATGACCGACACCATTGTCGTCCCGCGCCTTGATATTCCACACCGTCGATTGTGACCTGTCCCCCACCCAATTAGCCGTTGATTTTGCTGCGTACCAGCAAGGTTCATGCTGCCAATGATAGTGGCCCCTCGAAAGAGCAAACCGATCTTTCGCCCACACTATTTGAGATCGAATTGCAAAACCCGTTTGTTTAAGGCTCTCTGCTACTGTTCCAGCGTGTAACCCACCGTGCCAAACATATGCCACATCACCGGGGAAAAGACTCCATGCCTCAGACCAATCAGCGCGGCTGTCGTTCTCTACCGCTCCCATCTTGTTTTTGTTCTTGTTAACTCCTGCTTTGGCCCTCCACGTCGGATCGTAGTCAACCCCATACGGTGGATCAGTCACCATCAAGTGAGGCTCCACACCCGCTAACAGCTTTGTGACGCTTGTCTCTACCGTGCTATCGCCGCACATCAATCTGTGCTTTCCTAACAACCAAACGTCACCCTCTTTTGTAACAGGATCGTCAGGTAGGTCAGGCACCTCGTCGGGGTCGGTTAAGCCTTCATTCTTGTCTGCAAGTATCGCCGCCAGTTCGTTGTCATCAAAACCAATCAGCGAGAGGTCGAACCCTTCCTTGTCTAAGTCCCCCATCTCTAGGGAAAGCATCTCCATATCCCAACCCGCATTTAACGCCAGTTTATTGTCTGCAATGACATATGCTTTGCGTTGGTTTGGAGTCAGGTGCGCCAATTCAATGGTTGGCACTTTATCCAGGCTGAGTTTCCTTGCCGCTAGGACGCGCCCATGTCCCGCTATGATGCCCCCCGTTTCGTCAACAAGCACAGGGTTATTGAACCCGAACTCCTTTATAGACGCGGCTATTTGTGCCACCTGTGCGTCATCGTGTGTTCTTGAGTTAGAGGCATAAGGGATTAACCCTGCAACCTCTTTGTCGATTACTTCCATAACTACTCCGCTGGCCCCGTGGGGTGCTACAAGTGTGGATAATTTAACGCCAACTCATAATGTGTCCTAACTCTGGACGATCCTCTGGAAACTCAATCAGCCCGTATGGGTCAGCTATTTCATCCCGATCAAAATGGCCACGGCCTGGGTTGCCAGTTGCTATGGCTTCCCTTGCATCAGTGGCTTGTGCCGATGCGCTTCCCGGTTGTTCATCCCCGTAATTAAATCCTAAATCAAACAAATCTGACACCCCGCCACCCACTGCACTCGCTACGGGGTTAGAGCTATATGAAAACGTTTGCCCTGTTGTCGCATCATAGCCATACGTTGGCGAGGCCAACCCCCCAACTAGTTCTCCTATGCCGGGAGCAAATAATCCACCAACAGCCGCGCCGGGATTAAACTCCACACCTATTGGTTGTGGCGTATCTATACCCGCAAACGCTCTACTCCAATCTGGCCCAATTAAATCCTGACCCGTAAATTCTGGATCAAACCCTAAAACATTTCCCGCAACTTCAAGTGGTGCGGTAATTGCGGTTAATAATAAATTGCCCAGTTCCGTATTCGGTTCACCGTCGTATGCCGTTGGGTTATACTCTTCTGGTGGGCTTCCTGATATGTCCTCTGAATCAGGAACATCCGTAAACATTCCCGGTTCTTCAAATCCTGTCATATCATCAATAAAAAACTCTGGCATGCCTGTTATGGGATTTATTGAACCCCCATCGGTCACAGCATTTAATAGCATGGCCTCTTGGGGATTGATATGAGCTAGGATGGTATCGCCACCCCTCCCCATATTTTGAAGAAGCGCAGCCATTTCGTGAATTTGACCTTGCATGATTTTCCCATAAAAAAAGCCCCAAAGGGGCAAAAAAACGTGGGGGCTTGCGATCCCCCTTACTGCAACGGTGGGCGGTCAAATTTGACTAGCCAGACTGCCCCTGTCCTTACAGCTTGCCTAGACTAGCGTTAGGTCGCTATCCTAACTGATCCACCATCTAAGCCAAAATACCAACATATATTATGTCAGCTTATCTTTTTCTACTACATTTGGTTGCAACTCTTCAAGTTTTTTCTCACCATCACAACAATCTAAGAGGGTATTCTTACAGACCGGGCAACTGTAGTGACCCCTGACTTGTTCTAAATAACTAGTATAAACGCCGCACCACCCGCATTGCTTTTCATACCGCATAATGGTCCGCAAGCTGATCCAGAACTATTCTTAACGCTCCTAAAATCTCTCTGACATCTTTCCCGCTTTTAGTTACGGGTTTCTCTAACCCCACATAATTCCATAAATAAAACCCCCCGATTTTGCCCACATTTTTTATTGCTTCGGTAACTCTCCGTCTTGCCTCCAAGGTTTTAACCGCAATGTGATCTGACGCCATCACCCTCGCCACCTTTTCTAAATCCACAATGGCGTAATTGTCCCCAAATTGAGCCGTTTCAAAATCAAAGTTAAACTTTATTGCAGCGGTAGCATGACGCTGTTCTAACTTTCCCTCACGATGCCAGCGTTCAAAGACACTCAACCGCCTTTGACGGTAAACTCCCGCCTTCGGGGTTTCCTCAATAACTACGGGTTCACCGGGGTCAATTTTAAGAACGTTTTTCATCAAACCGCCTTGATGCCTTGCACTCTCTTGCCAACCTCAAAAGGTCTTCAGCCAATCGGATAGCTTGGTCATCCGATACTTTAACCATCGAATAATCACTCCTATCCTCACCTTGGAGACAAATCCCAACTTCTCCATCCTCATACCTTGCCCAAATCAATTTCATTTTTCATTCTCACCATCCCATCGTTCAAGTGCTTCTGCATACAATTTGTCCATATAACCCGAACAATCTTTCAAAATATCGGCTTGCCAAAGCGTGTTCATTTCAAAAAACGCATCTGTCAAAACAACTTTTGCTTCACCATTGTCCGCATTGACTTTGATGTTTATCCATTTGCTCATCTACTCTTATCCTCCTTATCTATCTCTTCCCTCTAAGTTTGACTCTTGGTGAGCGTCTGAAGCTAAAAGGCATAGCAAGACCACCCTGATAAGAATCAAGGCGGTGCCAACCTTAAGCGTGAAGTTTGACTCTCGGAGCCGCGCCTTCGCTTTCGGCCTATTACGTCAGATAGCTCCGTAATAGTTTGTGTCTGCTTCCGACCTCGCTATCAGGCCGCTAACCGCCCCCACACATTTCGCACCGGGCTTGCCCTTGGTTAGACCCCACAGTAGGGCTTTAAATTGAGGTGCTGCCGTTTTAGCCGACCACACTCAATCGAGGCTTCTCCATGCGTTCCATCAAGGTCCGCATCTTGTTAGCCAGTTCTTTACGTTCGTCTTCGTCTGTGTCTTCAAATCTCGCTTGGTTTAACCAAGTCGATGGCATTGGAATAAATCGCTCTTCCTGTTCTTCTTCGATCCGCATTTTCCAACGGAAGGCTAAAGCCGCCTCAACCAATTCCTCTGGTGTAGCCTTCGCCAGAATCTTTACGCCACAAGTCGAGGTCATTTTCCCGTGGTTCGTAATCTCATCAAAGGTCGCACGGGCCACCGCTTTCTGTGACTTGCGCGGGTAGGCTTTCCAGAAATCTTCAAAACTCATGTTACTGTCCCCTGGTAAACCGCTTCGGCTAGGCGTTGGCATTCCGGGCAAGCATCAATGCCCCCAACTTCCCATTCCTCTTCAACCACAATCGGCAACCATTTCGCTTCATGATAATTATAATAAGTGCCTCGTTCGTGTTCTGCCGTCAGAGTGCGGATTGGGCGGTAAATAATGCGCTCACCACTACACGTCTGACACATCGTCTAATTCCTTGACCGCCAAAACGGAGTAATAGCTGTGGTGGCAATTCATCTCTTTAATTTCCCAACCATCAGCCTTGTAAGATGCTATCGCTTCGTGATCGTCTCTCAGAATCCACTTGCACATTTTAATTTCAGCTTTCATATGGACTCTCAAAATCTATGCGGCCCGTAATACCGTCAGCCCGTTGCATTTCAATCTGCTTTAGGCTGGCTTTTAAATTCTGATAAATGTCTTCAAGCTGTGGCTTTGAATACTTGTTGATGGGCTGAGATAATTCGGAGAGCCTATCTGAAACGCTGCGGCCCAATTTCTCATCAACCCAACGCCCAAATTCGTGTGGCCTATCGGTCAAATGACTGTGACAAATGGCACAATGCGAAACCGCGTTAATTGGCTCCCACCGGAGACGGCGATATTTTCTTGATACTATATGGCTGCAATGGAGCCGCTGGCGTTCACCCTCTGGGACGTAGCAACCGCAACGCTCACACGTCCAATTAGAACGCTCTCTTACAAGCTGACTAAATACAGTGTCTCGCTTGCACCTCTTCATGCTGCCTCTAGGAAGTCATCTGGCAGTTTAACTCGTTGCGTCATCGCCATCATCGCGATTCTATTTCGGTATTTCCACGGAATCCCTCGCCGCTTCCAATTAGTGACATTCTGAGGGCTTACGCTCAGCGCTAACGCTAAAGCGACTGTACCACCCAATTTTTCAATCAAAAATTTATGTGCCATAATTCTTGTATAAACAAAATGAATTTTAATTCAACACTTTTCTTGACATTTATAAAACTAAATGTTTATATCGTTACATCATATTGATAGGAGAGAGAGATGAGTATTGTAGATGGCTGGACTTTAAATAATCACGTAACCGCTGAGAACCTCGCAAACGAGGCCGAAAACCTTTGTGACCGCCTCGCTGAAATTGCCCTAAAAATTGATTCGCTCACCAACGTATTAAATGCCCAAGACCATAACGAAGGCAAGTGTTGGGAGATTGATGATTTGCGCGGTGACGGTTTGGACGAAGTTCAAAGTTTTTTCGTGAAATCCCGAGATGACATTCGAGAAGTAATCGAGACTTGGACCGAAAGTAACGCAGCATGACGCAAACACAAAACATTCTTGATTGGTTAAAGCAAGGCAAGCCAATCACTGCCATCGAAGCGTTAGATAATTTTGGATGCTTCAGACTTGCAGCTAGAATTGCTGATATTCGGGCAACAGGCATAGGCGTTAAAACCGCCACAATTAAAACCCGAAGTGGCAAGTCTATCGCGCAGTATTCATTAGGAGATGAATTATGAGACCGCTAACGTATGACGAAACAGTTGCTGTGAGGCGTGAGTTGCGGGACTGCCGAAGAGTGTTTGCGAACGCCGACAAGTTTTCAAGCAATACTGTCAAACTATTTTGGGCCGCGAAGCAGTCCGCTGAAAAGTGGCACAACATATACGCTCACCCAAAGCCGTTTGAACTGTCGTGTCACGCGTATAACGCGTTGATTCCATTCCCGGCCCCCACCCATAAGGATAAAGCGTAGTGGACAACCTCTACCACCTCCACGGACCATCAATGATGGCTGCGGAGATTGTGAGCAAGCTAAATGAGATCGGTGAATGCACTGACCAGCTACCCGATGAGTGCGTTGAGTCGTTACGGGTAGCCGGAAAGATGATTCTAATATTGACGAATAGGAGAGAGAACCATGAGCCAGAAAGTCCAGAAACCGCCTAGCGTTGAGGTTTCCCAAAGCAACGTTATTACGCCATTAGTTTTTATCAAACAAGCTCTTGACAGCGGAACGCCCGTTGACGAGATTGCAAAACTTTGGGACTTACAGCAAAGTTTTATGGCGGTTGAGTCCAAAAAGTCATTTGATATAGCGATGGTGGGTTTCCGAAGTGAATGCCCACCGATTACTAAAAACAAGTCTGTGTCTTTTGGGAATACCGCTTATGATTTTGCTGCCCTTGACCATGCCATAGAAATTATCAAACCCGTCTTACAAAAGTTTGGTCTTAACTATCGGTGGGAAGATGACCAGATAGCCGATCAGATTATTGTTAAGTGCATCGTCACACACATTGATGGTCACTCCGCTGAGACACGGTTATCTGCACCGCCTGATGAATCTGGTAAGAAGAACAGAGTTCAAGCTATCGCTGCAACGAAAAGCTATCTCAATCGTTACACACTATTTAGCTGCTTGGGGTTGGCGGCAACCGATGAGGATACGGATGCTATTGTAGACGACACACCCGAAGATCACACTTTGCCAGATTTTATTACCGCCGCCGAAGCCGCTCACCTAGAGAAACTTGCGAATCAGGTTGAGGCCAACAAGAAGAAGTTCCTCGCATATTTGAAGGTCGAATCCTTTGCACAGATTCCAGCGGATCAATACAGCGCAGCCGAAGCCGCCCTTAAAAAGAAGGGAGCCGCAAAATGATGGTGCAAGGCTCACCCGAATGGCATCAAGCAAGGCTGGGTAAAGTAACCGCATCCCGAATTAGTGATGTCGCTGCCAAAATAAAAACAGGCTGGGGAGCGAGTCGGGCGAAGTACATGGGGGAGTTGATAGCTGAGAGTTTAACCCACGAACCCACGCCATCTTTTTCTAATGCTGCGATGCAGCACGGCACGGATACAGAGCCACAAGCTGCCGCCGCATACGCCTTCTATACGGATGCGGAACTAGAACTGGTTGGTTTTGTGGATCACCCCAAGATTGACCAAGCGGGATGTTCACCAGACCGTTTGATTGGGAAAGATGGGTTGGTTGAAATTAAATGCCCTCAAACTTCGACGCACATAGACACGTTGCTAGGTGGGTCAATCCCTAAAAAATACATAGACCAAATGCAATGGCAGATGGCTTGCACTAAGCGCAAGTGGTGCGACTTCGTTAGCTTTGACCCAAGGATGCCGCCCGAAACCCAATTATTCATTCAGCGGGTTGAGCGGGACAAAGAACGCATCAAGGAATTAGAGGAAATGGTTGTCGAATTTCTTACAGAGATGAACGAGAAAATCGACCGCCTGACAAAATTGGAGAATGCAGCATGAGTGTAAATAAAGTTATTTTGGTGGGGAATTTAGGAAAAGATCCCGAAGTTCGTTACGCACAATCGGGGAAAAAAGTTGTTAACCTTTCGGTTGCTACCTCTGAAAAATGGAAAACAGGGGAACGAACGGAATGGCATAAGGTAGTTATTTTCAATGAGAAGATTATTGAAGTGGCTGAGAAATTCTTAAAGTCAGGCAGCAAAGTTTACGTTGAGGGCCAGCTTCAAACTCGCAAGTGGGATGATAAGACCGGGAATACACGATACACCACAGAAGTTGTATTGTCGGCATACAATTCCACCCTTCAAATGCTGGATAGCCGTTCTAACGCCCCACAAACCCCCGTTGTTTCATCCGATGCCCCACCACCCCAGGAAGATGCTCCAAACGCCTCAGTGGGCGATTTAGACGATGAGATTCCGTTTTGAAAGCCCTATATGGTCACTGCAAAATGTCTAAAACCGCATTCCCCCATTTGCACTATTTTGACCGTGATTCAAAAGAACGCCAATTGTACATTATTGGAACATATGATAATAATATCAAGCATGCCAAGATCGGCATATCAAAAAAACCAGAATGTCGATTTAAAGAATTACAGCGCAATTCGCCTATTAAGTTAATTCTTTACTGGACAAGCAATCAAACCCCCACGTTGCGAGATTTAAATCCCGCTTTAATAGAGCGCGATATTAAACAACGGTTTTACAAGTATCGCGCTCACGGTAATTCATATGAGTGGTTTAATTTATACGCATCTTCTCTTTTACATCACCTCACAGATTATATCTTAGAAATTCGGAAAATCGCTCTCAGCGAGATTGGAGATGGCTTACAAGATCAACGCAATTTTCGGCACGTTAAAGGGCTGTATTGCAATACCAATTTATGCGGCTCTACCGCTAAAGAACGCAAAAAGAAGGAATTAGTTGATAAAAAATATGAGTGGGCAAACCATTGGAATGCTTTCTTTAAAAACATCAGTGAAGAAGCCAGAAACGATTTAATTAGAGAATGGGACAGACGACGATGGCCCGATGGCGTTCGATGGGGGGCCACTGATGAACCTGACTCTAATTATCAATGGGCGGCTGGTAAAAGCCGTCACCGATATGGCCAGTAATTAAATTTTATTAACAAAAAAAGGGAAGCGGTGATGGACATCGACAGAGCAAGTGACAACGCACTAGCCAAAGCCGTCAAGTCTGCCGAATTAGACGGGGCTGCGCGAATGCTGGAAAAGATGGAAAAGGTTCTTCTCTCAGAGCTTGTTAATCAGAGTGGCGAAAGCTCTATCTCTAAAGCCGAACATTGGGCCAGACGGCATGAGCGATTCAAGGCGCACATTGTTGAAATGGTGGAAGCCAGGACCGCCGCTAATGTTGCCAAGGCCGAATGGGAAGCTACCCAAATGCGGTTTGAGGCATGGCGAACAAAACAAGCAACCCACAGAGCAGAGATAAATTTACGATGACGAACTGGGGAAAAATTATAAGGGAATGCAGAGAAGAATCTGGCATGTCGCAAGAGGAAGCTGCGAACGCCGCTGGCCTATCACTGACTTGGCTAGGAAGTGTTGAGCGAGGGAAAAAACGTAATCCGACAGTTCTTAGACTTGAGCGAATCCTTGATGTCTACGGTTATGATTTGGAAGCGATACAGCGATGAAATGGCTATCGCGATTGCGGCAATGGTTTCGGGGCTACCGACAAGTTCACCCGCAACACACGCCTAAAATACCCCCAAAGGTTGGGATGCCGGGGCGCACTAGGAAAGAACGAGGGGCTGGAATGCAATGAATTTAGAAAAGGAGTTAAGTGATGTTTCCTACTTTATTGGAAGCCCTCGCCTCAACAGCCCTCTTATATAGTGGCTATGTTGTTATTGAGTTAATTGGAATCGTGATGTGATTAAGAGTGCGTCACAATCCCGTGGTCGGGCCTCTCTCTCTTCGCCCCGGCGAGTCGGAAACGGCTCCGCACTCACCTCATGAAAAGTCTCCCTTTATCCGAACTTCCCCATTGGCCTCGCTTAATGAAGCGGCCCGTATACGTCCCATAAATACCAATAATTTATTTTAATTTTGGCAAACTTTTCCTTGCGGTTATATGCTAACTAGGTTATATTATAACCATAACAACAAGGAGAGAGAAAATGGCTAGAAAAAAAGAAGTTACCCAAATTATCGTTCAAGACAACGCCCCGGCCAACATCAACTGGCGCGGCGATGTAGCACCAGCGTTTACCAGCAAACGCTCCGTTCTTGCCGCAATGGATATGGTGGCGAAACCTGACAGCTTGGATGTGTTTCGCGCAGTCAAACGTGGCTCTCGCTGGTTTTTGCAAGTCGGCCAACCCCGCTAAATCGAGCTAAACGCTCCCGCTGCCCCGGCTTAAAAAAGTGGCGGGGCTTTAGCGGTGAGAGAAACAAGGAGAGAGAAAATGACAAACGAACTAAAATTTTTAGATGAAAGTCTGGGCCAACTTTTTAGGCCAATCAAAAAGAAGCGAAAGGCCGATCCAGACTATGGCCGCTTTCGCCAGTTTTGTAAGAAACATGGAATCACATATGAAGTCTCGACAGACGGCTACGTTGATGTTTGCGGCTCCAACAAAGAGAGCGCATCTTTCGGATTTTGTGAGAGTGTCGATTGGGGGTACACACTGATGCGACTCAAAACATTGATTGAAACTGGCATCGATCCTGAGAGCGACTTTAACAAATGGCGGGAGAGTGAAAATGCCTAGCTTTATAGTTGTTCCCCCGAAAGGAAAAGCGGTTGATATTACCGACAAGATTAAAAAGGCCACAAGCGAGGACGATATGAGAGACGCTTTGGTTGATGCGTTTCGCCCATCAATGGAGCCGTTACTGAAGGAGAAGGGGATGCCGCCCAAGAAGAAAGCAAGGGGGGAGTGATGGCTGTTAATTTTGAAACTAACGATGGTGGCCGTTTACTCTATTTCAAAGGCGAGGCGGGTGATTGTGTCACCCGTGCCGTAGCCATCGCAAGTGGCCTCGACTATAAAGAGGTCTACGATACTCTTGCTGAAGGTAACGCCTCACAGCGCAAATCAAAGCGCAGCAAAAAACGAACCCGCAGCGCGAGGAATGGCATAATAACGAAACGCAAGTGGTTTAAAGATTATATGAGCAGCTTGGGTTTTACTTGGGTTCCTCTAATGTCTGTTGGGTCAGGCTGTCAGGTTCATTTACATAAAGATGAACTGCCGACAAAGGGACGCTTGGTTCTTCGCCTTTCAAACCATGTTGCGGCTTACATCGATGGCGTTCTGCACGACACTTACGATTGCAGTCGAGATGGCAAGCGTTGTGTTTACGGCTATTGG
>VTLG01011291.1_pt1 | contig 27539 bp, 40 predicted proteins | sample 4694571 | NCBI WGS metagenome assembly VTLG01 (sample SAMN12604809, study PRJNA352737) | marine metagenome | biome: ENVO:00000447; feature: ENVO:00000209|ENVO:00000569|ENVO:01000036; material: ENVO:00002151; isolation source: viral sequences binned using virsorter ...
GCTCTGCTCGGTCGTAGTTCCTGAGCTGCCGCTCTATGCGCGACTCCGTCAGGCATAGCTCCCCGTAGGCGCTGAAGCGCCGCGTGCCCCCGACAGGCCCCAGGCCCATCGCGTGGCTCGTCTCGACGGGGCAAGCGCCGTCCTTGATGCGGTCCTGATACAGCCGCTGCATGGTGCGCGCTTCTCGCTGTGAATGTGTCTCGTCGATGGCCATCACAGCACCATCCACAGCAGCAAAGGCAGGCAGATAAGCACGGCTCCCAGTGCGTCGTTCGTCATCGTTTCCGTCCTCGGGTTGTGGCCCCCCGTAGGGGGCCGGGGGGCTTAGGCTGCTTGCTCGGTCAATGCGGCCTCGATGGCGTCCGCGATCTCCTCGGCTTTGGTGAACGCTTCGCGGCCCTGAATCAAATACTCGAACCAAGGGTTTCCGAAGTCGCCTTCTTCGTTTGTCCAGTGCGAGATCCATACGTTTACCATTCCGAAGTGAGGCTCAATCTCAATCCGAAAGCAGACTGTGGCATCGTACACGATGCCATCATCGGGGCCGTAGTCCGATGAGTATGACCCGGTGATGATTCTGGTGACGGCCAGATATGACAGGCGCACGTCCATGTCATCTTCGACTTGGACGTCGGCTCGATCTTTGCCGCTCAACTCCGTCAATCGGTCAATCAGTTCGGTGTACTTTCTTTTTGGCATGTTCATTGTTTCGTCCTCGTGGGTTTGTGTGGGCTGCTTGCCTCACACTCTGAATATGCCCGATAGGGATAAAGCCTGCAAGTATTTTGTTCGGGTTTTCTGCACTCAACGATCACCGATGCAGAGACGTACAGCGTTTAGCACCCACAAAAAAAATGCCCCCGACCTCCCAGGATGGCCGAGGGCATGGGGCGCGAGGACGAACAAGCCACCCCAGAAATGTACTACCGACAGCGGGCGTTGGTCGCTTGGCAGACCGCCGCCATGTCCTCCCGGATCTCAGTGAGCTGCCGCGCGTTCTCCAGCACCATCGCCTCAAGGCGCTCAAGGCGCTCGGTGTTCTGCTTGACCATGACCTTGGTGGATTCGTCTTCGGCCTGCTTCAGCTCGACGTCACGCAGGCGGTCCTCAGCCTCATCGGCTGCGCGTGCGGTCATCTCCAACGTGGCGATCATGCCGCCGACCGAGATGAGGAGCGGTATACCTGCGATCATCAGCTTAGAGGCCATGGCATCACCTTCCGACATTGTACGCATAACCCACCCCAACAGTCGTGACAGATACGACCAGCAGCATTTCGAGCCGGCCTATCCACCGCTGACCCTCTGGTCTTTGATACCACGGCTTCGGCTGCATCTGTGTGGCGAGCCTGTCACGATACCAGTCACGCTCCGCCTGCAATAGCTCCACGTCGAGCGCGTGCAGCCGCTGCGAGGCTTCGTGGTATTCCTCCAGCTTGAGCAGATAGCCCACCTGCTGCGGGGGCATCACCAGCCCCGTGCAGACGGCGGTCCCATCCGAGCGGAACAGCGAGGGAGGAACAACACCGCCCGCCCGGATGGGTGTGGCCTGGGCGCAATCGTCGGGGGAATCGGCCCCCGGTACAGGAGCGACAAGAGGCCCAGCCCACCCGCTTGCAAGAATCAGGAGCAGCAGCGCGATCACTTGGACCGCCTGCGCGCGGCACGGTTGGCGAGCTTCGCCAGATCGCCGGCCACGTCTTCGCCCTCCAGCGCGTCGTCCACTTCGTCCATGTTGCGCTGTGCTGCCGTTTCAATGGCGTCCTGGGCGTGGGTTGCGGCTACTTGCTCAGGCGGCGCTGTAGGCCCCTCCAGGCGCTCGCGCTTGCCAGCCACCAGACGGTTGAGGATGGCGAGCACCCCGACCACCGCAGCCACGACCCAGCCCAGGCTCTCAGTCATCAGCCGTTACCCTTGAAGGCGGCGGCCATCTTGGGGGCAGCCTCGCCCGCAATGAAGGAGCAAGCCACGAGCACCCACTGGTCTCCGTCGAGCTTGTCGGCCATCAGCAGGCCGCAGCTCGAGACAAACACCATGAGACGGCGGTAGCTGATGCGCTCGTGAGCGCTGAACAGTTTAGAAAAGATCGCTTTCATCTTACACCTCGCAAGTGGTGGCCCAAGCGTCGATGCCCGCAGCCAGTGCCCTACCGATCGCCGCCAACCCCTCACGGGTCAGCAGATCAGCGTGGGCGGGGTTGTCCATAAAACACGGCTCATAGCAGATGCCGACCGGCTGCATGATGCCGCCGATCGTGCCATATGCGGCGCGCGTCCAGTCGTCGGGCTTGGCGGGGATGCACTTGACCCCGTTGACCTCGGGCGCGACCATCCGCAACTGCTTAGCGATGCGCGCTGATAGCTCTGGCCCCGAGCGCGAGCGGTGATCGTAGAACACCGCCCCATAGTCTCCACCGCCCGCGTTCAGGTGCAGCGAGACATAGACTTGTGGGTAGTGCTTGGGGAACGTCCCCGCGTACTGGTTGACCCGTCGGTGTCTGTCCGAATACCAGCCATCAGCGATGGGCACCACGATGTGCCCCGCCTCGATGAGTGCAGCCTCAGCCGCCAGCCCATAGCGCGCCGTGAGCATGGCCTCACGCTCTTCGACGCTGATGGAGCCATCACCATCCAGGTCGGCGGCAGCGCCCCGGTCCTCGGCCTTGCGGCCCGGCTTGCCGGAGTGCTGCCGATCCAGGTAGACCACGCACGTCACTTGAGATCCAGCCCGCCATAGAGCGAATATCCAGCGTTGGGAATGTACTGCGGCGCCATACCTTGATTGAGCACGTTGAGCCGGTACCAGACTTTGACGTCATAGACAGGGTCATTTACCCAGCCGCTGCTGGTGCTGTACATGCTTGGAGCTAGAAACATGTACACATCACCGTCGCCGTTATCGAACTCGTGGGTAAAGTCAGCGATCCCAGTTCCGGTTAGCTGCCGATCGTTCTGATCCATGAGGTAGACGTATCCGCGCCGAACGATCGGATTGTCGTCCGCGTCGGTCGTGTCTTGAGGAGGGCCCCATCCGCAGTATATTTTGACCCCGGCTGAGTTCTGGAACGTGCTTTGTCCGCTGCCGCTCTGGATTGCACCGTACACACCATCACCCGCACCGCTGCCGGTCTGGCGGTGGTGCAGCTTTGCGCCGTAGAACTCGAACTCAGTGGTAATCCCGCCGCCGTTAGGGTTGGTGCCGCTCGTGTTGGCGCTGTTGCTCACGCGAGACTCAGCAAGCCCGAAGATCACGCCCTCGCGTCGTCCTTCGTTGGTGTTGCCGAGTTCTATGATGCACTCAAACGTAAACTGGTCCGTCCACTTGAGTTGACCGCGCGGGCCTACCAGCTTGCGGTAGTAACGATCACACGAGTTGTTAGCCGCTGCCCATTGCCCTTCATTGCTCGCGTCCTTGTCCTTGGAGATCTTCAAAGACATCCCATTGGCCGCGCTCACGGAGGTATCCGCTTGGAAGACGTTGCCGGTGATGTCCGCGAAGCTCCACGTCCCATCGGTTACGTCAACGCTGCGCCAATGGGTATCATCTGGCAAGCTCACCCGGTCAGCGTTGGGGAGGCTTGCCTTTTTGATGTTGCCGATCTTTCTGCGTCTTGGCATGTCGCCCCCCTATCGGATGGTAGTGACGGACCCGTAAGCGAACACCTTCGCCGTGGTGTCGCTGTACCCGTTCAGCTTATTAGCCGTACCCGAAGCCACGCCGCCCACGGGCACGCCGTCGAGTGCCAGGATCGTCTCTTCTGGATTGATGACAAACTTGAGCGGCTGCCCCGTGCCAGATATCTCGATGACTGCCGTCTCTGCGGACGTGTTGGAGTTGTACAGGTACAGCGTAACCAGATCAATGTGTCCCGCGTCGCTGTTGCTGCCTGCGTGTACTTCTGTTTTCGCCCCACTGGTGCCGAGCGAAATGGGGTTTCCTGTTGCGTTCGCGCTGAGAAGCGCTTTTGCCATTGTTGCCATGATGAACCTCTAAAGTCCGAGAGTGATAGTGTGGAGAATGGTATTTTCGTCGTCGGCTGCGGAGCCGCCGCCGCTGGCTGCTTGCCATGAGATGTCGGTGCCGTCGCTGGTCAGCACGGTGCCGTTGGCTCCGGGTGACAGCTTGGCGGTCTCTGCGCTCGCGTCGCCGTAGATAATCTGACCGCGCGCAAGGTCTTCGATCTTGGCAACAGTCACCGCGTCGTCAGCGATTGCGGCGGTCGCTACAGCAGCGAGAGCGAAGTCAAGCGTGCCGTCACTGTCCTCGTAGGTCACCGATATGCCGGTCTCCGTGTTGCTGCTGACCATCGCGCCCACGGTGTCCTGGATGACCTCGGCGAGCGCCGTACCGTCGACCGTGATTGCGTCGGCCTCAAGCGTGCCGTCAATGTCTGCATCGGTGCCCACATACAGCTTCTTCGCAATGCTGGCTCCACCCTCGCAGCGCAGCGCGCCGGTGTCTCCGGTTGCGTCGCTTGCGTCGGTGGTGTCCGTGATGTCGAGCACGCCGCCAATCGTGGCCGCGCCGTCAACGTCAAGCGTGGTGCTGGGTGCGTCAGTGCCGATCCCTACCATGCTGTTGTGGATCACCAAGTCATCATCCGCGCCCGATCTCAGGTGGACCTTGACGGCCGTACTGTTGACACGACCGATTCGCACGCTGTCCGCGCCGTCGGTGGCCAGCTTGAGATTGCCGCTGCATCTCACGTCGAGTGAGCCCGCCGTCTTGATATGCGCCGTGCTGATGGCTGTGGGGCTGAGCTGGATGTCGCCGTCGACCTCAAGCGCCTCGCTAGGGTCCTCCATGCCGATTCCGACTTTGCCGTTGGTCACGACCAGGTCAGCATCAGAGCCGGATCGGATGTGTACCTTGGCCGCTGTGGTGTTGGTCCGACCGATCCGCACGCTATCCGCGCCATCGGTTCCGATCTTCATGTTGTCGTCACACCGGATGTCGAGCGAGCCAGCGGTGGTGATGTGGCTGGTGCTGATGGCGGTGGGCTGAAAGTGCAGATCACCGTCGACGCCGATTGTGGCCGCTGGGGTTGCCGTGTTGACGCCGAGCCGATTGTTGACCTCATCGACGACGACGGTGGTGCCATCGACTTCGAGATCTGCCGCGACGATCTTGCTGGGGGTTCCGTATTGTCTCATATGCTTAGCCCTCGATCAGAACTGTGACGGTGGTGGTCGCTGTCGCGCTCGCGACAAAGATGGAGCCCACGCCCTTCGACGTATTGATACCATCGCCCAGGCTGAACTCGGCCCAGGTGTCCGCGTCGATGTCGCAGAAGTGCGAGCCGATAGCCGCCCCGTCGGTGCCCTCGAAAGCGAGCTTGCCCGCGTTTGTGCTGAACCGCACCGAAGCCTTTGAGGCCTGGGCGGGGATCACCACCTCGGTAACGTTGTTTGGGGTGCCTGAAGTCGTGAAGCGCAGCGCGTCGGGGTACTGCGCGCCGTCGAATGTTTGTGCCATGGTAGGGGCTCCTATGATGAGAAAGCAGAAAGGAAACGGGGGCGGGATAGCTCGACCGTGCAGCTAAAATCTCGCCAGTTGCAGTTGACGCTGGTGACCATGAATCGCTGATCGGTCAGCTTGGTCCCGCCCTCCCGAGCGAAAAGGTCGGGGATATATTGGGAGTTTACCAGCGCGACGTCACCGGGCACCATGTGCAGCCAGCGCCACCCGCGCAGGTTGAGCGTGAGCGTGTCAGGGATCGACGTGTACCAGTTGCTCAGCCGGTCCTCGAGGTTGATCTTTGCGTTCGCTCGGTTGCTGGTGTCGACGTCGTCATCGTAAACGACAGCGTCGGCTCGCTTGTCTTCGACCCGGTCGCCGATGGCGGGGTTGGCTGTGACGTACGTGTAGCGCACGCCATCGAGGAACCGCAGCGCGACGACCTGCTCGCGTGCATCACTGCTGAAAAGCTCGTAACGGTCCACGCTGATGATGTCTTGGTCGACTATCTCGAAGTCGTGATCCACCTTGACCGGCGACGTCGGCCCGATGTCATACGCGAAGCGCCACGACAGCCGGCCTTCCTTCATCACGAGCCACGCGCCAAGCTCTGCCATGGTTTTACCTAGTATGCGGTACGGGTTCTGGGCAGTCTTCAGCGTGTATAGGTCAGCCTTGAAGCTGCTATACCGCTCCCAGCGAGTTCTCCACAGGTCCCAATCTGGGCTATTGAAAAGCCCGGCCCGCTGGAATCCCATGTTATGGCCGTCCGGCATTGTCCCAGTTGCTTCGCTGTTATCCAGCAGGAACTTCTCCACCAGCCTGGGCAGGTCGTCGTGTATGTAATTGACGTGCTCGATCTTGTGATCCGCGTCCACGGCGAGACCGCCGTCCGTGTAAAAAGGCCGATCGGTACCCATTACGTCATGGTGGACCGGCGTGATCGTTAGACCGCTGATCCCCGTATACTTCAGATAAAACGGGTCACCGGGGCCATCAGTGCGCTGGCAGTACAGCAGCCCACGCGCTCCCGCTTCGGTGTCCTTGACTAGTCCCGACACCCCTGTGACGGGGTTGGCGCTGATGGTGAACCCGCCAACCGCTGGATTGAACTTCGACGATATGGCATTGGACGTCTCGAACTCGGAAAAGATCGCAGTGCTCGACGTGGTGGTCCGACTGATCGCAGCTTGCAGCACCTTGCCCAGGTCGCCAAACTTCATCTGCCAGCGGTTGCGGCTGCCCGTCAGACCGTCGAAGCGGTAGATCCCCACCGTCTCCCAGTCCGCAAAGCTCATGCCGTCAAATCCCACCTTGAACTTGCAAGGCAGGCCCATGGGAATCCGGCGCGCCACCAGCTCCGCCATATCGACGCCCGCCAGTCTCAGCGTCAGCGAGCCGAAGCGGTTACCCCACTGGCGGATGCTGACCGACTGCCCGGAGCCGCTGACCGACTCGATGGCGTGCGGGATGTGATTATCCCCCGCTGACACACCGTGAGAGTGCAGCACCAGCCGCACCGGCAGCGTCGCGCCAAACTCACCCAGCCCGATGTCGTCGTCGAAGTCCATGGCGAACATGGGCGAGCCGCCCACGTCGAGATGCTTCATAAACTCATCAGACCAGTAGAAACGCATTAGAGTTTGCTCATCTTGTCGATGATGTCAGCGATGGCGCTGCCCTCGGTGCGGAGTTCACCTTCACTGACCACGAAGCCGGGAAGCGTTGAACTGCTGCCAGACTCTCCATATGGGCCACCGATGGGGCCGATGGGTCCGCCGGTGATACGGTCGAGCCCGATGGTGCCACTCGATGGTCCTCCTCCGATGTCTTGACCGCTGTAGAACAGTTCCAGCAGGTGAGCCGGGTAAGCCTCCAGCGTTAGATCCCACGTGTAGCTGATCCGGTGGTCGTGCGTGAGCATCGCCTGCTCATTGTTCCGCGCCGAGCGAAATAGCACGGGGAAGAAGTCCCGATGGCGGATCATCAGCGGGCCCTGATGGTTATATCGCAGCGGGGGCGATACCTGAAGCTCTCGAGTCAAAACGTTGAAGGTATGCACACGCACCTCTTCGCGCTTTGCGTCTGGGCCGAATGACTCCACAAAAAGCACATCACCCGCCGCCGGTGCGCTGGCGCTGTACTCATCGAAAAGCGCCGGGCCCATCATGTACGTGCCGCGCGTGGGTGCTGAGTAGAAATCATCCGGCATTGCTTTAACAAACGCCGCGTAACATTTGGCAGTGTCAACGGTGAAGCTGACAGCACCGCCGCGCTCGATGTGGTCGCCCATCGTGTACAGCTTCTCTGCAAGCTCCGTATCCGTGAACCGCTCCAGAATGATTCGCGCCCGCAGTCCCACCCGTCGGTTGACCCGCGACAGCCGCCCGCCGATGCTCACCGCGTCGTGGCTGATGCGGTACGGCGTGATCTGTAGGTCGCTGATGACCTCGCCCAGGTCGATGGTCTGGGTGGCCACTTTGGAGGTGTCCGGGTGCGGCGAGTAGTAGAACGCAGAATTGCCCATGATTAGCCCGCCGATGCTGCTGGGGTGTTGAATATGCTGAGGTCACGACCACCGCCAAAGCTGCCCAGCTCTCGCTGGAGCATACGCGCGAGTCCGTCGATGGCGTTGGGGTCAACCACGCTGGTGTTGATGGTGACCGCTTGACCGCTGCCGATGTTCTCAGCGCCAGCCATTACCGCCTGGGTGGATGCGCCTGACGTTGGGATGATTCGCTCACCAGCATGGAGCATGTGTAGCCCCGTGTTGCGGACATAGCCGCCGGTCTGGAATCCGAAGACGCTGCCGATCGACTTGCCGAGTGACTTGATTCCGCTGCCGATGCCCTTGACGATGCCCTTGGGGCTGATCTTTTCGAGCGCGTTAGCCAGCCACTTCTTCATGGTCTCCCAAATCTCTCGCAGTGCCAGCCCCGCACCCTTCGCAATAGAGATCGGAAGCGTGACAAACAGACGCACCAAGATCTTCGGCAGTGCTCGCAGCGTGCCTAGGATCAACTCCGGCAACGCGTCGATCAGTGCCAGCGGTACCTCGCCAATAATCTCGGGCAGCACCTCGACGAGTCCGGCGATTACGTTGCTGATGAACTCCTTGAGATCCTCGCGGAACTTCTCCGCGCCCATCTGACCCAGAGACGCGAGCCCCTGAATGGCTCCCACGATCGGCCCCGCGACGCTCCCAGGCCCCGCAGCCGCGCCGGCGAATGACAGCATACCACTCGCACCGCCGCCTGCCGCCTGGAGTGCTTGAGCGCCCGTGTTGAGCCCTTCGACCCGCTGCTGTTGCTGAATGGCCGCACTCATCCTTTCGGATGTCGCCTCGAAGTCTTCGGCCATCTTCAGGAACTCTTCGCTGGACGTATTGCCAAGCTCGACGGCCTTGAGGTGCGCATCCCGGAAGGATTCGGCCAGCGCATTGAGAGACGACTGCATCCGCTCGCTTCGTTTCTGCGGCCCCATCATCGCCGAGCGAACGCGATCCATGGACGACGCGAAGGAATCCGCTGCGGAGTCAAATGCTTTCTGTCTTTCTTCTAATGCTTTTTGCGCTGCCGGTTTCTTCTTGGGGTCACCTTCGCTCTGTTTTGCGGCATCAGTTAGCGCGCGCTCGGTCGTGAGGTCTCCGACTCCCTCGGCCTTGATGATCGCATCAAGGTTATCCCTAATGCGCTGCGATTCGCTGCGTATCTTGCGCAGCTTGTTCTGCTCCTCTTCGAGTACCGGCAGCGTCTCGAACATTGCTTTTTGAATACGCTTTCTAGCTGCCCCGGACTCCTTGTAACTGTCGACAATATCGCGCTCCAAGCGCAGTCGCGTGTCGTCGGACATTAGGCCGGTAAACTCTCCGGCGCTAATGATCATCTGCTTGATTGATCGGTTTATACCGGCCGATTTAATGATCAACTGATCGAAGGCTACGCCGGCAAGCATCCAGGACTGGCTGAACATGTTGGTGGTTTCAAGGATGCGGCCAAGCACCTCCATGGTCAGCAGCATACCGGCGACCACGCCGTCGGAAATGACCTTTGCCCAGCGCGTGGTCACATCTGCCGAGTCCGTCAGGATAGTCAAGATCGATCTGAGGATCTCTTTGGATACCTTAAAAGCGCCCGCCTCGCTGACGGTCTTGGTGAACTTGAACCAGTTATCAGAAAGGTTCGATAGCATACCGTCGAAGGTCGCGGCCAGCTTCTCCGTACCGCCTGCAAAGATGCCATCCGGGTCGGTCAATGTCTCGATCATAGCCTCGCGGAACTCGCTGGTGCTCATCTTGAGAGCGTCCGCACCAGTGCGAAGTTCAACCTGCGCGCGCAGAGCCCGCCCGCTGATGGTCTCCACAGCACCCGCGCCGAACTGCATGGCACGCCCAACCTCAACCGCAGCAGAGGCTAGGTCCACGCCCATCGCTCCCGCGAAGTCCATGACCATCGGCAGGGTCTTCTCTGCGTTAACGCCGAGCGCGCGCAGGTTGACCTCTGCCTCAATGAGGCCCGGAAGCTCGAACGGCGTGGTGCTTCCTATCTGGAATAGTTCATCTAACCGTTTTTTCGCGTGTCCTGCGCTGCCCATCAGAACCGTCAAGCGCGTCTCAAATCCCTCCATCTGCGCGCCTGCTTTAACTCCAGCGATACCGATACCGGCGAACGCGGCGCCGAATACGGTGGCTCCTGCGGCGGTAGCCTTAAACGCTTTGCCCATCATTGCGAGCGTGCGCTTTGATGGTGTCAGCTTTCTATCGAGATCCTGAACCTCACGACCTACCCTGCGTAAAGCGGGGCTTGCCCGGTCTGTTAGTTCGAGCACCATCTGGACAACGTCGCGCGCCATTCCTTACCCCTTCAGCACAGCCACAGGAAAGACGGGCAGCCCCTGCCTTGACATGGATTCCATTAGCTTCGTCGAGGCCTTGTCTCGCTCTTGATACACCATCATAGCGAGCCCCAGCTCATACGGGTCAAGCTCAAGGATCTCATGGGGTAGCCTTCCGAACGTTCTTGCGAGTTCTCCCACCGCGAGCAGCATCTCGGGGTTCTTCTCGAAAGGACGCGAGCCGCTTGGCTGCTTCCTCCCCATCCGTCGATAGCTCCATGATGCGACCGAAGAGCACGTCCACGACCCCAGGCGGCAGGCTTCCAACCCAGAGCACACCCTGATCGGGATCGTGACGTGCTTGATCGATGACGAGCTTGAGCGTGTCCCAGTTGCCCTCACCGTCTCCGACCGCGTGACAACCGGCGGCTACAGTGGCCTCTTGTAGGCTCGCCATGTCGCTGGCTTGCTTCGGCGTAATCCGATTCATGATCGCTTCCGCGTCCATGTCGTCCGCATCCCCCGCGTCAGGCGTTGCCATGGCGAGTGCAGCGAACCCAACACGCGCAAGGTCAGCGGACGAAATCCGCGAGACACGCCAGAGCAGCCCCGCCGCTTCCACTTCGTCCGTCGTTGAATCACTAATGGCTCTCAGAATATTGCTCATGGTTTCCCTCCCTGTGAGCTTGTTTGATTAGTTGCCGGTCGCGCTGCTGTTGTTGTTGACCACGATGATCTTGCAGCCTTCATCCGTGCCGTCCGATTGAGCCACGAAGGTTAGCGACTGGCTGATCACGTTGGCGTCTGACACGGGGTCAGTCGCTGCGCTAATGTAGGCATTGTGGACGTTGATCTGAAACGCCTGCGTACCAGCGTTGAACGTGATTACCGCATCAGACACGCTGTCCGCCGTGAAGGCCGTATAGGCAACGTCGGAGACTTCAAGCGTGACAGCAAGTTCAACGCTCTGGAAGTCCGAGCGCAGAGGCTTCTTTGTGACTGCCGAGCCGAGATGCTGACGGGTCGCGAGTGCGTTGTTAATCGTCAGCGTCATGTCGACCAGGTCATAGGTCGCGCCGTTAAATGAGAGCGTCGTTGCGTGGCTGTGAAGCACCGGCGTATCACCAGAGCCGAAGGACGCCGAACCGGCTGATCCGCGTGCGGCGCTGGTCTCTGCGATCACTTCGCAGTCCATCGTCATTACTCCCCCAGCCGAGACGGCGAGAGTGGCTGTGTTGACTCGACAGCCCTCGAAGACTTCCGATGTGCCCGTGCCCCTTACGTTCTCAATCGTCAAACCCGTCGGGACGTCATCCGCGAAAGTGTAGGTGTGCGTATATGGTCCCGATCCAGTCGTCGCGACGGTGCCCATGATATGCTTGATCAGAAGGCCGACATTTTCGTACGTACATTCCAGCGAGAAAGCGCCCCCGGCGAGGTCCTGCTGAACGTAGAACGCGCGCCGCATAGCACCAGCGGCACCGACGCGCAGGCTGGGCCGTGGCACCTTCTCAATGGTGCGCGTCAGATCGGTGCTGATCAGCGGGCGCCAGTTGGTGCGGGACACTGCGGTGCCCCAGGTTGATTCTTCGCCAAGGCCAATGACGGCCCCTCTTCCGTGGTAGATCTCAGCCATTTAGGGCCTCCGTTATGATGGTTCCTGCACGTCCTTGACTCGGATCGTGCATCTAAAGTCAAGTATGCGACCACTGGTCAACGTGACCAGTAAGCGCGCGAGATAGTTGGTTCCGCTCGAACCGGCCTTGATCGTCGTGCGGATGAACCCAGAGCCAGCCATCCGGGTCTCACCCTCGTCGATCATGGCGCTTTGTGGGTTGGCTTGCTCGAACACTGTGTAAGCCACGTGCTCAACCTCATCGAGCGAGCGGCGGCCCTGCTCAGGAATCGATCGCAGCCCTAGGACGCCCGTGAGGTCCCACCATAGGTGGATCGTCTCGTTCGATGTCTTGAAGATCTCGGTGCGTGGCTGGGTTGCTCCCGGTGCCTCTGGTGCGCATCTGACCATGCGCTGCGTTCCGCTACCGGGCACCGCTAGGGACAGGTGGCCGGTCTTCGCTTGCGACGGAGTGAACGTTGTCGTGGCTGCACTCTTCCCAGTCGCCCCCCAGTAAAGCCACGCCACTAGCCCCGCGTCAGTGCTGGATGCTGCGAAGCCGTCGATCTCGATGGTGGCGGTCTTAGTCGTGCTGTTGAAGCCGTCCACGTCAAAGGTGGCGAGCGTCTGCCCGTCTGCCAAGGTTACCCGGATGTCTGCGCCGCCGTTGGCCGCGTCTACGTTCTCCCAGAATCTTGGGAAGTCCGCAGGCACCGCCGCCGTCACGTCGATCTGGCTGGCCCCGCTGAAGTTATTGATCAGTATCGGCGCGCGTTGCGTCCAGTCTTTGTGATACCAGCTCATGCTAAGCCCCTGCCGTCTCAGTGTAGCGGATAGTCAAGATGCAGACGACCATGCCCAGCCCTGGGCGGTCCATCTCTGCGCCCTCATAGGTCGAGCCCTCAAGCTCCACATCCCGGACGTTGCCCCCCAGACTGCGGTCTGACTCGATGGCGCGGAAAATGTCGTCTTGCATGTCGAGCGCGTCGAGCAATGCCGTGCCAGCCGTGGCGCTCGTTGATGGCACCCATGACTCTATCTGCACTTTCATCTCTCGATCGTAGCGCGTGAGCACGGTGCGCCCGGCCTCCTGCTTGGTCGTGGTGCCGTTGGTGAACAGATAGACGCCCGGAACGCGGTGGCTCGCGAACGTCTGACCGATCACCACCTGATCCGACCCGCTCACGTCGTACGTGTAGGAGCCCGATCCGTTGATGTTCTGGAGCTGCGTCTTCACGCGCTCCATGATGGTCCGCTCAAGCCCCAATTCCCACCGTCCTCAGCGCGGCGCGCGTTCTGTCGATGAGTGTCTCGTCGAGCTTTCTGATGGCCACTTCGCGAGCAGGAGCCAGGAACGGACGCTTTGGTATAGTGACGCTTCTGACCGTTGCCCAGCCCCTGCTACCTTTGAATCGCAGGTATCCGCCTGGGGTCTTCGCTGTAATGGTTTTTCCGTACTCATGCACGGAAGCATAAAACGCTCGCCGCCCTCCAGCGTGTACTTCTGCGGTCACGCTGTTTGCCTTTGCATCGGTCTTAAACTTAATGCTTTGGCGGAGCTCGCCACTTCGGACGTGCAGCGGATTGCCGCCCGTGGTTCGCAGCCTTGCCTCTCGGTGCATCGTTGTCGCACTTTCGGTTGCTACCTGAACCAAAACGCGCATCATCCCGCCGGTTCGGGTTAGCCGGTTGAGGCGTGCGCTAAACTCTTCTGGCGTCAGGGTAGCCATTAGCCCACCCAGAGAGATGCTTGGCGGTATGGCTGGAGTGCTTCACGCACCTCGTGCAACAGGCCCAGATCGTTGACGTTGATGGTGCCGCCGCCTTGGGCCACGCTGGTGCGGCCTACGTGGTCCCGCCCTTGGAACCAGTGCGCGACTTGAAGGCCCGCCGCGTGCTTAATGGCCTGCGGAATCGTCGTGTAGCCGATGACGGCGACGACCTTGATGGCGCGCTTGATGTCGGAAAATGTGCCGTGGGCGCTGTCGTCCTTAAGACGTACCAGGCCCTCATCCCCGAAGAGGTCATAATCACCAGACGCCACGAGATCGAGCGTTCCATAGTCGCGCTCATCGCTGTCGTGGATGCTGGTGATGCTTTGGACAGGCAGGAACGGCAGTTGCAGATACTGCGACCCCGGCCCGTCCAGATAAATGGTGTGGGTGCTGTCTTCCAGCGTTGGATTTCCCCCCACAGTAGGCGACGGCAGCCCGATATACCCAGCAAACAGGGCATCAGCGCGAGCGATTAACGAATCAATATTCGTATCCTCACCCGTGCCAGTGATGCCCCGGATATACAGCCGGGCCTCTGCTGCCGTCATAATCGCCATCAGTCGGCCTTCTCAGCCTTCTTGGCGGGCTTCTTCTTGGCCTTGACTTCGACCAGCCACGCGGGAACCTCGGCACCCTCTGGCACCTCGATGTCGCGGACCTCGTCGGCTGTCCAGTGTACGCCACCAGGCCACGTGCCTCTTTGTGTTGCTTGCAGCTTCATGCGTCTGCCTTCTTTGCCTTAGAGGCCCCGCCCCGCTTAGTCGGTGACTTCACGGAACGGGACTTCTTAGGAGCGGCGACAGCCGACCCCACAGCCTCGAAGACTGCACCGAAGTCTGCTTGCAGGCGCTCGGCCTCTTGGGCTGTGACTTCTTTCTCATCGCCGGCCTTCCACTTCCCGGTCGGGTCGTTGAACACGGCGGTGTGTGCGAATCCTTTGAACTTTAGGGTCGGCATGTCTACTCCTTAGATGTTGATTGCGTATGCAACAGACTTCGAGGCCGCTTCGAGGGCCTTGAAGATGCAGCGGCGAGTTGCGACCACATCGACGACACCGTTTACGATCTCGCGCTGGATATCCACGGTGAGGGGCTTGTAGTTACCCATCATGTAAGCATCCGTGTTGACGATCAGGTATCCGGTCTTTCCACCAGAACCGTCGGTGAAAGTGCCGTCTGCCTGAAGATCTGCGGTCATATAATCGCTGACGACCACTCTCATACCTGCGATGGCAGCCACCTGTCCTTGCGCCACCACGGCCTGGGGCCCCAGCTTGTCGATCGTTGCAACTTCGTCGATCGCGAGCAGGTGCTCAAGGTAGTACTCGGGTGAGCAGATCATGGCCAAGTTAGAGCCCACACCGTGAGCACCGTCCATGACCGCGCGCGTTGACAGGATCCCGTTGTAATGGTCGGAATCTCCGCTTGCGTTTCGGTTGGTGCCAACGTCAGCAGCCTGGGCACGGAGGCCAAGGAACGCCGAGCGGTGGTCGTCAGAACCACCAAGCCCGGAAGCGTTCCAGCGGCTGCGTGGGTTCCATGCTGTGATGGTGTCCTGGTGGCTGCCTGCGGTGTCACCGTTGATGATGGCATCTTCCACGGCTGTGGAGATGGCATCAGCGAGTGACGCGCGGGCGTACTCAAGACCGGCCACGATAGAGTCGACGCTGGCATCCTCATCAACTTGGATGCGGGCGGCGAGGCTCTCTGCTGTCATGCTGACCTGACTGGTGGTGTCATCCTCAGCGGTGATCGTGCCATAAGTTGCCCCTGATTTCCTGTATGGTTTGACTTTGAGGGTCAAAAATGGCAGCCGTAGTTCTTTCCCGGGCATCTGCATCGTCGGGAACAGTGCTTCGACAGCCTTGGGCGTGTAGAGCTTGTTTACGAGCTGAGGGAGCAGAAGGTCGGGGATCCACTCAGCACCGACACCAGAAGAGTCGGAGAAGGTCCGGCGGATAACGTCGGGAGCCACGGACATGTGGGCGTTCAGCTTGGCGTCAAGTGGTGCCACGCTGCCGCTCTTTGTCATGAGCTTGGCCAGGTTGCGATCGTCGATCAGACGCTTAAACTCAGCATGCCACTCGCCACGGTCGGCCGTGTCGTTGGCCATGCCAGCCACATCGAGTGATCCGTCGTCGCTGACGAACTGGCGAAGGGTAGCCTCGCGCTCGGAGACGGTGACGACCTTGGGGGCGTCAAGCTCGGCCAGCTTCTGCTGGACGTCCTTGAGTGCTGCGGCCTTCTTCTCCATGTTCTCTGTCAGGTCACGATTGCTGTCTTGCAGTCGCTTCTGCTCAGCCTTGAGGTCAGACAGTACCTTCAGGGCGTCGTCGCGTGTCTTGATGGTGTCCATGATTGTACTCCTACAGTGGACGGGATGGGCTACGCGCCCAGGGTGAAAAGCGCGTCCAAGCCGTCGGGCTCGTCCGCAGGTTGTGAGTCATCGACGAACAGATCCAGACCTCGCTGGACCTCCTCATCATCCGAAGCGGCGAACAAGGACAGCAGCTCATCGCGCACGATAGAGCGCAGTTGCTTGTCATCCTCGTCGTCGTCGTCGTATCCGTAGCCCTCGGCCTCTGGCTCTTCTGGCTGCGCCTCTTCGGGCTCCATGCCGAGCTTGTACGTGACGGTCACGGTGCCGGCCTCATCGTCTCGCTCTACCGCTAACACGTGCTTAGACTGCTCGACGATTGGCTCAGAATCGGCCTCTAATGCCCACCGCTTAGCCCGTACCGCCAAGGCCTGGGGGTTGGCAGGGATTGCCACTGCGGAGACCTCCAGCAGGGCGTTCTCCTCGAAGTAGTACCCGCCGCGCTCTGCGACATATGCGGGGTGATCCGTCGGCAGGTTTGACCGCTCGGTGCTCTTGCCCGGCGCGAAGCCCACGCTAAAAGCCTGCATAAACCCTTCGCGGTATTGGTTCGCCAAGCGACGGCCCACGGGGTTGGTCTCGCTCTCGTCGAACTTGACGCGCATCATCAGCGTCTCACCGACCAGGTCGATCTCCACGGCCTTACCGACCACGGGCCCCTCGTAGTCGTGGCCGTGCATGATCACCGGGTTCGCCTTGAAGGCTGCTAGATCCCAGCTTGGCGCTACGACGTCGCCGTATCGGTCGGGTGCGGGTGTGCTCGCGATGGCTGTGATCGTGCCGTCGTCAGAGCCCTCGGCCTTGCAGACCAGCGTGCGGAATACTTGTTTCATTAGTTCACCACCTTGGCCACTACGGTGCAGCGGCAGTTTATGTCTTGAGCCGGGACACCGAACCCACCGGGGTGGTCAGTCGTGTCTCCTTGATGTGAGAACTTGGCACCCACTGGCACCGTCTGACCGTCAAGACCTGTGCCCGGTCTGTGCGCGTCTCTCACTTTGCCGTCGCGTGCGCTCAGCCACATTTTCTCGATCTTCAGCCCCGTCTCTTCGGCCTTTTTAAACGACTCGATCGCGGCCTTGTTGCTGTGGCGCGTGGTCTCTGTGCGGGCGATCATCATGGCCTCGGCTGGGCTGAACCGCTTGTTCACCGTCAGCGCGCTCTGAAACTCGGCCAGCGTCCAGTCTTCAGCCAGTCCTTTGTTCACGACGTCACGCACAACTTTCTCCGTCGTTTGTAGAATCGTGCCGCTCATGGTGCGGACTGCTGCGAGTGCTTGCCGGTCAAGCTCATCAGGGTCAATGGTCAGATCAACGGGGATCGTGCGCTGGGCTTCATCGAAAGCGTTGCCGATTAGGTCGCGATACAGCGGACGGAACAGGCCCAGCAGTTGCTGCTTCTCGTACGCATCGTCAAGGATGCGATCAAGCAGGCGATCATCTACCGCTTTGGTGATGCCCTTGGTGCCTACTTCCTTGGCCAGTCGCTTCGCAATGCGTGCAGCCTGAGCGCGCAGGTAACGCCGCATGGTCAGCGCGATCTTGCGCTCACTGGGCTCGTGAACGCGGTCGATGAATCCACGCCACACCGCCGCGCGGCCCTCTTCGGTCTCAAGGTCGCGGGTCTGGGGCTCGCCATCGGGAACCAGCCACTTGACCGCCTTCTCGGCGTCCAGGCGATCCATCTCGTCGATGATCAGATCTTTCATGTACCGCTCACCACGGCTACCCACTACCAGCCACTTCATCTGTGCGACCACGCCAGCGAGTCGGAAGTCTTCAGAATGACGGGCACCCCACGCCTCACGCAGGCGCACGGCCTGCTCTTCGCTGCGGGTGTCAACACCGCCGCCGCCTTGTGCGATGGGCCTGAGCTTTCGGTACTGCTCGTTGCCCTTGATGTTGCCGCCGCGCCGCCAGATCTGCGGGTACTTGAGCTTGATCATCTCAGCGAAGTCAAGATCGAAGACGTCCCATTGGCTGTTGCCCAGGCTCACCGTCTCATCATCGCCATCGGCTGGAAAGTTGGTGGGGTCTTCATCACCCACGGCGCGCGCGGTCTCTTCGACCGTGCTCATCGGGTGCTCTTCGGGCAGCAGGTCGGTGTCATGCTTGCCCGATCTGTACTCGTCATTCCGCAGCGCATAGAGCCAGCTGTTCACTCTGGCGTAGGCCCACTGCTCCGCGCTGTTGACCGATGGGCGCACGCTCTCAGGGTTGGTCTCGTATGCACCCAGCCCGCGCTCAAATACCTGAGCCAGCACGCCCGCCGTAGTGCGCCGCCATTCGGCTTTGCCCTCTTCGGCCATCTGCTCGTTGTGGTCGTCGGCTTTGTTTCGCAGTCCATCTTGCACGGGGTCGGGCAGGTCCGACAGCCCACGGCGCACGGTGTCGCGGTCAAACATCAGCCGAATCAGGCTGGCGGTCTGCTCGTCGACCTCTTCCGCCTCGGGCTCTGGGTCGATGTCGCGCCGGTCGAGGTTGTCGAAGCCCTCAAGCGCTGCCGCTTCTGCCAAGTCCACACCCATCAGCCACCACGTCTGGACCCGGTTGACTCGTTCGGTGCGGGACTCCTGGAGCGCGTCGACCTCGCTGAAGTCATGCACCACGCGCACGTCATCCGAGTCGGGGAACATCCGCGCCAAGCGCGTCAGCTCGCTGTCAATCAGTGCGGCCTTGCCTTGGAGCCCTTCCCAGTAGAGACGGCTCTGAGCCATCGCTGTTGCGTAGTTCGCGTTGGGGAGCCCTACCCTGCTGGGTGGCACGCCGAAGCTGGCCAGGGTGGCCTCACGGGCCAGCAATCGCGTATTTTGATACTCCATGTCGCGGAGCGTCTGGCTGAGCTGCTTGTAATCAACGCCAGCGCCCAGAATCACGGTGCCGCTCTTGCTCTTGAGCTGCTTCTCGAAGCCCTCGCGCAAGCGTAAAATCTGCTGGCGACTCCAGACGTCACCCTCTGTCGGGCTGATGATACCCGTGGGGAGCCCCGTGGATGCGCTCTCTGCTGCGAGCTTGGCCGCTGCCAGGTCCGTGTTGAGGTCGTGCTGCAGCGCCTCGATCGCCCCGGTGCCGTAGAGCATTGCGGGCGTCTGCTGCCAGCTTGCGAGGCGGATGTGCAGCACTTGGTCGAACCCATAGCGCACGGTGGACCCGCCGCCGTTGAACTCATATTCACTCGGCTGGCCGTCTTGGGTGGGGATGATCTTGACGCGCTCGGGGTGCAGCCTCAGCAGCGCCATCGGCTCACCCTTGCCAGCGATCAGCAGGTAAGCGTCACCAGTCAGCACCAGATCCACGATTAGCTGACGGCGCAGCAGGATCCCCGGCACGCGCGAGCTTGGGCGGTCCAGCAGGTCCAGTATCGGGTGATCCTCGACGGGCTCAGCGTCACGGCCTCGACCGCGCAGCACCCGCAGCGGCACCTTGGTTAGGTCCGAGCTGATAGCCTCGACGCAAGCGCGCACCCAAGGAAACGCCGACATGGCGCTCATCGAGTTGATCGCCGGATAGCCCTGGCTCGCTGGCTCCGTGCCGATGAAGTCGCTGCCCGCTACGTGCGTCGTTTGTCCGTCGTCTGATACTTCCACGAGCTTGAGCGCACGCAGTAAGCGCGGGAACCAACCATTGCGGATCGCGATCTCAGACTTCGACACAAAGAGACGCTACTGCGTTTAGAATCTTTAGTCCATTTAGATTCTTTAGGATGTAGACTAACGGCCCCCGGTGGGGCGCTTAGTACTTGACCCAGACCTCGCGGACGGTGCGTGTGTCTTCGGTGCCGTCCGGGTGGATCGTGTGCTCGACGATGTCCGCGCGGACCTTGTTACCTTCTTCGCTCCACTCGTAGCGTGCGGACGATGTCTCAGCCTTGGGATTGAAGCGGACTACGCGCTCGTGATAGACGCGGACGCCGTTCGGGTAAACGACGGTGTGACCGGCTCGGAGGGCCTTTTTGATGGTCCTCTGGATGTCGGCGGCTCGTGCGGCCTCGTCTCCTCCATAAACTCGGTGCATAACTTCTCGATCATCTTGGATCACGTTGATGGCAGCTGTGTTGGTCATTGTTTTCGTCCTCGTGGGTTGTGGCCCCCCGAAGGGGGCGGGTTTCATTCGGTGGATGAACTCAGATAGCAAGAGTTGCATCTGCGAAGGTTGACCAGCCATTTCCAGCGCGAGGGGGAAGCCCGTCCTTGGTTGCTCGCACAACCTTAAATGCGCGCTCACGCCCTGGGCGCTCGACCAGGTGTGTCCTGCGCTTAGTCGCGCTACATACCCAAATTGGGCTACCGTACTGTCGAGCAATCTTTGTAATCGACCGATTCAGTTCGCTGTCAACAAACTGGCCTCTGTAAATCTCACCAGTCAGGTCGACTTGGCTGCCGACTGGGAGAGCATCGAGTTGGGCCATTGTTGTGATCTTGTTTGCGGTGTTCATTTCGTCCTCCTTGGATGTTCTTAGATTATACCCCTCAGATATAAAAGCAAGCGAAAAGGCAAAGTTTTTTTGTCGATGCCACGACGTACAGCGTTTTTTTCTTACCCGATCGCAAACGTCGAGCTGCTGAGCTTGGTGCAGACGTAGCGCAGAGCGTCGATCGCGTGGTCACTCTGGCGGGGTGCGGGCGCGTCCTTGATCTCGCCGCTCTTGGTCGGTGCCCAGCAGTAGCTCCCCATCTCGCGGCTCAGGTTGCGGCACGTGTCATGCACCACCAGCGCGGGCCGTCCGCTGATGGGGTTGATGGCAAGGCGCTCGCTTACGTCGTTGATGCCCTTACGCACTGAGCCAGGCCCCTTCTTTGCGCCCACGTTGGCGATTCCGTGCTCACGTGCCAGCGCGAGCCGGCTACCTTTGTCCTCTGGGTCTGCCACGGTCCACTCAACATCTCGGCCCGCCTGGATGCTATGGATGGCCCGCGCGTGCTGGCTCAGGGTCTGCTCTGCTTGGTAGTGCTCTGCGATGACGTGCAGCGTGTCATCTTTGGGATCGACGGCGCACAGCAGATAGGCAAACGGCGCACGGGTTCCGAAGTCGATGCCCGCATATAGCGGCCACTCCGCAGGCACATCGAACGCCGGCACCACGTGCGCATGCGGTGCCCACTCGGTGAAGACGCGCCCCTCCAGCTGCGTGAACTCGCCACGGTCCCGCGCTGCCCGCTCGCCAGCATTGACGCCCCGCAGCAGCCGGGCGCGCTTGTCCTGGTCGATGTGCGGATTATCCCCACCGTGCAGGAAGTGGATGGCGCTGCCCTCGTCTGGGTCTGCGACGAACCGGCGATGGACCCACGTGAAGCCCTTTAGCGGCGTCATGGTCAGCAGGGCCCAGCCGCTTCGGTCCTCCCACGTCGAGCGCGTCAGCCGCTGCATGCCCTCGTTATAAATGTCCTCATCATGCTCTTCATCGAGCCAGAGCAGATCGCCCGCATACCCCTGCATGGCGCGCCGTCCCGCGTCGTTGGTCAGAAAGCGCACCTTGCCCCCGCCAGGGAATCGGGCTTCACTGAACCCCGCCCCGTCCCGGTTGCGCCACTCGGTGCCCGCTGGGGCGTACCGCTCGACCGCTGCCCGCTGCACGTTGATGCTCATCGTCGAGTTGAGCGAGGACGCCAGCACCAGCCCCGGACGCGGTGGAAACAGCGACGGCTCCAGCTCGTTAGCCTTCAGCCATAGAGCCACGGCGGGGTGCTTGCGACCCATGGCCACGGCGCAGGCCACCATGCCCCCCAGCTCCGTCTTGCCGCTACCGTTGCCGCCCGCAGCCAGCACGGAGTCCACCCCCGCCCGCTGTAACGGAGCGCGCTGAGACGTCCGTGGCAGCTCGTTATGCCACAGCCGCGCAAAGGCCAGCGGGTGATCCTCCCGGATACGCGCGAGGGCCTCCAGCGCGGGCGCAGCCTGTAGCATCTGCTCAGCTGCGGTGGTCACTCCTCGACGCCTTCGATCACCGGCAGGGCAGGAGCTTCGACCCCCAACAGCTCGCAGGCGGCCGGCAGCGCCTTGAGCAGATCGACGGCCAACCGTGGCGCGTCATCAATCGTGTGGACCTGTGCCTGGACCTGCACCTGCTGCGGTGCCTCGATGCCAAGCACGCGAGCCTCAGTCGCAAGCAGCTTGGCCACGGTCGTGGTGTGCCCCAGTTCCATGGCTTGCTGCATGGTAGCCATGACCCGCTGCCTCCAGTCTGCGCGCAGTTCCTCGTGGGTCTGGTCCTGTTCCTGTGCTGACCACTCGCGCCGTATGAGCGCGGCGTCCTGCTGCACTTGGCTCCGCGAGACGTCGAACTGCTCGGCCACCTGGGACTGACGGCGCAGCGTCCAATCGCCTTTCACAAGCAGCGCCTCGACGACCTCGCGCCGTTGCCTGACCACCTCATCGGTGTTTTTTCGTCCTCTACGTGCCACGGTCACAGTTTAGTTATTGTGAGTCCGCCCGTCAAATATGGCCCGCAATTAAGCCGCTACGCAATGAAGCACGCAGCCGGCCCGAACACACAGCCCGTGCGCGTCCGCGCTTGGGTGCCACCCTTGCATATCCTTCGCCAACCCGTGATTAATGATGTCGTCCATCTCGACGAAACCGCCACGGCCTGATGGGTCTTCCGCGTTCTCGGCGCAGAAGGTTTGCACCGCCTCAGCCCTGTCGGTTGCCGAGATAGTCGCGACCGTTGCCCGTGAGCGGCTCGCGGTGTCGATGATGATGATGCTGAAGTTGTTGGCGGTCATGTCGTCCTCGCTGGTTACTCTCTACTTATACCGGACCCCAATATAACCGTCAAGGATTATTTCACCTATCCCGCTCGATCAGCCGCTCCAGCTTGCTCACGATCTCGTTGTGTACCTTGGTGCGGGCAATCATAAACTCACGGCTTTGGCTCTCTTCGCGGTCTCGGTACTCGGTGATCACGCGGTCGTATCGCTCCCGCATCCGCTCGGTGCGTGCGTCGTAGTCCCTGCGAATCTCGTCTATCTGATCCTGGAACCCGTCGACCAGCTTATCGAGACGCTTCTGCATGGTGAAGAACTGAAAGATCAGGAACGCCGCGAATATGCCCAGGTGCCCATCGTCCAGCAGTTGATCCAGCATTGCCTCCACGGCTCACCTCGTGCCCTACGCTATCAGCGAGCAGACCCCCCGCGCAACAGGTGATCCCCCCACGACGCCCACCCGGCGCGCGGTGCTCTGGCAAACATCTCCAGATAGGGCCCCCGACTACGCGCCTCGATGAGGTCATAGAACTCGGCAGGCTTCGCGCTGTGTGCTCCCCGCTTGGCGTGTACCCAGGAGCGCAGCGTCCGGTCCTCGGTCTTGACCTTGAACCCGCTGCCACGCACTCCGAACAGCAGCAGCTCATGCTGTCCTCGGAAGTACTGACCCAGCCCGATCCGGTCCTTGGTCCAGACCACGTTTGTCTTGTACTTGAACCCCAGCGCGGCCATCAGCCAAAGCGCATCCGCCAAGTGGTTATTCGTCGCCCACATGTACAGGTGAGCATCAGCAGCGGGAGCCCACACCCCCGACTGCATGATCACCCGTGGCATGTCCTGAGACTTGACCAGCCCATAGTGCCGATCTGCGCCGCGCTTGATGCGACCCCCGCCCGTCTCGTTCCATGGGGGGTCCATTAGAATGGTCGCCGCTCTCATACGTCACGCTCCAGCTCTATGAGGTTGGGGCGTCGCGGTATCCTGCGCCCTGTATTCCACTGGATGGCGTCCCACTGGTTCGCGAGCACGCGGGCACGCAGCACCTCGCGGTCTTGCATCGCCTGGAGCATCATGCTGCGCCACTGCCGCCGCTTCTGCTTGCGCTTGCGGCTCACGACGTCCGCCCGCGCAAGCGTTCCACCACGTCCGGGTGGTATCGCTGCTCCATGGTCAACGCGGGCGCGCTGGCGCTGGTCGCATACACGGCCTCGGTGCTGGGGTGTTTGCTGTACGCATCGACTACGTCCGACCAATGCTCAGCCGCTCCCATGGCATATGTCTGACCCAGCGCGCAGTCACACGCGGCCGCGTAGCTCGTGACCAGCAGTCGACCGTCTGCCCACCGATGCCAAGCCACCTCGCGCCACCCGGTGCCCTCGCACGCTGGGCAGCCCTTGGGGCCCTCCGGCTTGGCGGTGTGGGGGTCGCCCTTCATGTACTCCAGAAACGCCGCCACGGTGGGAATACGCCCCCGTTCTGACATGACATGCCGCGCGATGCGCTTGACGTCCTGATCGCTGTACTCCTTGAGCGCGGTGTACCAGGTACCCCAGACGGCCTCTGGCCAGTCGTCGCGCTTGCTGTAGTTCCGAGCGAACGCCGCCAGCATCGCCTTGATCGTGTCTTGTCTCGCCATCTTAGAATCCCTCCCGCAGTCTGCGCTCAATGTCTTGCTGGTCGCGCTCGGGGCTCCACCCTTGCGCCTTCTCGAAGTACCCCGCCACGTTGGACGGTCGGAGCATCGTATCAAAATGATAGCCCTTATCCCGCACCCACTGCGTCTCCGCTGACGTGAAGAACCACCGCGTCAGATGCACCAGGTCGTCCGGCTTGAGCTTCTGCTTGGTCAGACACGCGCGCAACTTCTGCTCACGCGCTGGCAGCAAAGCCAGCACCCGCTGCGAGCCGGGGAAGACGTCCGCACGTATCGCGCACATGGTCTCCCACATCGCGACGATCTGTGCCTTGGGTATGACTTTGGTCCTGCTCTTGGATGCAGAGGGGGTTGAGGGGGTATCCCCCTCTCTGTCTTGTGATGTAGGTGTAGTGTTCTGTATAGAAGGAACGCGCGCGAAGGGTCGATTTTCGGTCGAAACCCGGTCGATTTTCTCGTCAGTACTGTGTCGATCGGATCGCGTAACCTCGCGTAATGGTTCAGGGTGCCCGGTCGAAAAACGGTCGAAACCCGGTCGATTTTCGTCTCGGTACTCGGTCGAAAAACGGTCGAACGTGCCGCCCGTGGCCATCCAGTCGCTCGCTTCTTTGATGATCTGGCGGGCCTTGTAGGCCGTGCATCCTGCCCAGTCTGCGACCTGTCGCCGCGTCATTGGATCGCCCGCTTGGATGCGCGCACATACCAGCATCATCGCCATCGCGTCGGGCGCGGGGTTCTTGGGGGTGAATCGCATTAGCATCATGCCGTCGATCCAGGTTCGCGGGATTGCTATCCACTGCATCTGTCTCACTCTTTTTCAGTTGCACGCCCCATCCGTGGACGCTGCCCCACCCGCCAAGACGGGACAGCGGAACCCACGGAGTGAGTACGTTGGTTCAAGCCGGGGGATCAATCCCAGCCCCATACCCTTAACGGGTACTGCTACGGCTGCACATCGACAGCCCGATAAATGATGAGTTCCACCCGTGGGGGCTCGCCCTTCTCTGCATACCAGCTCTCGGCGCGTATGCACTGAACCTGGCCATCGTCCTTCCATATCAGCCCCCCAGCGCCCTGGACGCCATCCAGCAGGCTCTTCAGGACGTTATCCAGGTCTGGCCGCTTGGCGTGGGGCACCAGCCCGTCTGGGTCGGCCTTCCGCATCATTGAGGCGGGACGCTGGAACACCGCGCACACATCGACGCGCACCGGGTCGCGCACCCCGCACAGCGGGCGAGGTTGACCCCGCAGCGCCGTACTGGTGCCGATAATCATGGCCACCTTCTGCTCATAGGCCTTGGTCTTCGCGTCGGTGTGGACCTTGGGGTGTTTGCCCCGCATGTAGAACCGGGGCCGACCCTTGGCGACCGGCTGGCCGGGTATGGTGCCCCTGAGCGCTTCCTGCCAAATGATGCTCACCGGGCTACCTGCTGAGCTGCAAGCCGGTACGCGCTGGCGCGGTCCTGTGGCGTGGCGTCAAGCTGCCGGAGCACGTGCTCCAGTTGCCCCGCGCTCGGGTGGTATTCGTTGCGCTCCAGGTCCGAGATCGTCGGTTGTTGCATACCGATGACCCCCGTGAGCTTTTCCGCGAGTTGTATCTGAGTGAGTCCGCGCGCACGGCGCAGCGTCAGCAGTAGATTTCCAAGTGTCTTTTCCATATCGTCCTCCGACCCACGGCAGCGGGTCCGCACAGTTACCGCAGAGCCCGCTCTACCACGGGATGCAAAGAGCGCCGCACCGTAGGCACGGCGTAAGATTACGCACGGGGCAGAACCCGCCCCGGCATGTAGAGACGCAGGTACTGCATCCCCCGAAAGGTGACCCGGAACTCCATGCCGTCGCGCGAGTGCGCCCAGCCGTAATCTTCCAGGTCGTTGAGAATCATGCGCGCCTCGGTCTCGCTCATCTCGAAGCAGCGGGCCACGTCATACGCGCCCCACCATCTCCGCTCGCTCACGCCCATGATCATCAGCACCAGCAGCGTGATGATCTCGTCGCTGTCGATGTCAGTTTGGTCCAGCATTTCCGTCTGCATTTTATCGCCCTCCGCCATAGACCCTAACAGCATCGCGCCCCGCTTGGGTAGCTATCACCGGCCTGTGTTGCCTTCTGGGCCACTTGTCTTCCACGTACCCCTTGCGCCTCAGCAGGTCGATCGCCCGATAGACCACGTTGAGATCCCGCTGGACCTCGGCGGCTATCTGAATCGGCGTCAGCTCCCACGAGCAGGCCACCTCCAGCACGGCCAGCGGTGTCTTGCCCCGGATCAGTTGGCCCTTCCTCATCGGTCGAAGCCCATCAGCTCGGCGTAATCGAACCGATCCCCCAGCGCGTGGCGGATGTCCGTGGTCGTCTCGGTGAAGTCTTGGACTTCGCCGTTGTAGACGAAAGCATAGCGCGGCACATCCGAGCACCCCCGGACAAAGTCAGCGCCCAGCGGCGTCACACGCCAGACTCCAGACGTGCGGGCCTTGCTGCCCTGCTGGCGGGGTTTCTCTTCGATGAGCCCCCACCATGCCAGCTTTGGATACTCGCGGGCCTTGAGCACCCACGACGGGGCCGCAAGCGGTACCTCGATCCATGCGTCGCGAGCGTGCGCCCACATCCAGCACAAAGCTGCAGCCATCGAGCTGTTGAGCTTGCGCTTGTATCGCTTGGCGTACTGCTTGCAGCATGGGCACGTCACGCCCTCGTCAAGCCTCGCTTGGAGCTTCTGCCGCGCTTCGCGGATGAAGTCCAGGCGCACCTCTTGAACGACCCGATCCACCTCATCGGGATCGACCCCCGCGATGATGGCCGCGACCCGTCCGGCGTCGTCGATGTGGTCGAGCGTCGCGAGCCGTTGCCCGTTCATCTCAATCCATGGGAGATCGTTGGGGCCATCGCCTACCCTAACGACGAGCTTAGAAGGGGATCTCATCGTTGCCCCCTTGGTCTGCGCTGGGTGCGTCGCTGGCTTCCCAGTACAGGCCGTCGCAGTCGCGATCCTTGCATTTCCACGCGGGGCCCTTCCATCCCCCCGCGCGCTTTTCGCAGTTGTCCCACATAGGGCCCTGGCACACCGGGCAGTCCGGGGAATGTGTCTGCGCGCCGCTGGGTGCGCTCTGGGCGCGTTTCGGTGCTGGGC
>VTLG01016503.1_pt1 | contig 27536 bp, 40 predicted proteins | sample 4694571 | NCBI WGS metagenome assembly VTLG01 (sample SAMN12604809, study PRJNA352737) | marine metagenome | biome: ENVO:00000447; feature: ENVO:00000209|ENVO:00000569|ENVO:01000036; material: ENVO:00002151; isolation source: viral sequences binned using virsorter ...
GCCGCACCACCAGGGGGGGGGCTCCTGATTTAGACATGGCTAGATGATCCCCACGGCCCACACAACGCGCTGTAACGCCGTCCGGTCGGACAACATGGGAACGCGGTCAAGCGAATCGTCATCGAGAGCCAGCAGGACGTCAGGCGGATTAATGGTGATGTAGCCCTGGTCCGTGCAAGCCAGAAGCAAGCCGCTAATCTGATAGCGATGGCCAATGCACTGGAGCGCATCAAGCTCAACCTTGGTCGGCTTGTACAAAAACTCACCATAGGCGACCAGATCGCACAGCTTGGCAAGCGGCATGTTCAACACCTGCGATGACTCGAGGCACACAAGCAGGCGAGGATTCATCCGTTATTCGCGCCAGACGCAGCACGGTCAGCCCGTTGATCTGCTCTGACGACGCGGTCTGACCAGGTGACGGCTGGGTCGCCGCCCCACAGCGCCCATGCAACCCGACCCGGCGACGGGTAGCCGCGTTCGCCTGGGCTGAACCCTTCGCCTTGCTTGTCGACTCGATGACGCGCCAGCCACGCGCGCATTTTGACGGCCTTGTCGATGGAGATGCGATCCCCACGCACAAGCCGACGAGCCCACGCAACGGTTTCAGGTGTGAGGCCGTCGCCGCTCAACCCGCTTTCATGCCACTTGATCCCGCGTTCCAACTCGGCGATGACGCCTGCTGGTGCATGTCGAATGTCGGCCATTTCAGTTCCCTCCTACAACGAGTTGCAAGCCACTGGTCTTGTTCAAGGCGGGCCCGCCTTCACGATCTGTGAAGACGAGTTCAGCGCCCATAATCCGCGCCCAGTCCTTCGCGTACGCCGCGACGCTATGCACGTCATAGCGGCGAACCGGGTGATGGTCCTCCCAGCCCAACGCCGAACGCCGCAAGCAGCAACGCACCAACCGGTCACAGTTGCTGACGATGATCTCGTGATCCCAGATGATGGGAAGTCCCCACGCTTCGCCGTTGGCTAGGTCTGGCATGAACGCTGAATACCACCAGCCTTCGTACAGACGATGAACGAATGGGAAGACGTCGCCCATTGGCCCAGCAAACAGCTGGTCTAAGACGGCGTCTTCGCTGGACACAACAGCCAGCATGAACGGGTTGTTCATCATGTGCTCTCCTTGTTTCATGACGACACCACCACCAAAGGTGTCTGGCCTCGACGGCGCTTGAGTTCAGCCCAGACAATCGCGGGATGGGTCACGAGCCCGTCGAGCCATAGATGTCGCGGCGGATAGTCCTGCGCCGGTAGCGGGCCATCTCCGAACTCCTGTCGGATGGTGAACAGGAAGGACGCGCCCACAGCACCATCCAACCAGTCAGCTGCAAGTGATGGTGTGCTCGTGTCTAAGAGTTGGTCCGCAGTTGCATCCTGGCCGACACCTTCACCCGTGTTCAGCCAATGCTTGTCGCTGTTCGACTTGGCTGCGCTGGCGAACAACCAACGCGCCAAGTCGCGGTCAAAGTGCCTGGTCATGGGTGGATCGCCCTTCGGCCAAGCCGTCCCCGCCTGTACGGCTGCAATGTATCGGTTGATGGCTTCTTTCAAATGCTCGAGGCTTTGCGAGGCCTTCAGCCAGCGCTTGATTTTGGATCCGTCATGGTTCTGTCCTTGGAAGACCCACGGGTAACGAGTGGCCGGAGGATGCACCCAAGGCTGGGTCATGGCTTGCCAATGGGCGATGGCTTCCGTGTAGCCGGGGATTTTCTCCGGCTCCTTCTTCTTCTTGCGAGGCTTGCGCTTGGCGCGTCGCGATTTCGCGACCGCAATACTGGTCGCTTCCTTGGTCGCTTCTTGGTCTGCTTCGTCGGAAACTCTTTCCGGTCCTTGCGGAAACTCTTTCCGGTCATCACCGGAAACTCTTTCCGGGGTCGGAAACTGTTTCCGGAGGGGGCGGAAACTCTTTCCGGAGGGGGCGGAAACTCTTTCCGGTAGCGACGCCACATCGAGACGAAAAACACGACAGCCAGAGCGATAGCCAATCAGCGTCAGGCCGCGACCGTTCAACACGTTCAGTGCGGTCCTGACCGTCCGTTCAGACAAGCCCGTGTCATGGCCAATCGTTGCTGCAGATGGCCAAGCCTCGTCAGCCTGATCCGCGTAGTCCATCAATGCAATCGCAACGAGGCGCTGCGTTGACGTCAGCCCTGAACGCAGGATCGCGCGTGTCCGGTCCTGCGGCTTCACAAGCTGCACCCCGGCCACGTACGCGACGCGCCCATCACCAGACAAGGTGTGGGGGTGTCTCCTTTCATGTTGTCTTCCTGTGTGCGCCGCCTGCCTGTGCAACCGTCTCGGAGCGACCGAGACGGCGGGCCATGGGCCCTGCACAGGAAGGATGGCAGTGTGCAACCCCGAAGGGCGCGGCTATGCTAACACGTCAAATCGGCGGTGCTTCGTTGCCCCACACTTTCCAGCCTGGTCTAGCCCGTCTAGCGAACAGTTCTACGCGTGGACCGTGGCTCCGGGCTTCGATCAACGCATAGGCTTCGTCGGGCTTGGCTGAGTGCCTGCCGCGTGGAGCCTCAATCACGCTGATTAGGTTCCGCGCTCCGGTACGGGCAACGTATCCCTTGCCCTTGACGGCAAACAGCAAAAGCTCATGCTGCATCCGGAGGTATTGTCCAAGGCCGATGTTGCCCGTTTTCACCCAGACGGCGTGTGTTTTGTAGCTAAACCCTAAAGCCTCAATGAGCCAGAGCGCATCTTTCAGGTGGTTCGATGTCGCCCACATCCAAAGGTGTGCATCCTCAGCAGGACGAAACGCCCCAGACTCCCAGATGACCATAGGTAGATCCGCCGTCTTCACTAGTGGGTAGTGTCGGTCCGCGCCTCGCTTGATCTTGCCGCCTCCGCGCTCCATCCAAGGCGGATCCATTAGCAAACAGGCGAAGCGCTGCGCTCTGTTGTTGCTTGTCGTACTCATCGCAATTTCAACGATACAGCGTCGAGGGTTCCCAATCCGGCAGCAGCGCGCGCTTGATTGGCTCGCCGTCATGATCGCGATACCAAGCGCGATCGATGACCCACCATTGGGCTTCAGCGGTCAAGGTGTTCAGCATGGTGATTCCGGCGCGAATGTCGCCATGGCGCTTCAGCCAATCGTTGAAGTTCTCCGTCTGTCGGACGGTCAGTCGCTTCGTGGTGCCGTCTTCCATCTTGACGACCATTCCAAGGTGCTTGTTCATTGCCATCTCCTGTGTTGCTAAGGTTGAGAGTGAAACGGACCAGCGTCCGGTTTGTTGCACTCGTCCTGAGATTTTTGGCCCACGACCAAGCCTTCACAGGCCCACTGGAGAGCAATCACCAGCGTCGTGGCCTCGTCGATGAAGCCGACTTCCGGCCATTGCTTCAAGCTCATCGACCAGGCGCCGGGGACTTCACCATCTCCCTTGTGAAACCATGGTGTGGCCTGCTGGTCGTTCCAGGCATCGCGCACCAGCTGCAGCAAGCATCCACGCGTTGCGGGGTGTTCAAGATCCGGCAGAAGGTGGCACGACTCCTGATCCGTGCTGCCGTCGTCACGAACAATGAGGCTGTCAACGATGAAGTTGACGCTTTCGTGCTTGTCGAAGAACGCAACGGAGGTTGGCTCGTGCGAAACGTCGACCTTGATCAGGTTGAGGATGGGCTCGAGATCGTCGCCGTCTTGCTTGTAGTCGACACGCGTGATGACGTAGCCATTAAGCGTGACCATGCCTCGCACCCAACGCCAGCCATCGCAGTTCATCGCGCGCACGGCCAGGTTGATCTGGCGCCTCGCGGCTTCAGTCGTCTTGTCATTCTTCATGATGCTCTCCTTTAGTTTCGCTGTGGAAAACCGTGCGATTGCGCGTGGTTGTCCACATGGTTCATGATTTCGTTGCGGATGGCTTCCCACTCCGGCGAAGCCAGCCAAAGCGCCTCGCAGGCTGGACAGCCGTCAAGGGCGATGAACTCGGCTGCTCCTGCCAGTTGATGCTTGGCGGCGACTTGTCCACAGACTGTGGAAACCCCGTCGCGCGTCCAATGCCAGAGGGAAGAGATGCGAGGTTGACCGAGCTTCGCTGCGGCTTCTCGATTGCGCATGATCCAACGCTCCTTGCGCGCTTGCGCGCGGCGCTTTCCAGGTGAGAGACAGAACTGTCCGGCCTCATCGCGGTGTGTCACAGGATCTCCCGAAGACAGCAAGACGGATGGTTCAGCAAGTCATCAAAGCGGAACACCATGACGTCCAACTCCGAATCATCTGGAGAGAAGATGCGTTGCTTGCCCCAGAGGGCAGCTTTGCCCATCAGGCGGCGCGCCGTCGGCGTACGCATGGCGACCAGTGCAGGGCATTCATAGCCGTTGCCCTTGAGCACCAACATTGGTTCAAGGCCAACGATTTCCGCTTGATCGGTCGCTTGTGCCCACCAAGATAGAAAAGGACCAGATCCCTTCCACAGCTGGCCAGCCCGAAAGCTCTTGCTGTGCTTTGCCTCGACGGCGAAGGGGAACGCAAAGGGTCCACGGAAGCCGATGTCACCGGCTTCGCCCTTCTGACCCTGCTGGCGATCCGCTTGGATGCGGTACACGTGCCACTCAGAGCCCAACCAGAACTGCAAGGCACGAGCGACCGCCCGTTCCCATGTGGCGCCCTTGTCGCGCGATCGCTTGCCCATCAATGGTGCGCCTCATCGCGAAAGGCTTGTCGCAACAGCCGGAGGTCCATCTGCTGAACCGCCACCTTGCGCCGCGCCCACTGGATCCCCAAAGCATGACCGGCAAGGCCTGCGTCACGCAGCGCCTGCTCTGCGTGCTCGAGTTCCTGATAGCAGGCGTCGAGGTGATGCAGGGCACTCTCTGCGGCCAGGTCTTTCTGGCGCTCAAGGTCATTTGCGCTCATCAGAAAGGCCCGCCGATCCGACGCACCGCAACGGAGCGAAACGGCAGCGCCGGACGACGGGCCTGAAGCAGACGCAACATCAAGCCGCCTGAACCGATTGAATCGCCAACGAAGTCAGCCAGGACGGCGCGCACTCGAGGTGGATCGACAATTCGATGACGTCAAGCAACGACGGTTGCTGATCGCCGGTTTCGAGTTGCGACAGCTTGGCTTGTGACCAACCGCAGGCCGACGCCAACTGCGTCTGGCTGAGGTTCTGCTGTTTCCGCTTGTCGCGTACGGCGCGACCAAATGGCGTCTTGGGTTCCTTTCTGGCTGGCATGATGCCTCCCTTGCTGGCGATGATTACTGCTCTCAGTATTATCCGTCAAGACGAAAATAACAACTTGACTGATATCGTAGAGACAAGTAAGACTGACCCATCAACGGAGAGCACTCATGATCCAGCAAGTCGAAGCCGCGTCCGACCTTTACCGACAAGCGCAACTGATAAGGCAGCGCCTCATTGATATGAGCGTCGCTGCTGGTCGGTCAGGTGACGTCGACCGGGCTGCGCTCATCCAACAAGCGCTGGAAGGCAATGACGCCGCGATTGATGCCCTGTGGGACTTGATGGGCCTGGGCGCATGAGCTTCCTGCGCACCAACTATCGACCAATCCCCGCATTCCCCGGCGCCCAATGGTTCGACTTCGTCTGCAAATACTGCAACGGCGAAGCCGATTCCTATTGGAAGTGTCCGGGTAGGTCGAACCATAAGCAAAGCCATCGAGGCCAGGTCTTGCCGCCAATCGGTCAAGTTGTGCCCGTACCGTTCGACGGCGATTGGGAACGACTGAAGCAATGGGGCAAGCCTCGTGACGGTCATCCGTCCCATTGCGGTGTGCCAGCGTTGTTCATGGCCGATTCCCGGCCCTGGTGGAACGCATACCATGGCCCTTGCTGGTATTGCCCGGTCTGCGAATCGGCTTCGTTGTGGACGCAAGGTTGGACGCGCGATTGGAAGTTCCGCAAATTTCGGGGTTGGTGCAACTACGCACTGACCGACGAAGAGCGAAACCCCATCACGTTCAAGAAGCAGCCATGAACGGTCGTCGGTGTCCGTCGCGCGTACGTCTTCGGCGATGGGCAAATGAACTGCGCCAAGACCCATCGTTGACGCTCATTCAGTTGGGAGAGCGTGAAGGCTACGACGCTGATTCGTTGTCGCGCTGGCTTCACCTGGTCGACTACGATCACGCGCAAGTCACGCGTCAGCGGCTCGTTGACCGACTTGAAACGGCGGTGGCGGTGCTCGAGGCTGGTGGCCTTGTGTCTTCTGCTGCGGATGCTGCTGACATGGATCCCGGCAACCTGTGTCGCAGCATGAAACGGCATTACGGAATCACGCCAAGCCAGGTCCGTCGTTTGTGGCTTGCCAAGCGCATCAGTTGCTTGATGCGTCTGGGCTTACGCGCAAAGCAGATCGCACAGATCACCGGCTGGTCTGCTGCGACAGTGCGGCGCATTGCAGAGCGCGACGGCTGGGCCTTCAACGGGATGCAATGGGTTCAGCGAGGCGCGGCATGACGCTGTATTGCCTCGAGCATGGTTTGGCCGTTCCATGTGTAGCCTGCGCGCCAACCGGCAAACCCTCTGCAAGTCGCATGGCGTTCTTTCAACAAGGCGCATCCGATATGCGGTGCCTCCATGCGTCAATTGAAGCCTTGATGAATCCGGCGCTGCCGGATGACGAGCGGCGAAGCATTGGCGCGCAGGCGCAATGGCTCGCTGAAGGCATCGAAGACCAATTCAATCAGTTCTCACGAAAGGAGCGCAACCAACCATGACGAACCTGACCACCAGCGACCAGATCAACGAACTGGCTGGCGCCTTGGCGAAAGCACAAGGCGAAATGACTGCAGCATCCAACGACGGCAAGAATCCGCATTTTCGCAGCACGTACGCGACGCTTGCCAGCATCCATGATGCTGCTGTTGGTCCGCTGTCGCGAAACGGGCTTGCCGTTGTGCAGGCTCCCGGCGTCCATGAAGGCGCGGTCACCATCACGACGCTGCTTGCTCACTCATCCGGCCAGTGGATGGAATGCACGATGAGCGCCGCAGCGAAGAACATGGGCCCGCAGGCGATTGGCTCAACCATCACCTATCTGCGCCGATATGCACTCGCCGCAATGTGCGGCGTCGTGTCGGCAGACGATGACGGCGAAGGCGCGGAGGGACGAGGCCGCGTCCGCGATCTCCCAAACGCACCGCAGGCACGAGCCAATCCCAAGAACAATCCGCATCGCGGACGACACCACCACGCCAGCTGGGAAGCCGAGTCGCCGCGATTCAAGCAATGGTGCTTCACGCTCTGCTATCCGGGCGAACAAGGCAGCGAAGAGAACGAGCATGAAGCGGCCTACCAGGACTTACGCGAGTTCTTGCGCAGCTTCCCAGGAACGGCGGATGCGGGTTCGCCCAGCTCATGGGCGCCGCCTGCTCGTCAGGCACTCGCGCGCGATCTCACGGGCAGCACTCCGATTGCTGAGGCCTGGCTTGGCTGGTGGTCCACTCGTCAAGCCAAGCGTCAACGGAAAGGTGGCGCGGCATGACCGCGCTTGGCTTGGCGGTGATCGTTTCGCTGCTGGTGCTGCTGGGCTTGCTCGAGTGTCGCGGGGAAGGAGTCTGAAACCAGGAAGCAAGACAGCAAAAAAAAAACGACCGGGCTTGCAACAAAACGCCAGCCCGGTCGTTTCACGTCTAAACCACAACGGAGAGCAGCCATGAACATCAACAACAACAACGAAGCCGCCCGCGTAACTATGCCCCGGTTCAAGCGTGCCACCCGGCGCGAACTGGCGACGGCCCCTCGGTTCACCGAAGAGCAGGAGGCCCGGATCCGGGCGCTATTGGCTTACGGGCCCCTCACCTTCGAGCCGGCGATTGACCCCGCCTTGGCGGCGTTGGGATGGATCGAAGAATACTGCCCCCAGAGCGTGGACCTGCGTGAGGTGGCGACGCGCCCCGGACTCGGCGGGGCGACGGTCCTCTTTGACTCCAGCGGGACCATGCATCCTTGGCTGAAGGCGTCGGCCTTTTAGGCTTTAGCCAACATACAGCCCCACCCCCGCCGCCCTCCCGGGCGGCTATTCACACCAACGGAGAGCAACCATGAACAAACACCCCAATTCCCCCCCGTGCGTCGTCACCTGTTTGCGCCACTTTGCTAGTTCGATGGTCAGCGATTGGCCAACGTTTGCCGACGCCGTGGCCAATCCCGCCAGCGCTTGGTCAATCGACGATTTTGCAGACCTTGAAGTGATGGAGGCTTATCACAATAGGTTGGAGGCCGGATATCATGGGGGCCTTGCCCCATGGCGGGATCCCTGGCACAAGGTGATCGATCAACGGGACGTCGCCTTCATGCTCATTTGGTTGCGCCATCGTCTTTGAGACTACCCCCGCCGTCCCCCCAGGCGGCGTTAATCAACGGAGAGCACCCAACCTCATGACATCCATCCTGTTCGCAATCGCTGCCGCACTCGTCATCGTTCTTGCTGTGTTGCAGCACCTGCGCGAGTCTGCCGAATGAAAAGATTTGCAATGAACTGCTGACGGTCCACGTAAAGCAGTCACACCATCAACGGAGAGCACCCATGATCACGCGCCAACAAGTCTTCAAAGCACGCAACCACGCTGAACTGCTCGAGATGCTGCGATCCTACCTGGGCCGTACGCCGACCAGCACCGAATATCGGACCTGGACCAACAGCGTTCTTGGTCCCTGGGCCATCCCGGCGTGGGTCAGCGAGCAGACGCGCAAGGCTAACAAGCCAAGCTAATCGCTGACAGTCTGCCGCCTATCGAGCCGCCTTCGGGGCGGCTCTTTTGCGTACGCTACTCAAGGTCGATGTCGAGTTCGCGCGCAATGACATCAAGCTTGTGATCGATGTCGGCCAACTCCGCAGCCAAACGTTGCTCCTGCGCAAGAAGCTCGATCTTGCGATCCTTCTGCAGATCCGCGCGCAATCGCGCTTCCATTTCGTCCAGGTCTTCCTGGTGAACCACGTCCCGGTCGCCCATGATCATTGCGCTGAAGCCGGCACCGCCAGAACCAGACAACAGGAGAAGCAGCGTTCCAAACCCGCCCAATTGACCAATGGTCAAGTTCGAGATCCAGCCACCGCGACCAGCTGGTGCAGACGCGACCGGATCCAGCGTCATCGGTGGACTGGTCGGCGGATCCGACGTGGGTTCGACGTGGGGCGACGGCGGCATCAGTCCGCCAGCGCTTCAGCGACGACGGCGCGCAACTCGGCGACTTCGCGGCCAATGGCTGCAGCTTCAGCCGCGTCCAACTGACCGTCAACCATCGCATCCGTGATGACGTTGACGACGTCGAGCACTTCCAACGCAATCAGCACGGCCTCAGCGCGATCAATGTTGCTATTGCGGTTGGCGAAACGGTCACGAAGGGCGCGGAGCTTTTCCATCATAGGCCTCAGATCAAAACGGCGGTGAATAGGGCTTCGGAGCGGTCGATAATGGCTTCGGGACTCTCGAGCACCAGCGCATTCTCAGGCCAGGAGCCCCCCCAATTGCGCGCGTTGGGCACAGTAGGACAGGACCGCGACCCGATCCCGTCGACACCAAAGGCGCAGTTGCTCTCGAGGTATGCGAAGCCCAGGCCAGACTCATCTGCGCAGGCGCGCAGAAAGAACGCGTGTCCACTTCTTTTTCCGTTCCAGCCCTGGCAGATCAGCCAATCCCCTTCGCGTACGCCGCGCGGGATGCCGTGATGAACGCGGCGAGCCAAGCCCAGCCGCACAGCAACATCAACGCCGCCAGCATCGCCAATTTCGCGGATCATCCATTCAGACCAATCCGAAATGGTGAACTGGAAGCCTTCACGGCCCAACAGGTATGCAGCCCAGATCGTGACCTTGGCCTGGAACGTCGAGCAGTTCCAATGATCCGAAACAGGCAGCGACGCCGAACCCAAAGGGTTTCCGGCAATCGGTCCACCGCCACCGCCATAGCGCGCTTCACGCCAACCAGGCGCAGACGCCAAGCGGAGCAGGATGTCCCAATCACCCATCAGGCCAGGTCGCACGGGCATCAGTCTTGGCCGTAGTGCGCAAGCAACTGATATTGGACCTTCAGATCAGTCAGCGTGCCGTTGTAGCTGCCATCAGCCTTCGCAGACTGATTGCCAAATCCAACCAACAAAAATTGATCGTTATCCGACATCGCCGTACCAGGATCAACGGACCGGTTTTGACCGGCTCGAACGGTGCGATCACTGTTCGCAGACTGCCCGCAAGAACCATCCTGACGATCGGACCGGTAGTTAATCATGCCAGCAAGAAAGCGGGCCCCATCGCTGACCGTTTGGTTGTTTGTCGGGTTTGACCCATAGTCATTCCCGCCCACACCAGCAGCCGTCGCTTTGAGATGCGTCGAGATGTAGACGCCGCCATCTGAGACAGGCGCGGAGTCGTTGCCGACACCGATATACATTTCCCACACGCCCGTTAGATTGTTCGACCATGTGGCACGAACTGCAACGCCAAAGTGCTTTTCACGGTCGAAGTTGGACAATTGCAGCGTGAAGAACAGCGCGTCCATGGTGTCCATGCGACCATGGTTCGTGCCATCAAGCACGATGGTGCTCACCGTGCTGAGTGTGGATCCACTGGACGTGTACAGGCTCTGTGCGTCTGTCATCGTGGCGTTGCTCAGATTGACATCCGTCCACGCAGACACAGTGGCGCCACCGCCACCAATGGCCGGGACAATGGTAGGCCTCGCAATCGCGTAACCAGGACGAGCAAGCGCCATGACTACCAGCCCACGGTCAGATGGTAAATGCTCACAATCACATTGTTTGTGCCGGCGTCCACCTGGCTGCGGTGGTACAGCGTTCCGTTCGCGACATAGCCCGTGGTGCCTCCTGTGATGGAGTTGTCAGCGGTTGCCGCAGCTGTGTCATTCTCGAGAATGACATTGGCGCCAGACGGGTTCGTGGCATTGCCAAGAATGGGATCGACGGTCGTTCCGGTCCCACTGGTCAGCGAACTAATTTGGCGATGAACTCGGAACTTCTGGACGCCCAGATCAATGCTGGCCTCCGAAGAAGACGCGGCATCACTTTCCGAAATGGTGACGCGGATTTCGCCGCCTCGACGGTCGACGGTCACAGTTGCAGCGTAGGCCATGGGGCGACTCCTCAGTCAATCAGTCAGTCTGGAGTGGGGCTATCCTAACAGGTCAGTTCCGGACGACGGGATCTAATAGCGTCACCTCAACACGCACGGAACTATCGTCGAGCGCTTCGATCTCCGAAACCAAGCCAAAAACCTGAGACAACGACAACTCTGTATCGGTCACCTGCACGCCGCTACCTTCTTCCAACCAGCCGAACGATTGCGGACAGAGGTAATTGATGCGGCGTACGGGCAGCGCAGATCGCAAAGCGACTTGGTATGCGACCGCTGCAGCGGTTGACGGATCCCAAACGACATCCGTCACCAGGTCCGTCGGAAACTCGCCGAAACGGGACACAGACACTCTGGTGATTCGGCTGCTGGCTGACGTCGGTCCATTGGTGATGTTGTCAGGATCGCCGTGGAGCAAATACGCGCCGCGATGTTCGCCCGCAAAAGATTCCGTTCCGTAGCTGATGCGAATCGTGTTGGTCAGATCGCCATGCAAGGTGGATGACGTCGACACGACGCCAAGTCGGACAACGTCCCCATCATCAGCGTTCAGCAGCTGGAGCATTGCTCCTTGCTCATCCTCGATGACTGAACGCCAGACGACTGGATACAGACCGTCTGAGCCATAGCGGATCGACACCGGCAGGACTGGAAGCAAGTTGCCTTGAATCCACTCCCAAACGTTGACCGGCTCGTCGATATAGCAATCAATCAAATACCCTTGCAGCAACTCGGCGGCTGCAGCGGTTCGGCCTCGATCAATTTGGAGCGTCGACTGTTCAAACAGGTAGGCCAGGACGTCGCCAGCAGATCGCATCGACCTAGAACGGGTCTTGTCGTACAGACCGCCACCAGCGCCGGAGTATCCCCAGCACACATGGTATTCGCCAGGCGACAAGGGGACTGGTGACAGCGTGACCGTTGCGACCTTGCGTCCGCGACCATCGGTGCGATGAACGACAGACTGCGTTGTCCATGTGAAGGGCGCATTGGTCATGTCAGCGACCTGAACCGTTGTCGCTTCAACCTCATGGCCTGCAATGAGCAGAATCCCGTTCAGACCATCGACCATGAGCGCCGGAGATCCCGCGAAGCGCTGCGAGGTTGGAAGGCCTGTCGTCATGAAACGTTGCAGCGTTCCAGGCTTGCCAATGACCGTCGGATACGTTCGTCCCATGGCGTGGGAATTCGCATCCGGCCAGGTCACCGAATCGACGACCGCTGTTGATGCAGGCAACTGACTCCGGTCCTGCATGGGATGGTTTTTCAACGAAAACGACAACGCTTCGCCGAGTGCGCCGTACGTGGGTGCATCAAGCAAACCCTTGACCAAGATCCGGCGCTCTTCCCATGTGCGACCTGGGATCCACTCCGACAGTTCGCCCTCACCTGCGGCGAGATCCCAGCCAGCCACCACCATCGCCGCCCAATCTTCAAGCTGCGTGATGATGGACATGGACACGGACTTCAACGGAACAGACGTCTGTTGAATCTTCAGCGCGCGCGTTGCATCAATGTCAGCGATCAAACCAGCGGCGACATGGACAACGGATCCATCTGCCTTCGTGATGTCGAGTGCTTCGTGGCTGAAGTAGAGACGACGCGAACCGACCGTCAATTCGACGACATAGTGTCGCGGACCTGCCAGCAAATCAGCGCGCGACCAGGCCACTAGACCTCTTCCTCAATTTCCACGTTGAGCACTCGCATGATCTCTGTGCCCAATTCATCGCCTTGCACAGTTTCGAGGCGAACCGGCGTCGTCATCCGTCCATAAACGGACGCGGCCTTCTGCGGATACACCGCAAAGTTCGGCGTACCTCGAGCAATGGCAGGCACATACACGACCGGCGTTGCGGCGCCATTGATTTCAGTGAGCACACCAGACAGAACCATTGGCGTGTCATACGGGGTGCCAATCGGTTCAGCACCTGATGTCGACGTCCCGGTCAGATAATCTGGAATGGCATTGGTTCCGCTGCTGCTGTAGGTCGCGGACGTGTCGACACCTTCGGACCAAGAGAACGACACCAGACGACGCGGATCACCCAGGCCTCGTGCGTAGCGCGTCCCATCTCGAGCCGTCGTCAGTTCAACGTTTGCGACGTTGTCGATGACCCGTCCCCATGAGTACGGCGAACCAAATAGCGCCAACGGACCCAGGATGCAGCTGCCGATTTCGAAATACCCGTCAGCGGTTGTCTGCGCATCGATGCGCAACCGGAGATAGCGATAGTCGCTGACATGGTGTGCGATGGCCAGCATTCGAGGCGACCAGATCGCGCCGTCACCGCTTGCCGGGTCGGAGTCGGCGACGCCCTCGAGGAACAGCGTTGCGCGCCTGGTCAGGCTGTTGGAAAACGCGCCCTCTGTATGACGCACAATGCGTCGAACAACAGAGGTTGAACTGGCAAACGAGCCGCCTGCGTATTCATTGCGTTGCAAGTATTGAGCGGCGTTAACGGATCCGGCGACGTTTGGTCCTACGGAATCGCCAACACGAGTGAACGCCAGCGGCTGCAGACCTTCGGCGGCGTCGAGATCGCCCAACTTGACCCAACTGCCGCCGTTGGCTTTGCCCCAAAGCGAGCCCGTACGCCAGTTGATGCCCCCCAAATAAAGCCCAATGGTGGTGCTGCCATAGCGAGCATCGTTGGCCAGCCCGTGCAGATCCCACACGATGTCCGCTTGCGTTTCGCCTGTGGTGCGCCAGCGACGACGCGGCGACGGCGCCAAGGTTGGATCAATGTGCTCAACGCTATAGTCATAGCGCGTGTCGATGTTCCAGGTTTCCGACTCGCGCCCAGGCCCATCGATGGCCGACACCTTCACGCCGTCATCAATGCCAATTGGATGTCTCGAGATGGGACGCGAGAACAGATCCGTTGGATTCGTGAACCCTTCAGCGAGCGGTTGCGACGCGGCGCCCTGGACAGACCAATGGAACAGCCGCCATTTGCTTTCGCCAGCCTGGATGACGCGATGTCCCCAGCTGATTGAACTGTTGGCCGCTGGTGAACTGGTGTCGCTGGTCAAGGTGCCAGCCGGTCCATTTGTCCAACTGCGCGCGTTGTCAGATGACGTGCCGGTCAACCGGTAGTAGGTCGCGGCCTTGCCGTTCTTGATGGCAATCAAGAGTTGAACGCCAGCCGTCATGTCAACGGTTGCGTCTGATCCAACTGCAGCAGCCGCGTTGTTGTCCCACAGTCGGAAGGCAGACGCCGTCATCCGCACGCTGATGTTGTAATCGTTGGTCCCGTCGGCCAGAACGACATTGATTGCAATCTGATCATTGATGAGCGTGCCACCGCTCTGGACGTCGAGTTCAGCCAAAACGATGACCTGGTCTGCAACGCTCGAGGTGCCAATGTTGGACCCGGTGTCGTCGTAGTAGAGAGCCTGACCAACTGCTGTGCTCAGGGTCAACCCATTGACGGTCAGCGTGTCCGTACCCGCGCCAGCTTTGGTGTAATCCGCCGTGTCACCTGGCTTCTCAATGTCAATCCACGTCCTGTTGAACGCCATTTGATTTGCATCGCGACGGTATGCAGCGACGGAAGGCAACGTCACCGATGACGACCCGCCCCCATAAAGACAGATGATTGATTCGTCGTCCTTTGTCCCGGTCGCCGTCGTGAACTTACTGAGCACCACCATTCGACCTTCAACAGCGGTCGCCGTAAGTTCGCGCGTGCTCAACATCGTGTTCGCATCCGCTAAACTGTAGAAGGCTTGTGCGTTGCTGACAGAGTCGTCCAAGTGAATCCAGTTCAGGCCATCGTCGATGCTTCGAACAACCTGGACAGTGTCCGCACCGACGTCATGCCACAACATATAGAGCGTTTGATCTTCATCGCGGAATACGTCGATGACTTCTGACCCACCAGTCAGGCCAGACATAGTCGTGGTTCCAGCCGTCGTCATCGCCTCATATGCGGAGGCCAAACGATACTGCACGGTCGACGTTGCGGTGACGGACGCGACGTACACAACGAAGCCACCAGACTGAAGCGCCAACACAGAAGGCTGTTGCCCGTTGTTCGTATCCGCGACGAAAGTTTCAACGTGGGTGAAATTTACGCCGTCATCATCGCTGCCCCATTGGGTCAGCACCTCCGGATTTGTCTTGGATCCGTCGCGGGTCGTCAACTCAGCAACCAGCAGGATCTGGCCGCTGTTGCGCGCCATACGAATTCGACCCAGGTAATACCCACTGGCGGCGCTGCTGATGTCAATCGCTGAAGTCAGGCAAGCGGTGGCACCCAGGGTCCACGTCGTCCCGCCATCGTCGGAATATTGCATCTGGATCTGACCGACGTTGGCCGATGTGTCAGCGGTCCAGTAATACAGCGCGACCCGGCCACCAGGCAGGACCAACAGACACGGATTCATGAACGAGGCCGCAACGGCGGTTGGCGTTGGGTTCAAGTCTGCCGCTGTCGTCCAGGCGCCGCCAGGACGCATGGTCTTGATGCGAATGCGGGATCCGGCCAGGCTGGTTTGGTGATGATAGGCGGCCATGACCGATCCGTCTTCCAGACGAACCACACAAGGGTCATCGTTGTCGTCGCTGCCAACACTATTGTCGATGAACTCGATCCAGTCGCGGCCAGTGATCACGTTGTAGACGTCGGATCCATACCAATTCGAATCGTTCTCATACTTCCAAAGTCCACCAGCGCCGCGACCGTACGTGCCGGGGTAGCCCCCTTCGCCGATTCGAAAACGCAGCTGCTGATTGGCAGACTGTGACCCGGACGTCTGAAACACCATGGACGAACGCGGACTGTTCTGATCCTCTGGCACACCAGGTCGCGGCGACGCTTGCGTGTAGCTCGATTGAGACGCGTCGAGGTTTGCGTGTTTGATGCGTGGATCATGGATGAGCAGTCCGCGCAGGTCGTCGGACGTGCTGACGTCAGAAGCCATGTCATCGCCTCCGTCGGCTATGGCCAGGTGGGCCGCTGCGTTGATTTAGCGCATTAGCGAGGGGCCCGCCTTCCCGCAGATTATCGGCCAAGAAGGCATCGAACACCTGGTGTTCATATCGATTGATCACGATGACCTCACCGACACCGGCACGACCGCTGTTCAAAGCGTCAACGCCGGACGGGCCAAGCCGCTCAACTGCTGACCGATTCAAAACCGCTTCGCCTGGCTGCGCGGCAATCAGTCGATGGTCCATGCTGGGGACAAGGCCACCAGTCGGAAACTCAATCGGCATTCGCTGCGATCCAATCGCAGCCAAGGCGCCAGCCGTTGCCGCACCAGCTGCAGCCGCTGCGGCGATTCCGAGGGGGCTTGGCGGTGGACCGAATTGCGCAAAGGCTTTGATGATGGCGCTGGCACCATCAATGGCAACGCCGACCATCGCCAACGCCTTCTGCGTTTTGAACATGCGTTGCGCTTCGCTCTTCCCCGCAGCCTGCACGGCGCCCATGCTGTCAATGCGTTGCTCTGCAAGGTTGTTCGCCGTGTCGGCCAGCGTTGACGCAACAGCCATGGTGTCATTGACCCTGGCTTGTTGGACTGCTTTCTCTGCGTCCGCTTCCTTCTTTTTTAGTGCCTCAAATTCGTTCGTGTACGCGTGCTCGAGAGCCAACCGCGAAGCGACCGCTTCTTCCTGAATGGCTAGGCTTTCCGGGTATGCGATGGTCAGCGCGTTGATCTGCTCGAGTTGCTTCTGATACTCGAGGGTCAGCTTGTCCTCTGCCTCAAGCTGACTCTCACGCGCGCGCGTTCCGATGACCGCGACTTGGTCAAAGGCTTTCTGTTCTGCCTCAAGCGTCTTGTTGAGGCTGGCAAAGGCTGCGTTGACTTCCTTGTCAATTGATGCAGCCAGGTCTTCGCTTGATACCTTGGCGTTGTCCTGGCTTGTTTCCAGGCTGTCCATCGTGCCGATCAGTTCGCGCGCGCGCGCGGTCAGATCGTCATAGCCGTCGGTCAGTTCCAGCGTGCTGTCGATGTAGTTGGCAATGCCTTCGGTTGTGAGTTGTCCACGCAAATCATGCATGGCCTCAACTGCCGTGTTGAGTTGGCCTGCAAGTTCATCCTGGCCGACGGCCTCAGCAAGTCGCGCAAACGATTGCCCAAGAATGGTCAGGCCTTCGATGACCCGGTCAACGGGCACCAGGAATCCATTGATGATGCCGTCGCCAATCAGTTGGAACATGTCGACGGCTTCGGCAACGTCGCGGATCGTGTCCAACACGGCCAGATTCAACGCAACAACCGCAACCGCTGCCTGATCCATGGCCGGCGCAAACTCGCCAGCAATGATGACCGTCGCTTGTTTGGCAATGGCACCGATCGCATCAAGCGACGCGTTGACGTTTTCGATGTTCTGGACTTGCTCCGGAGGCAGCAACTCAAAGCCTTCGAGGCCCTGCAACTCCTTCAAGTCTTCGATGAAATCATCAGCGGCAAACACAGACGCGACCATCGCCGCAGCCAAACCCGTGACAGCAGCGGTGAACGTGACTGCTGCCGCCGTACCTGCGCCAATGGGCGTCGCCAGCGCCGCAACGGATTGGCCGAGAGCTTCGACGCGTCCGGCCATCTCTCCAGTTTTGCCGCCAACAGCCTGCGACATCCGGATCAGGCCTTCGCCTGTCTTTTCGGCGCTGGCGCCAATGTCCTTCGAAGACTTCCGGAAAGCCTTGGCAGACGCCGCAGCTGCCTTCTTCGAAGCCTTTTCCGAAGCAAGGAAGGCCTTGCGCAGTTTGCGCACCGCTTCTTTCGCTTGCTTTTCAGTCATGTCGGGGAAGGCCGCAAGCGCCTTCTGCATCCCGTCCATGTTCGCTTCGAACTCGAGGATTACCTTTTCAGCCATTTGCGATCCTTGCCATGTCGGCTTCCAAGTCGGCGATCAGCTGGGCCCTGCGCTTCTTCAATGGGCGACGAATCAAATGCACGTTGGCAGCGCGCTTCGGGGCGTTGTCGCGTACGCGCAACGTGACGTCAAGCAGATCCTCACCTTGGCGCTTGCGCCTGAGTTCCTGCTGTTCCTTCTGCGAAATGCCCGTCAGATGACTGCGGATATAGTAGACATAAGGCGCCGTATTGGCGAACTTGACAATCATCTTGTTGGGTCGGACTTCGACCATGATTTCGCTGAATTGGTCGCGACTGTGCTTCTTGCGGGTCGGCTGACCATCTCTGAAGCGACGAGCAACGGGCCACTTCTCGCGCGCGTTGTCACGCATCAACGTGGCCTCTTCGACCAGGCGCTCAACGACCGGCTTGTACGTTGGCGTTTCCAAGAGACGCGCAACGAACTTCTTGAGCGACGGATCGACCTTGATCTGGAAATTAGCCATCGCTGGTCATCCAGAAGTCACGCCCACTCTTCGTGGATCGCGGCTTGTCGGCCTCGTGACGGATTCGCCAGTCAGCCAGAAGGATCAAGCGCTCTGCGTGCTCGAGTTGATAGAACCAACGCGGAGGCTGCGCATAGTCGCGGCAAATCGCCAACACTACGCGCTCGAGGGCGCCTCCGCGCTTAAGCCATTTCCCGTGTCTACAACCTCGTCTTCGGTCATCAGACCGTCTGACAACGCTGTGAAGGCCATAGCTCCCACGCTGGCGATCTCGTCGAGCGGTACGCCGCGCGTCAGCAACTCGTCGAGGACGGCGCCAGCCCAACGACCGACGTTCCATTGATGACGCTCGAGCGTGGCCTTGGGTTTGCCTGGTCCCTTCCAGCACACCGCCAAAGCAGCGGCACTCGCACGCAACGAAGAATGAGCGCCCAGGCTGAAGATTTCCCATCTGACGGCCATGCTGCGAGGTGGAACGAGTGTGATCGAATGTTGACCAATCTGGTGATGGTCCATGGTGCTCTCCTTGTGTGATGCAGTCTGATCAGGTCATGACCGGATCAGCATAGCTCGTGAAACTGATAGAAATGGAGTTTGGCTCGCCTTCTGACACGTCCGCAGTACACGCACAATCGTCCAAAACGATCGTATGGTCCGCAGAGTCCCCCAAGTCAGTGCCTTCAATTTCCAGCGTAATTTTAATAAGATAGGCATCCCCGCTCGACAGAGTCGAAGCGTTGGCACTGTACGCGTTCGTCTTGCGGACGAAGTCCAAAAGGTTGCCGGCGCTGCTGTCGCTGACATCAGCCAGCATCGCGGAAAAGCTGCCCGTCACGAACGCCTTTTCACCGAGGCGCACACTGTGTAGCACACCACGAGACTGGTATACGTTGACGGCTTTCTGCGACTCCTGGACACCACTCAGGCTGAAATCGCCTTGGGAAAAAGGCACAGTCAATGTGACGGGGGTTCCAGTGCCATCTGCAAGGGTCACGGTTCCATCCGTGAAATGCTTGATCACAGTGCTCACAGCCATGAGAAAACTCCTTTAGGCCAAGGCCAGGCGATGGATTGCCCGGAAAGTAAGAGTGCTAAAACAAAATTCAGAAGAAGTCGAGAGTTCGCGCCTGGCGCCCTCATACAGGACATGCAGATCCGTTCGGCTGACGCCTTCGACGGCAACGACTGCAGAGGCCTCGAGGTCCAGAAGCGTATCCATATCGGCGCGCTGCGCGTCTGCGCGGTAGCGACCGGCGATCCGCACTTCAACAGCGGTGTTGACCATCAAGCCTTCGCTGGTCTTCTGCCGCTGGTTTGCTCCGGCATTGACCGACGTCGCGGGAACATCGACGGCGTACGAGCCATGCATCACCTGACGTGGGTCGCTTCCAAAGATGTAGCCGGTGTATCGGCTTTTCCGGAACCCAGCTGCAGCGGCCATGCCAGCGTCGATACGCTGCCGAACTTGCTTGACTGTCAGAACCGCCATCGGTAGCCGCCTCCACGGCCAGACAGCCAGACCGTTGGATTGGCTGCGGTTCGATGGTGGGGATCGTCGGCCTCGCCGCTGTCATCGCTATCGATGAGCGCGCGCACTTCGCCCCAGCAGCGTTCATATTGAGCGCGGTAGTCCTGGGCGCGCAACTCGTAGGCCTCGTTCAACCTGGTGGACAGGTCTTCGAAGATCAGAGCAAGCGTCAAATACAAATGCACGTCGCGCAGCGAATACGGACTGATGATCAAGTTGGGACGTCGACCCGTGTTGATCAGGCGGTTTGTGATCTCGCACCAGGCCTCGTCCAGGTAGTCCTGGTAATTGCTGAGGCTTGTGATGACTGTGCTGCTGGCTGGGTTCAGACTTGATGCGCGTCGAAACAGATCAAGGTCAGTAACGACCGGATACAACTGACGCCGAACCAACGCGGCATCATTGCGGAACAGGTGGACCTCACCGCTAATCGTTGCAGTCCATTCAATCCGCCAGCCTTGCGACAGCTGCAGACCGTTCGTTGTAGCGGCAGAGATCGCGTACGTAGCGAAGCTAGAGGCGATGGTTGCCGTTTGAGCATCGACGATGGCCTGGCCGTTCTGGTCATAGACCGAAACGGTTACCGCAGACGGAGCGACCAACGCACCGTCTCGATAGACACGAAGTTCAATCGTTTCGGCCACGTTCCGAACAAGGAAACGCGGTCCGGGGAACCTCGATGTGTAGACCTCGTCCTGCATTGGCTAAGCGCCTGCGATGCTCAACACGTAGTACAGGACAGTGATCTGACAGACACCAGCGTCAAGGGCGGTGGCGCTGCCGCTGCCGAAGTTGGCGCCGGTCGCGCTAAAGGTGCCGATGACGTCACCAGCCGCAGAAAAAACCCGCTTGGTCGACGTGGCCGGAACATCGGACGCGCGGCTACCAGCGGTCGCGGTGCCCGTGAAAACGTTGACGTTGCCGGTGTAGGCTCCCGTCGAGCCCGAAACGCCAACCTTTACTTGAACCGCAGTGATGTTCGTCTCCGTGTCCGCAAAGGGGATCACGGTATCGACGAAGCAATCCTGAACGATGGCGCCAGCAGGCAAGTTGAACAGGGTCTGAGTTGAGGTAGTCGCGGCCTCAATGAGAGCGGTGTAACTAACCACGGCGTTAGCTCGCAGCAGGTTGCGACCGACGGCAGACTTAGCCATTCTGATTCTCCTTCGTCGACTTGCGACGATCTACATAGAGTGCGGTTTCACGGGCCTGCTTTCGAGCCTTCTCAGGGGGCATCCCCTGGCGGCGCAAGCGACCTTCAAAGCGTTCCATTTGTCGCCGCACTTCAGAGCGTTCGCGGTCGCTCATTTTGAGGCCTTGCGACGACGGGGATTGAGAGCAGCCTTGGCGGCTTCCTCAAAGGTGGCCAGTTCAGTTTGGATCTGCTTCAGCCTAGATGCGGCGTACGGGTTGACGTCCGCGCGTCCGGCAAACTGATCACGCGACCGGTGCATCTGCTCGCGGAGGTTTTCGATCCCAGCTGCATCGATGGACGGCAACACGCCGCGCTCGAGCAGCTTGGCCCGCCAAGCGGCATAGCTTTCATGATGGATCTGGCGCGTCCAGCGACCATGACTGCCCGTGTAGGTAATCCACGCGTGTTCGTGGTGCGTCCCACGGTCACCAGGCCAGGCGCGCACATAGCCCGGACCCTTGTCCGGCGTGTCGTCTGGCGTAGCCGCCGACGAGGGGACAACGACCCAGCCCTTTTGCATCTGGCGACTGAGCGCATACGTCGCGTCGCCATTCTTGCGGACGTTGTTGACTCCCGGTGCGTGCGGGAACAGTTCCAAAATCGGAAGGAACTTGCCGTCGAGCAGTTCGTATCCACGGTTTGGATGCCACACAAAGGTAAACATGGGGCGCGTGATGCCCTGTACCTTGATGCGATGCGCAGGTCCGGTGACGGACTGTTGAACGGGGATTGTTGGTTGCAGCGTGACAGCCATTTTTGGTGCTCTCCTGTAGGAAGGTGAGGGGACGAACTATGGGCCGGAGAGCACCGGAAACCGCACAGTTCGCCCCCTCGATGGGGGACGATTATTGCGTATTATGCATCCGTCTCAATCAGGACACCCATACTGTCCTGCAATTCGGCAACACCAAAATACGCATTACCGATCAAATCGGTAGTATCGCCGAAGGAACGATCGATGTCGATAACGACGGGTCCATTGGCCTGCACGGCGGATCCAAGCATAGCCGGAGCGGTCATGCTTCCCTCACAGTAGCCAATTGCACCACGCACAAACATACCACCCTGTCGACCGGTACTGGTGGCGACCTTATCCGACTTAAAAATGTCGACTCCAGCGAATTCGCCGACGTATCCCTGACCCTTGGCCTCAAGCATGGCCTGGGTCGCCGGGATGTACTGAAGCGCACCGCCTTCCTGGCGGATGCTGTTCTGCAGGTCGCTGACCTGGACAGGCGCCAAAACGGCAACCGGCTTGCCGGTGACGTTGCTCTGTTCCAACTGGAACACAGCAGCGAAGAAATCATCGACGGAAAGATCGACTGTGGCGGATCCGACAGAATTACTGAAAGAGCCGAACAAAGCACAGATCTGGCTCGTGACGGTCATTTCGAACGCGCCAGCAAAGTCCTGCACCAGGATGTCCAGGGAAGGCCCGCCACCGCTGTTCGTCATCTGCGCAAGGTCGCTGATCGCGCGCTGGAGCGCAAAGCGAGCCACAGTGATTTCAGGCGCCAGGTAGGTCAGCGCAGTAGCCGAGGAAGGCGCAGTGGCCTCGTTGGTGCTGGCCATCAGGTCGTACCCGTCAACGCCAAGCAGCGGAACACGGATGGTTTCGGAACCGGAACCGGCAATGTTGCCGTAGTTCACGATAGACGGATGGTTGCGCAGGCTCGCGCGGTCAGCCAGAAGCAAGCTGACTTCGTTGTGCAGGATAGCCGCCAGACGCAGATTGCCGTCCATCAGGCTGAACTTGTAAGGGGACGCGATGGTCGCCATGTGTACAGACTCCAGAAGAAAGTTGGTGGATCTTCAGCAAGCCTGTTCGCGTTTAACGGGGAGCGACCCGTAGGCTCTTCGCGCAGAGCTTACCCGGCGCGCATTTGTGCGTCAATCTTTTCGATTGATACCAATTGACCGCAAGATCGCGTCGCGATGCTGGCGGTGCAGATCAAGCGACCCGGCATCCGTACGAACCTGCAATGCGCCATTGGCTTCAGGCTGGCGCAGCGCACCAGCATTGCTGTTGGGCATAGCCGGAGCAGGCGCCGACGGCGCACGAAGGTGAGGCCTCAGCGCCAGCGGCGCAGCTTCGGGATCATTGCGCCAAGACGCGACGGCGTCGCCGAAGGTGGGTCGGCCATCGTCCGGCAATCGGTCGTAGCACCAGCGCACGAGTTCGCGCAAATCGGCGTCACCAATGCCGTGATGGGCCAACACTTCGACAGTCTGACGTTCCGTGCGTTCGGCCTGCAAGGCCTGCGACAGCTGCTCAACCTTGTCGAAGATTGGCACGACCTGCTCGAGTTGGGCGCGTAGTTCGGCGATCTGCGCCTCTGCTTCGCGCCTGGCGTCGTTCACCGCGCTGAACCGGTCATAGCTGACAGAGGTTTCCGTCGCTTTGGGAGTCGGCTCCACAGAAGCCGCAGGCTGGGTCGTAGTTTCGTCGGACATGTGCTCTCCTAGTATTGTGGCAAGGCTGCTGCGGTTCGGGTGACCCAACGCTGAACAGCTGGGCCCCCTCGCCGATGGTGCTCTGATTCGGGTCGACGCCGGAACCATGCGTCAAGCGTACGCAGGCGGTTGCGGCTGATCTCGTCGCCCAGGACTTCACGCAACGACGGCGGAACCATCACGCGTCCACCGCCTTCGCGTCGCTCAATGGCTGCACCCTGGCGTTCGGCTTTGCGTCGTGCCATCTGCTTCGATCGCGGCGACCCGCGCAGATAGTAATAGCGCTTGGCGGATCCCCACTGATAGTAGGGCCCGACTGCGTCAACACCAGAGCGCACCGGCATCAATAGCCGCCGTTTTCGGCGACGTCTTCTGCAAGCTCCTGATTGAGCAACCGCAAGCCATGATCAAGGCTGGCGCCCATCAGACGCAATCGCGCGGCGTGCTCGTCGTCGATGCGGTCGACCAGGTCGAACAACTCTTCGCGCGCTGCGCGGATTTCATCGAGGCCGTCTGCGCGTCCCTCGATGCTATCAAGGGCTCGAGATGCCTGCGTCCGACTGATCCCAGGGTTGAGCCGCGTATAGGCCGCGACACGCGACAACAGGCCCTTGTCAAGCAGTTCGAACACGTCTTCGCGACGCGACTTGACCTCTTCGGGACTCAGTGGGATCTGATGATAAACGACACGGTATCCGCGCTCTGGCATATCGAGACCCATGCTGCGGTTGAGTAAGGCAGCAGTTTTACCCATCAATTCCTGGTCAACCACACGGAACGATTCCCGGTAGGCCCGTTGGGCGCGCCTTTTGCCTTCATTATTCAAACTGATGGCAATCCCGCTGCGTGCGGTACTGCCGAGTCGTTGAATGTCAGATGCAGGTACGCCAGATTCCTGCGCGAGTCGGGCCACGATGTTCGACAGGGTTTCCTCGAGGGCGCCCACATCGGCGCCAGGATCCCACTGACCAACCATGGGCTGGCCAGCATCCTCGAGTTCGCGCGCCTGGCGTAGGATCAGCAGCGTGGCCGGATCGGTCACGATCTCCCTTCTGGTCCCGACATCACCCGTGACGTCAAGCGCAGCCGGCTCGAGGTTGGCAACCCACCTCTGAGGCCAGGAGGCCTGGCGGTATGTGTGCATCAGCATCTGATGCAACACGCCACAGTCCAAACTTCCTTCGGCCAGTTCGGACAACCGGAACGGATCGAACATCCGGTCACCGGTTCTTTCTGCATGATAGAGGCAGTACGGCAGGAACGGCGTTCCGTCCGCATAGCGGTATGGGTAATCGTCGCCTTCGAAGGCCCGCCCCAGATAGTGCTCGGTCAGATCCTCGCCAAGCGTGCCATCACCTTCAGCACGCTTGATGCGGTAATAGGGTTCACCAACGATGCTCAGACAGTCGACGGTCCAAATTTCTTCGTGACTGTCCGGATCCAAGCGCAAGCGCCATTCGTGAATAATGGCAGGCTTTGACGGGTTGGACGGCAGAGCCTGCGCCTGGACGAGATCCACGTACACCGGTCGATAGTTCAGGATCGGTGCCACATCGACCCGCACAAAGCATTCACGCTGACCAAGCGTGTATTGCTGCACGCGGCTCATCATCGGCCAAAGACCGGCCTCAGACGCTACGACCGCAACCGCGGCCTCTGGTGCGTCATCATGCAAGACCTCTGGTTCATGCGAATACAAGACCGACAGTTCACGGATGATGCTTGCAAACGGATTCAAGGCCAGAGAGATCGGGCCCCATGCAGACGCACGAACGGAACCCAATTGATCCGCCAAACGAACGCGCAGATCCTCGCGCCAAGTTCCATCCAGCTGGCGACGACGGCGCGCGCTCTCTTCCCATCGCTTCGCCTCGTACGGATCCTTGGGAGTTGGCGGCGTAGGGTTCGACGGATTGCGAGGAAACATGGCCAAACCTTAATAGAGGTGCAAACGCTGTGTCTGATACGCACCGCGACCGGTGCGAAAAATGAACCTCTGCAAACTATACCGCAGAGCGTCAATAGGGTCTTTGAAGTCTGAATCCGTGTAATCCCAACGGTCTAGACTTTCCAGCAGTCTCGAGCAGCGAGGATGGACGAAGAAATGTCCAGGCCTGAGCATCGCCTGGTGAAGGTACCGGCAACCCGCGTCGACACTACCGCGACCGCGACCGGTTCCACGTTTGACCGTTCGAATGGTCGGCGACAAGCTGCGATGAGGTACGCCGACCAGGCGCGCGATTTCACGAACAAGCTCAATGTTGCTTTTCCGATCGACGACGCCTCTCATATACAGACGGTCGCCCCACGCGTAGTCCAATTGACGCCATTGCAAGCCATTGCGACTAAGCATTGCCATGATGCCTCGAGCGTCATCACTCACAGTCCCATTCTCAGCGCCAACGTATTCATCAACAACCCAGATTCGGTCATGATGTTCGTCGGAGTCATCGACCAGCACCAACAGGCCAATTTCCTTGCCGACCTTGCTTCCGTGATCGACGCCAAGACAGACCTTCCAGGTTCCGCCAATCGGCGCCTCTGCGGATAGCATCTTCGTTTCATCCCATTGCGTGAAGACGCGACCGGTGACGCGCTGTTCCCATTCGCCGTCCACGACGACCGGCACAGCGTAAGGAAGTGTGTTGGCCCGCAGGTTGTCAATCCAAGCCTGATCCATGGGCTGACCAGATGGCAGACGCAACGGCTCTGTTTCGCCAATCGGGATCAGTTCCTCTGGCGTCAACCGTCGGTGGATGTCCTCGATCTGGCCGTCTTCGACCAACTCGCGCAACCAGTCCGTTGGCGCGTTCACTGGTGTGAGGCACAGCAACAAGGCACCGCCACCACGTCCACGAATCAACCGCTTCCTGACCTCTTCGAAAATCCGCGCGCTGGCTGGCGGCTCGTCAAACAACGCAACGTCAATGGTAGCGCCAGCCAAGTCCAAACCAGATTGCTGCGTGGTTTTGAATCGAACAATGCTGCCGTTGCGATAGCGCGCGGTTGGGCGATTGGCGTGGAACCCGTTGACCTGGTCAAACCGCGTTTCTGCGATGAGATGGCTTTTCGCAATCGCATGATACTTGGCCTGGATGGCAAGGGACTGCGACCAGCTGGCACACAGGATCCACGCTTCAATCGGCGGGTCTGCGACCGTCTGGAACGGATGAGCGCCCAGGCATCGAAAGTGGACCTCTGACAGGCCTGCGGTTGTTTTGCCCAGGCTCTGGTTGCCAGCGCGGAACAGCTTGACGCGGCTTGGATGCGACAGAAACGCGTGTTGACCTGGAAGCCATGACATCCACGCAGCCGGATCCGACTCCACTTGAGCGGCTAGCGTCTCGAGTTCGTCGAGCGTACGCGACGCGTCAGCAAGATTCATCCGATCGAACGTCGCAGCGTCGGCGGCAAACGAGCAATCAGCGCGGTCATGCGCTCTTGCAGTTCTTCCGGAGTCGCCGAAACTTCTGCAGGCCTCTCGGCGCTGCGCAGATCATGCAGGTCGACGGCAACTGACCTGATCTCCCGGTAGGCCGCAACGCGAGCATTGTCGCGCATGTCTCCGGCCTCGATCTCTGCAGCCAGGCGCTGCAGCAACCAACTATAGACCTCGAGCAGGCTGGCCTCGTTGAAGTCGATGGATGGCGACGCAACGCGGGGAGCAGGCGGCGCCAGCTGCACAACCGGGGCAGCGGTCTTCGGCGGCGTCGGACGCTGCATCGATTTGCGGTCGCTGTACAACGTCCGCTGTGAGCAACCCAGACGCTTCGCCAGAGCTTTGACGTTGTCAAGCGTCCATTGATTGTTCGCGATTAGCTCCGCAACGAGGGCGCGGCGTTCGGCTGGGGACGCTTGCGTCTGGGCCATGGTGCTCCTTTTGCAAAGTATTGCAACCCGCCAACCGCAAAGTTGCAACCGTTCTGATTTTGTCTCGCGCGAAAAATCGGAAGCCGCAC